>JAEEGJ010010032.1_pt1 | contig 24932 bp, 21 predicted proteins | sample 8958761 | NCBI WGS metagenome assembly JAEEGJ01 (sample SAMN16246546, study PRJNA631951) | gut metagenome | biome: gut microbiome; feature: rumen; material: RS-attached | host: Bos | place: Iran: Karaj | collected 2018-10 | reverse complement strand
CAAGGCGAAGGTTGACCAGGTTGAGGCCGGCGACATCTGCGCCGTGATGGGCATTGAGGGATTCGAAATCGGCGACACCATTGCCGACAACGAGAATCCGGACGCTCTGCCGCCAATCGCAGTTGATGAGCCGACTATGAGTATGTTGTTCACAATCAACAACTCGCCATTCTTTGGCAAGGACGGCAAATTTGTGACATCGCGCCACCTGAAAGATCGTCTTGAGAAAGAACTCGAAAAGAACCTGGCGCTGCGCGTTGAGCCGACAGACTCGGCCGATGCGTTCACCGTTTACGGCCGTGGCGTGCTTCACTTGTCCATTCTGATTGAGACAATGCGCCGCGAGGGATACGAACTGCAAGTTGGTCAGCCACAGGTGATTATAAAAGAGATTGATGGCGAAAAATGTGAGCCTGTTGAGGAACTCACCATCGACCTGCCGGAAGACTGCTCGGGCAAGGCCATTGAGATGGTGACACGCCGTAAGGGCGAACTGCTGAATATGGACCGCAAGGGCGACCGCGTGCATTTGGATTTCAAAATTCCATCGCGCGGTATCATCGGCCTGTCGAGCAATATGATGACCGCTACCGCGGGCGAGGCTGTGATTGCACACCGCTTCATTGATTTTGAACCTTACAAGGGCGAGATTGAGAAACGCATCAACGGCTCGCTGATTGTGATGGAAAGCGGAACCAGCATCGCATACGCACTCAATAAGTTACAAGACCGCGGCAAATTCTTCATTGAGCCGATGGAAGAAGTTTACGCCGGTCAGGTTATCGGCGAAAGCACCCGCCCGGGGGACATCGTGATAAACGTGACTAAAACAAAGAAACTCACCAACATGCGTGCTTCGGGCTCTGACGAGAAGGTGAGCATTGCACCGCCGGTGAAATTCTCGCTCGAAGAGGCGCTTGAGTACATCCAAAAGGATGAATATGTGGAAATTACGCCGCACTCAATGCGTCTGCGCAAGATTATTCTCGACGAAACCGAGCGCAAGCGCGCCAACATGCGCGAGCAGAGCTTGAACGCGTAGTTTTTAAACACACATTATAGTAATTGCGGCTCGCTGCTTTTGCGGCGGGCCGTTTTTGTTGAGTGATATGGGAGAGGTCAATTAGTCGGTACTGAATCGCCAAAATCGTTTTATCTTTGCCCGAAACAAAACACACTGATATGAAAATAGCAATCCCCACTCGCGATGGCCGCGTGGATGACCATTTCGGACACTGCAAGGAATATACCGTCTATACAGTTGAAAACAAGCAGATTACTGGCGCCGAGACCGTTCCGTCGCCCGAAGGCTGCGGCTGCAAGAGCAACATCGCCTTCACTCTGCGGCAGATGGGCGTGAACGTGATGCTCGCCGGCAATATGGGCGACGGCGCGCTCAACGTGCTCAACTCACAGAATATTATGGTAATTCGCGGCTGCTCGGGCAACGTGAAAGATGTAGCCGAAGCCTACCTAAACGACACATTGACTGATTCGGGCATCGGCTGCCAGCACCACGAGTGCCATTGAAAAATGAAAGGGAAAAATAGTTTTCTTCAAGCAAAATTTATATTTTTGTTATGTTTTAAAAATCAAATTGTTATGAAAATCAGACTACTATGGATGCCGATAATGCTTGTTGTAGCATTATTTATGGCAAGCTGCAACTCGTCGGACGATGACTTGCAAACGAATAACACCTACGTTTACGAAGGCGAAGGTTTTGGCGGAAATTTCTCAATAACCATCAACAAAGACGGCACGTTCAGCTTTTACGAAGGCATGTTGAGCAGTTACATCGGCCATGGAAAATGGCAAACCGAGCATGGCGTGCTGACAATAAACGATGGCACTCTTACAAACAGATTCATAATGCTTGATAATGAATTGGTGTTTATTGAAGAAGGCTCATCTAACTTTTTCCATATCAAACTGAAAGGCGGCGACAAATTCATAAAATCCGATTGTTCAGAAGGAATTACCGCCGATTAAGCAAAAACATTCCGCCTTTAAACCACAGGTGAATGCAATCAGCCGACGAACATATTGCCCGCCTGAAAGAATTGGTTGCCGTGCTGCCCGAGAGCCCCGGCGTTTACCAGTATCTCGACAAGAACGGAACCATCATCTACGTGGGCAAAGCCAAACGGCTGAAGCGGCGCGTGTCGTCGTACTTCAACAAGTATCAGGACCGTGCCAAGGTGCGGATTCTGGTGCGTAACATTGCCGACATCAAGCATATTGTGGTGGATACAGAGCAGGACGCGCTTCTGCTCGAGAACAATCTGATAAAGAAATACCAGCCGCGCTACAACTCGCTGCTGAAAGACGACAAGACCTATCCGTGGATTTGCATCAAGAATGAGCCTTTCCCGCGCATATTCTCAACGCGCAACTTCATCCGCGACGGCTCATCGTATTTTGGGCCGTACACGTCGGGCTTCGCGCTGAAAACGCTGCTCGACCTTATCCGCCAACTCTACCCACTGCGCACCTGTGCCCTGAATTTGAGCCGCGACGCCATTGCCAAAGGCCGCTACAAAATCTGCCTTGAGCACCACATCGGCAACTGTCTGGGGCCTTGCGAGGGGCTGCAGACAGAGGAGGATTACGCCGAAGCCATCAGCAACATAAAAGAGATTCTGAAGGGCAACTCGAACGCCGTCATCGACCTGCTAAAGACTAAAATGAATGCTTTAAGTAAGGAGTACAAATTCGAAGAGGCACAGAAGGTTAAGAATAAAATAGACAAACTGTCGGAGTTCCAGAGCAAATCGACGGTTGTGAGCCCAACAATCCACAATGTCGATGTCTTCTCGATTATCGATGACGACGACTGCGCCTACATCAGTTTTATGAAGGTGGTGAACGGCGCCATTGTGCAGGTGCACACCTTCGAAATGAGGAAACGGATTGAGGAGGAACTCGACTCGCTGCTGCTATCGGTCATTGAGGAGGCGCGGCAACGGCGGCTGAGCACCTCGGCAGAGATTATTGTGCCGTTCGAAATCGACTTCAGCCTCGACAACATAAACTTTGTTGTTCCGCAGCGCGGCGACAAGAAAAAACTGCTTGAACTGTGCGAGAAAAACGCGCACATGTACGCCGTTGAGAAACTCAAGCGCAGCGCCCTGCGCAACCGTAACAATCCTATCGACCTGCTGGTGTCGGTTCAGAAAAAACTGCATCTGCCCAACATTCCGCGCTACATAGAGATTTTCGACAACTCAAACATTCAGGGCGCGTTTCCGGTTGCCGCCTGCGTTGTTTATAAAGACGGAAAGCCGTCGAAAAAAGACTACCGGCTGTTCAACATAAAAACTGTTGAGGGTCCCGACGATTACGCCTCAATGTTTGAAGTGGTAAACCGCCGCTACTCCCGTCTTATGGCCGAGGCGCAACCCCTGCCCGACCTGATTGTCGCCGACGGCGGTGTGGGGCAAATGGAGTCAATCCGTCAGGCTACGGAAGACGCTCTCGGGTTGAATATTCCCATACTGGGGCTTGCCAAAAACGACAAGCACTCAACCAACGAACTTCTAATCGGATTTCCGCCGAAACACATTGAGATACGCCGTACCGACGACATTTTCCGATTCTTTGCAGGAATGCAGGAGGAGGTTCACCGCGCGGCCATCACCTTCCACCGCAACAAACGCTCAAAAGCATTCCTTGTGTCAGAACTCGACGGCATTAAAGGTATCGGCGACAAGACCAAGGAAGCGCTCTTCAGCGAACTGAAAACCGTTGACGCAATGCGCGCCGCGTCACTCGAAACGCTCGAGAAGATTATCGGTCACGCCAAGGCGGTGATTGTGAGGGAGTATTTCGATGGGAACAAGTAAAACGGTCTATGCACCGCTATACGTGTGGCACCCTACTCTTATTCCATATTTTTTCAATATCAGTGTAACAACTCATTTTCTGGCGCGTCATTTGTGTGTGAAATAAAAAGAACGTTGCGGCTAACCGCAATTAGCAACTTTTAAAACAACTTATTATGAAAATGACAGTTAAGATTTCAATGATTTGCGCCACGCTGATGGCGGCAACATCAGTTTTTGCAGAGCCATATACGGCCGACAGCACTATCGCGGATGCCAAAATCAATGATAAACAGATTAAGACACACACCGACTCCGCCAGCCACTTCTATTTTGGCCGGCGCGAAGTTATCGTGGACAACAGCGGCATCCACTTCGTCAAAACCCACTCAAGCAACTTCGATGACGATTTCGAAGACAACTACTACCACAAGTACGGATTTTCGTGGTTCAATATGTACGAAGACACGCATGTCGATGCGTTCGACTTTGGAATGACAGGCTTTGGCTCAAAAATGTTCTCAACCAATATCGCCGACAGCGCCAGCTTTATGGAGCTGAACCGCGGATTCCACATTGCCTTTGGCCTTTGCGAGACATCGCTGCCGATTGTGGAGAACAAACTTTATTTAGGAACTGACATCGGTTTGAAGTTCGACATCTACTCGTTTTCGAACAACGATATGATTCTGAGCAAAGGACCTACACGTTTGGTTTATAGTCACGACACCGCAACAAGTTACAGCAAGAGCAAGCTGCGCTGCACCTATCTGACAGTTCCACTTGTTCTGGAATGGCAATTGGGCGACGACGATGATTTCTACATTCTGGCCGGCGTTGAGGGCAACCTGCGCATCGGCTCATCGACAAAAACCAAAACAACATCAGGCTATAAGGAAAAACACCGCAACGATTTGTATATTAATCGCTTCAACTACAATCTTGTGGCACGAGTTGGAATAAAAGGCGTGGGTGTGTTTGTGAAAGCCAATATGTCGCCGCTGTTCCGCGACGGCAAAGGCCCCGAGCTCTATCCCTTCTCGGCCGGCATAAGTTTAGGCGGGTTCGATTAAACATATTACTCATTTAAAAAAAGAATCGTATGAAAGCAATAATGAAACTTACAATGACCGGTGTCGCACTAATAGCCGCGACATCGCTGTTTGCGGAAACCGAAATTGCGATTGATGAAAGTTTTGCCGGCGACTCGCTCAACATACAAACCAATGACGCTGTCAAGAGTTACCATTTCGGCCGCCGCGAGGTGATTTTCGACGACAACGGAATCCACTTCATAAAAGACCGTAACAACTTCGACAGCAGTTTCGACGACGATGACCAGAAAGCACCTTTTACTAACAACAACTACCAAGGCGGATACACACCAACTACAAACAATCAGAGCAAACCAAAACCGAAAAAATACCGCCACTTCAGTTCCAGTCTGTCGTCACTCGATTTGGGTGTAGTGCAATTTGCTTCAAATCCGTTTTCAGTCAATCTCGATGACGATGCCAACTATATGGACAACCGCGGATTCCAGCTCTACTGTGCTGATGCCGTAGGCCTGCCAATCATCGACCGCCATTTGGGATTCTGCATCGGCGTTGGTGCGAAAATCGATTTCTACACATTTTCGAATAAAAACCTGGTGCTCGAGAAAGGCAAAAACCATCTGGTTTACTACACCGACACCGTGCAATCGTACAAGAAAAGCAAGTTGACAAACACCTATCTGACTGTGCCCATGGCCATTGAAGTGCACGCAAAAGGTGCTTGGATGCTGGCAGGCGTTGAGGGCAATCTGCTTTTGTGGTCGAACACGAAAATGAAAACAGCATCGGGCGAGAAGAACAGAACGCACTCTAATTTCTACCAGAACTTGTTCAGTTACAATCTGCTGGTAAAAGTCGGTGTTGACTGCGTAGGAGCATATGTGCGCGCCAACATGTCGCCGATGTTCCAAAAAGACAAGGGGCCTGAGCTTTATCCGTTCTCGGCAGGTGTGTCTTTCTGGTTCTAAATCGTTTAACTTGTTAAAAAACAATAAACTGACAATTTATTTCGTTTTTCGTTACAATTTCAGTAATCATCGCTATCTTGCGTTGATTTTAAACAACTTTAAAACCGCATTAAAATGAAACAACTGACACTTATTGCGGCCATTGCCGCAAGCATGCTGATGCCATCGCAGATGAAGGCGCAGCAAGTGCCGCAACTTCCGCTCGACACAGCGGTGGTTTTCGGCAAACTGCCCAACGGGCTGACTTATTACATCCGCCACAACGAGGAACCGCGTGAGCGCGTCTATTTCTACATTGCGCAACGTGTGGGTTCAGTGCAGGAGGAAGAAGATCAGCGCGGTCTGGCTCACTTTCTGGAGCACATGTGCTTCAACGGAACCACACACTTCCCCGGCGACTCGATTGTTAAATACTGCGAGAGCATTGGTGTGAAATTCGGCAACAACCTGAACGCTTACACCAGCACCGATGAGACAGTGTATAACATTGACGATGTGCCGGTCAACGACAACAACATCGACTCGTGCCTGCTCATCCTTCGCGACTGGTCAGACGGTCTTCTGCTGCTACCCAATGAAATTGACAAGGAGCGCGGCGTGATTCACGAGGAATGGCGTATGCGCACCAGCCCGCAGATGCGAATACTGAACCGCAACCTGGAGACACTCTACCCCAACTCTCGCTACGGCAAGCGCATGCCGATTGGCCTGATGAGCGTGGTTGACAATTTTGAGCCACAAACCCTTCGCAACTACTACGAGAAATGGTACCGTCCCGACCTTCAAGGAATTATTGTAGTGGGAGATATTGATGCTAAAGATGTCGAGAAACGCATCCAGAAACTGTTTGGCGATGTGCAGATGCCTGAAAACCCTGCAAAGTTTGAGCGTTTCAACGTACCATCCACACCAGAACCCATCTATGTGATTGACAAGGACAAAGAAATGGACAGAACAATCATTGAACTGATTTACAAAACGCCTGCCCTTCCCTACGAAATGTGCAACACAACAACATACTACGTGCAATCGTTCGTGCGCAGCATTGTGGAAATCGCTCTCAATGCCCGACTTGCCGAACTTGCACGAAAAGACGACTGCCCGTTTGCTGTGGCCGAATGCTATTTCGACAACTATCTGCTTGCCAAGACTGAAGAATGCTTTATAGGCGCCACCATCCCAAAAGAAGGCCGTGACAAAGAGGCCGTGGCTCTGCTCATGCAAGAGATTGAACGCGCCCGCCGTTTCGGCATTACCGGCACTGAGGCTTTCCGCGCCCGTCAGGACATCATGAGTTCGGCTGAGCGCCGCTATGACAACCGCGACAAGCAGTACAGCAGTTACTTTGTGAACAAGGCCGTGCGCCACTTCCTTAGCAACCGGCCCTACCCTGGCATTGCAGCCGAATATGATCTCTACAAATCGCTCGACGAGCAGTTAGGCAACACCAATATCTATTCGCAACTGATGGCCGGAGCCGCTGCGTCAATCGACACAAACTTCGTCTTTTTGGCAATGTATCCCGACAAGGAAGGTCTTGAACTGCCTACCGTCGATGAAATGAAAAAGATTATTACCGATGCCCGCGCTGCTGAAGTGGAGCCGTTTGTGGACAATGTGAAGGACGAACCGCTGATTGCAAAACTTCCCAAGAAAGGTACTATCAAAAAAGAGAGCCCGTCTGACTTCGGCTACACCATGTGGACACTCTCTAACGGCGCTCGTGTTTTCTTCAAGCAGACCGATTTCAGCAACACCGAGGTGCGTATGGTGGCTACCAGTTGGGGCGGCAACGCAACCATCAAAGATCCTGCTATGCTGCCGACAATCAAAACATTCAACAGCGTGATTGGCAGCACCGGCCTGGGCAACTTCACCACTACCGAATTGGACAAGAAACTTGCCGGAAAGCAAGTCAGCCTTCGTCCGTCACTGAGCACTTATCAAGAGTATTTGTCGGGTAGCTCGACACCGAAAGACATGCGCACACTGTTTGAGCTCATCTATATGCGGTTCCAGGAACCGGCAAACGACGTTGACGGATTCAACAGTTGCATGGCACGGATGCGCACATCACTCGAGAATGCCGCCAAAGACCCGATGACCGCATTCAGCGACTCAATTAATGCCACTCTTTACGACCATAATCCACGTCAGATGGACATCAAAATTGAAGACCTTGACAAAGTCAAATATGAGGATATCCGCCGCATCTATAGCGAGCGCTTCAAATCGGCCGGAGACTTTGATTTCATCTTCACCGGTGCGTTCAACACCGACTCTCTGCGTCTGTTTGTTGAGCAGTACATTGCATCGCTTCCAGGTGTGAAGAAACGCGAGCCGCGCGCCACCGAGCAACTTGAAACTTACCATCGTGGCCCGATTGAGAATCGCTTCGAGCGCACTATGGAGACACCGCAAGCCTGGTTCTACCAATACTGGCACGGCGAACGCAAATTCAGTCCGGCAGAGCAACTTACTGCAAATGCCTACGGTTCGGCACTGCGCCAGCGTTATACCAATATCATTCGCGAGGAGAAAGGGTTTGCCTACTCTGTATCGGCATCGGCCGGAACGGGAACAGGTATAAAAGAAGGCTTCATGGTTGAGATATACTGCCCCTTCACACCGGCAAAATGCGACTCTGTGTCCATGTTGGTTCGTCAAAGCATCGATGACATTGCCGCCAACGGCGTAACAGCCGAGGAGTTGAACAGTTTCAAACTGTACCAGAAGAAGCAGTTCGACAACAATCAGCGCCAAAACGGTTATTGGTCAAACTTGATTGAGAACAAAATCGAGTGGAATGTCGATGGATACTCTGTGTTTGAAGCCAATCTTGAGAAACTCTCATCGGACGATATCCGCAACTTTGTGAAAGACGTGATTCTGCCGGCCAACAACTGCATAACCGTCATTATGCTTCCCGACGATTTCACTGAAAAAGAATTGCACGAGAGATAATTAGTTTGAATGCTAATGATATTTTCGAAGAAGGACGGCAGAAACCGTCCTTCTTTTTTTTGCTTACGCACCGTGATTCTATTTTATTAAACTTTTTCTAATCAAACAATTAGAAGGATGCGGTATAATCCCATTGCCAATTAGGGGGATTTTTTTCGGTAATTAGTTTGTTATTGAAAGCCAAATTCATACTTTTGTGCCGCTCAAATGAGCACGTTCAGCACAGAACACTTTGGAGAGGTGGGTGAGTGGCTGAAACCAACAGTTTGCTAAACTGTCGTACGCGATTAGTGTACCACGAGTTCGAATCTCGTCCTCTCCGCAAGAAGCCGCCGATAAAAAGGCGGTTTTTTGTTGCATACTGTTAGTCAACCGGATTTACTGAATTTTGGTCAGATAACCATCAATCATCTCAAGCAAAAGATTGCCAGCGATGGGTTTCGACACGTAGTTGTCGCAGCCGGCGGCAATAATCTCTTCGCGTTCGCCGGAGAGCGCAATTGCAGTTTGAGCAATAATCACTAATTGCGGACGAACTTTTTTAATCTCGGTAGCGGCGGTTTTGCCGTCCATAACGGGCATCATCATATCCATTAGCACAATGTTGATGTCGGGTTGATTGGCAACGGCTTCAATGGCTTCAACGCCATTCTTTGCCCACACAATGTCGGCATTGGTCTTCTTGAGCAACGCCTTCAGATACAAGAAGTTGGTTTGCTCATCTTCGGCGATGAGTATTTTTTTCCCGCTGAAATTGTATTTATCCATACCCAATTTGGTTTTTCAATGCTTCCCAAAGGTATAAAAATAATTGTAGTTTTGCACGCATCACACAAATCATCGCGATGGGCAAGATAAACATAATTGGACAGGAATGCGCCGAGACGGCCGTGCTTGTGGGCGTCATCACTCAAGAACAGGACGAAGCCAAGGTTAACGAATACCTTGACGAACTTGCCTTTTTGGCTGATACTGCCGGCGCGGTCACTGTGAACCGTTTCACGCAGAAGATGGACAAGCCGAATGGCGCCACGTTTCTGGGAACAGGTAAGATTAAAGAAGTGGCCGAATATGTTGAGCAGAACAATGTCAGTCTTGTGATTTTTGATGACGAGCTGACACCCACGCAGTTGAGAAATCTTGAGAATATGTTCAAGGCTCGCGTACTCGACCGCACCAACCTTATTCTCGATATTTTCGCACAACGTGCACAAACGGCACACGCCAAGGTGCAAGTCGAACTGGCGCAGTATCAGTATCTTCTGCCCCGCCTTACGCGAATGTGGACGCACCTTGAGCGCCAGCGTGGCGGCATCGGAATGCGCGGGCCGGGCGAGACGCAGATTGAAACCGACCGCCGCATCATTCTCGACAAGATTGCCCACCTGAAAGAGCAACTATCGAAAATCGACCGCCAGATGGCCACACAGCGCAAAAACCGCGGTCAGATGGTTCGCATCGCACTTGTGGGGTACACCAATGTGGGCAAGTCGACCATTATGAACCTATTGAGCAAAAGCGATGTGTTTGCCGAAAACAAGCTGTTCGCCACTCTCGACACCACTGTGCGAAAAGTGGTGATTGGCAATCTGCCGTTCCTGCTGTCGGACACGGTCGGGTTCATCCGCAAACTGCCGCACGGCCTTGTTGAATCGTTCAAATCGACACTCGACGAGGTGCGTGAAGCCGATATTCTGTTGCATGTGGTCGATGTGTCGCACCCCGGGTTCGAAGATCAGATAAATGTGGTGAACAATACGCTGCAAGAAATTGGCGCACAGAATATTCCAACATATGTGGTGTTCAACAAGATTGACAATTACAAATTTGAGCCCCAGGACGAATTCGACCTTCTGCCACCAACCCGCAACAACATCCCGCTCGAAGAATTGAAACGCTCATGGATTGCCAAAAACAATCTGCCGTGCATCTTCATCTCGGCCAAAGAGCACGTCAACATCGAAGAATTCCGCAATCTGATTTACGATAAGGCCCGAGCCATTCACGCTGAACGCTATCCCTACAACAATTTCCTGTTCGACACGTTTGACGAAGATAATTGACAAATAACAACTATGGAACTGACAATCAAACAGGCTCAGCAGCAAGTTGATGAGTGGATAAAAACCTACGGGGTGCGCTATTTCGGCGAACTGACAAATATGGCGCTGCTCACTGAGGAAGTGGGCGAAATGGCACGAATCATTGCACGCACTTACGGCGAGCAGTCGTTCAAAGAGAGCGACCGCGAAAAAGACCTTGCCGACGAGATGGCTGACGTGCTATGGGTGCTCATCTGCCTTGCCAACCAAACAGGCACCGACCTTACGGAAGCCTTTGCCCGCAACATCGAAAAGAAAACCCGGCGCGATTCATCAAGACACATTGAGAATCCGAAGTTGGGCAATAGGCAATAGTTTCTTTGATTATCTTTGCACCTTAAAAATCTGCAAATGGACAACATCCGCAATTTCTGCATCATAGCGCACATCGACCACGGCAAAAGCACGCTGGCCGACCGTCTGCTTCAGTACACGGGCACCGTCAACGAGCGGCAGGCGCAGGACCAGGTGCTCGACGATATGGACCTTGAACGCGAGCGCGGCATCACCATCAAGAGCCACGCCATCCAAATGGATTATATGTACGAGGGCAAGAAATACGTGCTGAACCTGATTGACACCCCAGGGCACGTCGATTTCTCGTATGAGGTTTCGCGCTCGATTGCCGCCTGCGAGGGTGCGCTGCTCATTGTTGACGCCACGCAAGGCATTCAGGCACAGACCATTTCGAACCTTTATTTGGCCATTGAGCATAATCTTGAGATAATTCCTGTCATCAATAAAATCGACCTGCCGAACGCTATGCCCGAAGAGGTGAAGGACCAGATTGTGGACCTTATCGGCTGCGACCGCGACGACATTCTTGCGGCCAGCGGCAAGACGGGCGAGGGCGTGGACAAGATTCTTGAGCGCATTGTGCAGGTGATTCCGCCGCCGAAGGGCGACCCGCAGGCGCCGCTGCAGGCTCTGATTTTCGACTCGGTCTTCAACTCGTTCCGCGGCATCATCGCCTACTTCAAGATTGTGAACGGCGAGATTGCGACGGGCGATTTTGTGAAGTTTGTGAACACGGGCAAGCAGTACAATGCCGACGAGGTGGGCGTTCTTCGGCTCGACCGCGAACCGCGCAAGGTGGCGACGTGGGCTACATTATTTCGGGCAGCAAGACATCGCGCGAGGTGAAGGTGGGCGACACCATCACTCACGTCGACCGTCCGTGCGCCGCCGCCATCGAGGGTTTCGAAGAGGTGAAGCCGATGGTGTTTGCAGGTGTCTATCCCGTGGTGGCCGACGAGTACGAGGACCTTCGCGCATCGCTCGAAAAACTGCAACTGAACGACGCTTCGTTGACTTTCCAACCCGAATCGTCGGCGGCGTTGGGCTTCGGCTTCCGCTGCGGATTCCTTGGCCTGCTGCATATGGAAATCATTCAGGAACGGCTCGACCGCGAGTTCAATATGGACGTCATCACCACGGTGCCCAACGTGTCGTTCATCTGCTACACCAAGAAGGGCGAAAAAATCGAGGTGCACAACCCGTCAGGGCTGCCGCCTGTCAACACCATCGACTACATTGAGGAACCGTACATCAACGCGCAGATAATATCGAACGTGGACTACATCGGCAGCATAATGAAACTCTGCATCGACAAGCGCGGCGTGCTGAAGAACCAGACCTACGTGACGGGCAACCGCGTTGAGGTGACGTTTGATATGCCGCTGTCGGAAATAGTGTTCGATTTTTACGATAAACTGAAAAGTATATCAAAGGGTTACGCGTCGTTCGACTACCATCCGAGCGGATACGGACGCGCCAATCTTGTGAAACTCGATATTCTACTCAACGGCGAGGGTGTTGACGCGCTGTCGTCGCTTATTCACGCCGACCACGCCTACGACCTTGGCCGCAAAATGTGCGAGAAGTTGAAGGAACTGATTCCGCGCCAACAGTTCGACGTGGCCATTCAGGCGGCTATCGGCGCCAAAATCATTGCCCGCGAAACCGTGCGCCAGGTACGCAAGGACGTTACAGCCAAATGCTACGGTGGCGACGTATCGCGAAAGCGCAAACTGCTTGAAAAACAGAAAGAAGGCAAGAAACGTATGCGCCAGATTGGAACCGTTGAGGTTCCGCAGAAGGCGTTCTTGGCGGTGCTGAAGTTGGATAGTTGAGGCAAGTTTGCATACACGAATTTTATGGTTATCTTTGCATTAATGCATTAAAAATCAACAATTATGGCACGACCAATCAAAGAAACACCGATTCTCTATGGTGAGGACGCAAAGCGGTTCGAGGCTCGAATGAAAGAAAAACGCCGCATTTCGCCTGAAGAGCGTGCGCGAATGAAAGCAACCTACGAAGCGTTGAAAAAAGTTTGTGATTTCGTGTGATGTTAGATAGTGAATTTGTCGAAAAGTACACCATTCACAGGATGGTAGGGACGGAAACAGTTGCTGCTTTCGATTGCGGCGACAATGATTTGAATGATTTTATTCTGACCGATGCCCCGCTTTACCGCAAAGAGAAGTTAGCCGTCACATATACCGTACTCGAAAAAGCGTCAAATAGTGTTATCGCCTTCTTCAGTCTCTCGAACGACCGTATTTCAATATCCGATTTCGACAACAAAACAAATTACAACCACTTCAGCCGCCGTTTCAACAATCACAAACGGCTGAAAAGTTATCCTGCCGTTAAGATAGGGCGCTTTGGTGTTTGCGTTTCGATGAAAAAGAAGAGTATCGGCAGTAAACTTTTGGAATTCATTAAATTATATTTCACTACCGACAACAAGACGGGCTGCCGTTTCATTACAGTTGACGCCTACGTTGCGGCCTTGGATTTCTACTTTAAAAACGGATTTGTGCCGCTCAACGAGGACGATGCCGACGAGCCCACACGTCTGCTTTACTTCGATTTGAATGATTTGGATGAAGAGTAACTTTAAACACAATCCAATAACTTATAACTTAGCAACTTAAAACTTAATACCTTGTAAAATGAAACCTACTAATTATCTGCTGATTGCCACCGCGTTCGCAGCCGCGGTTCTCACCGCCTGCACAGGCAAAGTCCGCGAGAAAATGCTTCCGCAAATATCGGGTGCCGCGGGCGAAGTGGTTGTTGTGATTGAAGACGACGTGTGGAAAACCACCGCCGACACCATACAGAACATTTTGGCCGCCGACGTGCCAGGGCTGCCCCAAGTGGAACCGATGTTCGACGTGGTGCGAATCCCCAACAAGGCCTTCACCGAGATTTTCCAGCGCCACCGCAACATTGTCAGTTGCCGCGTAGCGTCGGACAGCGCGGCAGGAATAATGGTTGCACAAGACCTTTGGGCCGCACCGCAGACCGTTATCCGCATAACCGCCCGCAGCGCCCGCGCGCTCGACTCGCTCATATCGGCCAACCGCGACCAACTTGTGGCCCTTCTGCTCAAAGCCGAGCAAGACCGAATCATAAAGAACTACGCCACCTTCCCCGACCGCGAAGTGATGTCAAAACTTGAGCGCTCAGCCAGCGTAACAATGACAATACCAAAGGGTTACACCTACGATATGGACACCAGTTGCACGCTCGACGGCGACACCTACCACTTCATTTGGATTTCGCACGAGACGCCCGAAATCAGCCAGGGCCTTTTCGTATATTATTATAAATATACTGATACTCTGATGCTTACCCGCGACCGCCTAATGGCAATGCGCAATCTGATGTGCAAGCGTTTTGTTGGCGGCCCGTCCGACGGCTCGTATATGTCCACCGTCGCATACGAGGACGTGACAACCTTCCGCTCGTTCAACCGCCGCGGCCGCTATACCGCAGAACTGCGCGGCCTGTGGGAGACTCACGGCGACTTTATGGGCGGTCCCTTCGTCAGCCTGACGCAGTACGACGAGCAGCGCGGCCGCATTGTCACCGTCGATGGCTTTGTGTACGCAGGCAAGAAGGACAAACGCAACTATATGCGTCAGATTGAGGCGATTATAAGCACGATGAAGTTTGCGGAGTGAGAGATGTAGAAACAAGAGTGGCGCCTTATAAAATTTAGGCAAATGAATGATAATTGAAGCCGCCGTTCTTACAAGTTACATTGAGGCAGTGAGCGTTACAGGCTATGTCGCTATTGCTGTGGGTGTGGTAATGATACTGATTGATTTCTTCTTCCATAGAATATTTCACAGGGCACTCTGCCTTTGTCATTAGGCAAATCATAATTAAAAAACAACCTTGCCGGAAACTCACTCATATTTTTGTATTCAAACTACCAAAAGTGGTTCATATTTTTGTAGCGATAGTATGAATAGTGGCTCATATTTTTGTATATTTGCAGTCGAAAGTCGTTCATATTTTGCAATCTTATACTGATTATCAGTAATATGTATTTAAAAAGGAAAATCGACATTTTTTTGAATGAATGGCGGCACACACCAGAACACAAACCGCTAATCATAAAAGGTGCGCGGCAGATTGGTAAAACCGAGAGCGTTCAACATTTTGCGGCTGGTTATAAGCATTTTGTCGAAATCAACTTTGCCATTGAGCCAGTTTACAGAACCATTTGTGAGGACGGCTACACTGTTGCCAACATTCTGAAAAACATTTCGCGCATCGACTCAACTAAAAAGTTTGTTGAAGGCCAGACACTCATTCTTTTCGATGAAATTCAAGATTATCCTGAAATTGCCACCAGTCTCAAATCGTTCTGCATCGACGGTCGCTACGATGTCATTTGTTCGGGCTCGATGCTTGGCATCAACTACAAGCGCATTGAGAGCAACAGCGTGGGCTACAAGTCGGAATTTGCAATGCAGTCGTTTGATTTTGAAGAATTTTTGTGGGCAAAAGGTTACGATGAGAGCATTGCCGCCGATTTTCTGCAGCAGATGCTGGCTGGCACGGCATTCAACCAAACCACGATGAAGGTTTTTAGCGAAAACTTCTTGGATTACTGTATTTTAGGCGGTATGCCGCGCATTGTGGCCAACTACATTGAAAAAGGTAATTTTTCAGGCTGCATTGAGATGCAGACCGAATTGTTAAGCGACTACCGCGAGGACATTAAAAAATATGTTGAAGGCATTGATAAAACTCGCGTGTTGAATGTTTTCAACCACATCCCAGTTCAGTTGGCACAAGAAAACAAGAAGTTTCAGATTTCGAAAGTGGCGAGTGGAGCGCGGTTTAAGGATTATTGGGGCTGCATTGAGTGGCTCAACGATGCTGGAATGGTGAATATCTGTCATTGCCTGCACACTCCCGACCTGCCGTTGAAAGGCAATTACGATGATGGCAAGTACAAAATCTATTTCCGTGACACTGGTTTGCTGGTAGCCAATCTCGACAGCGAATCGCAGATGGATTTGCGCGCAAACAAGAATATGAATGTATATAAAGGTGCCCTGTATGAGAATGTTATGGCGGAGGCATTAAGCAAGCAGGGCTATGAACTTTTCTACTACAAACGTGAAAATGCCACTTTGGAGGAGGATTTTTTTGTCCGCACGCAAAAATCACTTGTGCCAGTTGAAGTAAAGGCGACAAACGGCCAGGCTAAATCGCTTAAAACACTGATTTCAAGCGATAAATATCCCGACATAACCACAGGAATAAAATTCATTAGTGGAAACATTGGATTTGAAAACAATGTCCATACGTTCCCTTATTTCTGCGCGTTTCTGCTGAAACGCTATTTGGCCGAAGTTGATTTTTAGCCGATTTGCGCTCAATTATTACCCAGCACAAACAATCGCCGAAAAAATGTAATTTTGCACCAAAATATCGGATATAATCGGGTTAAATCGGTTAGAGAGAAAGCGAAACGTTTCAACCCGTTAAACATAAAACGAATGGACAACACCAACATAATCAGCGAGGTAACCGACAGCGAGTACAAATACGGCTTTGTGTCGGACATTGAGCACGACACCATTGGCAAGGGCTTGAACGAGGACGTCATTCGGCTCATTTCGAGCAAGAAGGAAGAACCCGAATGGCTGCTCGAGTTCCGTTTGAAGGCCTATCGCCATTGGCTGACTCAAAAAATGCCCACTTGGGCGCACCTTGACATTCCCGAGATTGACTATCAGGATATTATCTACTACTCGGCGCCAAAACAGAATGTGAAGCCCGAAAACGGCGAGATTGACCCCGAACTGAAAAAGACTTTCGACAAGTTGGGCATTCCGCTCGACGAGCAAAAAGCGCTCTCGGGCGTGGCTTTCGATGCCGTAATGGACAGTGTATCAGTAAAAACCACCTACAAAGACGCACTTGCCGAGCGCGGCATAATCTTCTGCTCGTTCAGCGAGGCCGTGCGCAACCACCCCGACCTTGTGCGGCAGTATCTTGGCTCGGTGGTGCCGCCAACCGACAACTATTTTGCGGCCCTTAACTCGGCCGTTTTCAGCGACGGCTCGTTCTGCTATATCCCGAAAGGGGTGCGCTGCCCAATGGAGTTGAGCACTTATTTCCGCATTAACGCCGCCAAAACAGGACAATTCGAGCGCACGCTAATTGTTTGTGACGACGATAGTTACGTAAGTTACCTTGAAGGCTGCACCGCACCCCGCCGCGACGAGAACCAACTGCACGCCGCCATTGTGGAGATTGTGGTGATGAACAACGCCGAAGTGAAATATTCGACCGTGCAGAACTGGTATCCAGGCGACAAGGAGGGCCGCGGCGGCATTTACAATTTTGTGACCAAGCGAGGCATGTGCAAGGGTGTGAACGCGCGGCTGTCGTGGAGTCAGGTGGAGACGGGCTCGGCCATAACGTGGAAATACCCAGGCACGGTGCTCTTGGGCGACGGCTCGTCGTCGGAGTTCTACTCGGTGGCCGTCACCAACAACCACCAGCAGGCCGACACGGGCTCAAAAATGATTCACATTGGCAAGAACACCAGTAGCCGCATAGTGTCGAAGGGCATTTCGGCAGGCCAGAGCCAGAACAGTTACCGCGGCCTTGTCAAGGTCTCGGCCAACGCCGACGGCGCCCGCAACTATTCGCAGTGCGACTCACTGCTTTTGGGCGACAAATGCGGCGCCCACACGTTCCCTTACGTCGAGTGCCTGAACAACACCGCCGTGCTCGAGCACGAGGCCACCACGTCGAAAATCGGCGAAGACCAGATTTTCTACTGCAACCAACGCGGCATTTCAACCGAAGACGCCGTGGGCCTGATTGTGAACGGCTACGCCAAAGAGGTGCTGAACACCCTGCCAATGGAGTTCGCCGTTGAGGCGCAGAAACTGTTGCAAGTCAGTCTGGAAGGAAGTGTGGGATGATTTCAATCATCCAATAAATCGGGACGCAGGCGCCGTGTACGTTCAAGAGCCTGCTCATATTTCCAATCCTCAATAAGCCGCTCGTTGCCCGACAGCAGCACTTCTGGCACTTTCCAGCCCTTATAATCGGCTGGGCGGGTGTAGACAGGTGCCGACAACAGATTGTCCTGGAATGAGTCGGAGAGGGCCGAAGTCTCATCGCTGATGGCGCCCGGGATGAGCCGCACCACCGCGTCGGCAATGACGGCAGCCGCCAGTTCGCCGCCCGTCAGCACATAATCGCCGATTGATATCTCTTTGGTAATCAAGTGATCGCGCACGCGCTGGTCAATGCCTTTGTAGTGTCCGCAAAGGATGATTATGTTCTGTAACTGCGACATCTGGTTGGCCATTGGCTGATTGAACATCTCGCCGTCGGGCGATGTGTAGATGATTTCGTCGTACTGTCGCTCGCTTTTCAGGTGCTCAATGCACGCTTCAATAGGTTGGATGGTCATCACCATTCCGGCGCTTCCGCTGAAGGCGTAATCATCGCAGCGGCGGTGCTTGTCAGTCGAGTAATCGCGCAGGTTGTGAATGTGGATTTCGGCAATGCCTTTCTTCTGAGCGCGCCCAATGATGCTCTGGCTGAACGGCCCGTCGAGAATCTCGGGCACAACGGTGATGATGTCGATGCGCATGGCGTTTTGTTTTCGGCAAAGGTAATATGAAAGTTGAGAAGTTGACTGGTTAGGTGTGGATTGGTGCAATGCGGTAAAAAAAAGAGCCACCCGAATGGGCAGCTCCTTTTTATTTGAGTTTACTTACTAATTATTCAAAAGTAACGGCTGATGTGTCAATCTTAAGAGTACCTTTTGAGTTGATAACAATACCGCTCAATTCTACAGTCTTATCATCAATTACGGTAATTTTATAAGTAGCGATGCATTCAGTAGTTGTGATAACACAGTTATCAAATACTTTAGCAGCAGCCAATTTTGCTTTGTTTGCATCAGCTTTAGCCTGAGTTCTAACATCGTTAGTTGTGGTAGCAACTTTCAAACCTTTAGCAGAAGCAAGTTTAAGATCTTCAGTCAGATAAACTTCAATTGTTTTGGCTTGATCATTTACTTCACCAGTAGCTGAATCATAGAAATCCTTCAGCATGTAGCAAGCCTGGTCGAACAATGAAATTTGTGAACCAAGTTGGTCGTTTGAACCAGTACCAACATTAAATTTGTATTCGGCACCGATGGCTTCAGTAATTTCAACACTCTTCTTTGTTTTGATAACAAGAGTATAAATGGCAACAGGAAGTTTACCAGTAGACTGAATGTCAAGAACGAATTCTTTTGATTTCAGAGATTTGCCATTCTCGTCCATTGTTTTGTTTTTCTCTTTCACCTGCTCGTTTTTCTCAAGGAAATCGTAAGCAACATTGCCGTCTTTGTCTAACAAAGCAAACTCTTTGATTTTGGTGTTGGTAGTGATTTTACCACTGATGTCGATTGTGCCATCAGGATTAGCAATGGCGGTAAGGTCAGCAAAATTACATACTTCTGCTACTTCGCCTTCTTCGTTTTCTTCCTCGCAAGAGGTGAACAGTGCTGTTGAGCACATAGCAGCCATCATGGCTACAAACATGAATTTTCTTTTCATCTTTTTAAGTTTTTTAATTAAACAATAAATTAAACAAAAGTTTTTGTTTTTCAAGACGCAAATATACAAATGTTTTTGTTTGTGGTATTCGGTTTTTAGTCTTTTAATGGCCGTTTGTCAAAAGTTTTTGGCCGTTGCTCACTTTTGTTTCGGAAACAAGGACGTCTTATTTCATAAAAAAAGAGCCACAATTGCTGTGGCTCTGTGAATTATAAGCATTTGGCAGATTATTTTACTAATCCTTGCTTCTTCATTTCCTCTTTAAGCGCGTTGTACGATATTTCTAAGCCTATTCCAACCTTATACTCGGTTCTTGATATTTTTGATTTTGATTTTGACGCGGCAGATTCACTAACTTTAACATATTTCAAATACTCGCCGCCTTCCTTAAAGAACTCTTCCAAAAACTTCTTGTGAGTTTTCTCTACGTTCGGGTCAGTAATGATGGCTGGTGCAGCCTCTGAGCCGTTGGCTCCTGATGGGAATCCGCAGAACAGTGCGCATGCCACAGCTTTCATTTTGGCATCTTCAATGGCAGCTTCTTCGGTTACAGCTTTACCATACAATCTCACAATGTTAACACCCTCAGCGCCCTTGGCTAATGACTCCACCTCGTATGTGGAGTTGCTGTTGTACTTCAATTTGCCACCTGCTTCGGCTTTCGAAGCGCTTCCTGCAACCAACAAGGCAGCAATGCCCATTGCTAAAAGTTTGATTGATTTTCTCATAGTAATTACTTTTTAATAAATAAATAGTTTAATTAAACATCATTCAAAGGTAATCAAATCTTTTATTCTGCATTCGGTTTTCTTGAATTATTTGCTGAATTCGCGCAAAGTTTGACTTATCCATTAATTGCGCATCAATAGAATGTGTTAGAAAGGTTTTCAGTGTAAACCGCACTGCATAAAAAAACCGGCCACAAAGCCGGCTTTTATCTGTAAAGTGGTTGATTACAAACCTAAGCAGTTAAACTTGCCGCTAACTTCTTTCTTGTCGCCTGTAGAGTTAACAAGAGTAGCAGTGAATGTGCCAGAAATTTTGCTTCCACCAACTTTTGCGCTCTTCATAATTGATGTGATGGTAACGCTTGCTTTTGTTGATACATACAAAGCATCAGCACTTGCACCACTTTCCAGGCTTCCGTAAGTGATCAAGCAGCTGGTTGATGCACTGAAAGCATTTTGAAGAGTTTCATCAAGAGTGTCCTCAGTTGTAAGGTAGTTGATAAGCAGAGTGTTCGGGTTTGCTACGCTAAGTTCAAGGTTGTAAGTGCCTTTTTCTTTGCCGTTGAAGACAACAGAAATGAACTTCTTGCCATCTACAGCGTAAACTGTTGTTTTGTCAGCGCTGAACATCGAAGATGTTTTTGATGCAGAACTGCTCTCGTCTTTATCTCCGTAGACAACATTAGTTTTGAAGTCCAAACCGGTTACTTCGAAGCTGCTAACCAAATCAAGAACTGAATTGCCATCGTCATCTTTTTTGCATGATGAAAACAATGAGGCTACTGCGAGTGAGATAGCCGCAAATCCCATTAATCCAAAAGTCAATTTTTTCATGTCTTTAAATTTTTAAAAAGTTGTTTAAATTTTAAAATCAATGCGAAGGTAACAACATTTTTTCTTCATCAAACTTTTTTTTACAAGTGTATAGGTTCCTCGTAATTCTTTTTCTTTTATCCGCTTGTCTTTATTTCAACATGTCGGCCAGATATTCAAGGCTGTCGAATATGCTGCCGCCTTCAACAATGCCGTAGCCAACCGACACATACACATCAGACATGTTTTTGTACGCTGCGTCTTTGAATGTGAGGTTTTCAAATTTGAAGTTCTTTGCAAAATCCTCCGCGCTGAAAACAGTCACGGCAAAGTCGGAGCCGATTTTTGTAAACGAGCAGTTACGCAAGGTCATGGCGCAGTAGTCGCCAATAAGCAGCGCGCAGTCGAATCCGGGCGGCTCCATACCGGCACCAGTAATGAAGCAGTGCTCCATGATGGAGTTGCTGTTTGCCGATTCGAGTCTTAAAACATCCCAATATCCGGCCACATCCTCATCGCCACGGATGGTAATGGGCTCGCTGGAAGTTCCAACAGCCTTGAACAGAGCGTCTTTACCAACAACAAATTTGGTCTCAAGGCCCATGAGAATTTTCACTCCGGGCTCAATGGTCACTTTTGTGTTTCTGCTGATGTCGATACCTTCTGAAAACAGATAGGGCACCGTCATCTTTCTGATCACATATTCTTCATTGTCGATATTGAAAGCGTTTTTGTTGCTCCAGATGAAATTCTCGCCGTTGCCAAAGAAGTCGTTTTTATCGCCTAAAGCGCTAAGAACCCGATTGTTAGACAACAAAATTGGATAATATTTGCAGTTTTTGAAGATGCAGTCTTCAATCAGAGAGGCGTTTCCTTTTTCCCAAAAGTCGATGCCATTACCTTCAGAACCATCAATGATGCAACTTTTCATTGATAAAGAACCTTCCATAACGCTTATAAGGCTCCCGCTGCTGCCGTTTTTGAATACAGCGTGCTCCCAATGATTATCGGTGCTATTTGTCTGGAGTGTGATTCCTTGCCAACTGCCAGTGTCGATGTCGTCGGTCTTGCCAACGAAAACAACAGGGTTGGCGGCGGTTCCGGAAATATTCAAACTGGCACTATTGGCAACTGTGATGTTGCCAAATAGGCTTGATACCATGATGGTTACGCCTGGTTCAATAGTCACATTGGCATAGCCGCCGATTGTAAGCCGGTCATAAACAACGTAATCCACATCCAGTCCGCGGTCTTTCAGTGTCATGCTTTCGCTGATGGTGCCCGAAAGGCCAATAGGCTGTGAGTCGGGGTCGATGATTTCTTCGCCATCCTCACTGTCGTCGCCGTTGTTAGGGCGCTCACCGATGGCAAAAATGGCCATCAGAACCATGTTTTTGCTGACGGTAATCTTGCGCGGATTCTTGCGGCTTCCGTCGGCCCAAATCATAAAATGATAGCCAGGTTTCGGTTCAGCCACGAGCGTGGCCACATCGCCCTCGTGAAAATTGCCGTCGCCAGTCACTGTGCCCATTTCCTCGCTGTTCGAGCCACCAATGATGGTGTAGACGTCGCTTGTGTCAGTGCAGCCCGCGAATGCGAATAATGCACTGATTATCAGAATGCTCGATTTTTTCAAAAGACTTTTCATGTCGTTCGGTTTTGATGATTTTTATGCTTTCGCGCATATTTATGCGAAAGACATTGGCAAAAATAGTTTTTTTAATATTCCCAATCATCAATTTCTCGCACTATTGGAAAGTGCCAATCATTTTCCTACAATTGCCGACGCAATCAAGCAAGGCCGAAAGAATGGGCAAAAACCTATATATTGCAGAGAAACCGAGTGTGGCACAAGAGTTTGCGAAGGCGCTCAAAGAGAGTATGTCGCGCGGCGACGGCTATCTTGAGGGCGACCGCAGCATTGTGACGTGGTGCGTGGGCCACCTGGTGACGATGAGTTACCCCGACGCCTACGACCCCACGCTGAAACGCTGGGACGAGAGCACTCTGCCGTTTCTGCCGCAAATCTTTCTGTATGAAGTGATTCCGAGCGTCAGCAAGCAGTTCGGGATTGTGAGCGGGCTGCTCAACCGCGCCGATGTCGATTGCATTTACGTCTGCACCGACTCTGGCCGTGAGGGTGAGTACATTTATCGCCTTGTCGACCAAATGGCCAAGGTGCCCGCCGACAAGCAGCGCCGCCGCGTGTGGATTGACTCGCAGACCGAAGAGGAAATTATGCGCGGAATACGCGAAGCCAAGCCGCTCACCGAGTACAATAGCCTTTCCGATGCGGCCTACCTGCGCGCCAAAGAGGACTACCTGATGGGTATCAACTTCAGCCGCATTCTGACGCTGAAATACGGCTACACCGTGCGCCGATTCCTGAATCTCGACAAGATTGGCGCCATTGCCGTGGGCCGCGTGATGACCTGCGTTTTGGGAATGGTGGTGCGCCGCGAACGCGAAATCCGAGCCTTCGTCAAGACGCCGTTCTACCGCATTATGGGCAACTTCGCTTTAAGCGAAACCGACTCGTTTTCAGGCGAATGGCGGGCTGTCGATGGGTCGAAATACTTCGAGTCGCCGCTGCTCTACAAAGAGAACGGCTTCCGTCGACGCGAGGATGCCGAGCAATGCGTGTCAATGCTCGAACAGTTTGGCAACGAGGCTGTTATCGCCAATATCGATAAGAAAAAAGAGAAGAAAAATCCGCCGTTGCTCTTCAATCTTGCCGAGTTGCAGAACGAGTGCTCGAAACTCTTCAAAGTGAGTCCCGACGAGACTTTGCAAATTGTGCAGGACCTGTACGAGAAGAAGTTGGTTACCTATCCGCGTACCGATGCGCGCGTGCTGTCATCGGCTGTGGCGAAGGAAATCACAAAAAATCTGCACGGATTGGCCACTCGCCCTGAATATCTGGAACTTACAAAACAAGTGAAGCAGCACGGGCTCTACGCCACCATTGGCAAGAGCCGCTACACCGACGATAAGCAGATTACCGACCACTACGCCATAATCCCCACGGGGCAAGGTTTTCAGGCGCTCGACAGTTGCTCTGAAACGGCACGCGGCGTCTACGACCGCATTGTCCGCCGTTTTCTGGCGATATTCTTTCCGCCTGCCGAGTACCGCAAAGTCAGCATTGAACTCACCGTCGGCACCGAGCATTTCTTTGCTAACTTCAAGATTCTGGAATCGCCTGGCTACCTGACTGTTATGGGCGACACACCAAAAGCCGACGACACCAATCAGCAGGACGAGGTGCTCGACACCAATCAGTTTGAACTTGTGAGCAAACTCAAGAAGGGCTCTGTGCTGCCTGTGGCTGGTTACGAGTTGAAAGAGGGCGAGACGTCGCCGCCGAAACGCTACAATTCGGGCTCGCTCATTCTGGCAATGGAAAACGCCGGCCAACTGATTGAAGACGAAGAACTTCGGGCACAAATCAAAGGAAGTGGCATTGGCACAAGCGCCACCCGCGCCGAGATTTTGAAAAAGTTGGTGAATATCGATTATCTGAACCTGAACAAAAAGACGCAGATTGTAACCCCCGCCAAGTTGGGCGAGATTGTGTATGAGGTTGT
>JAEEGJ010001454.1_pt1 | contig 24935 bp, 15 predicted proteins | sample 8958761 | NCBI WGS metagenome assembly JAEEGJ01 (sample SAMN16246546, study PRJNA631951) | gut metagenome | biome: gut microbiome; feature: rumen; material: RS-attached | host: Bos | place: Iran: Karaj | collected 2018-10 | reverse complement strand
TTGGCTGCGCATGAATAGGTCAACTGCTATATCATTGCCAAGAAAAAAGCGGTTCCTTTTGCGGGTTCCGCTTTTTTCTTGCCTTCACAGCAAGATTGTGCGAAAGCCTACGAAGGCACAGGGATGTCTATGCCTTTTCTCTGCAAAAAATGTTTCCCTGAACGATTTTTTGCACCATTTGAAACAATTGTTTTATCAGGGAAGCGCCAAATGCCGTACTTTTGCAGCACAATTGCTTAAGAACGACGATTATGACACTGAGAAACATTCTGCTGATTGCACTGACGGCCGTGGGCATCAACGCCCTTGGCCAAACCACTGTGGCACACTTCGACATGTCGCTCACGGGCGGCAGCATCGTCGAGCAGGTATCAAACAAGAGCTATCACGTCAGCTCGCAACTGCCCGCCTGCACCGTTGCCGGAATCAACGGCGAGGCCCTGCGCTTCGACGGCTATAGCAACTACGTGAAGGCAGGCCTGCCCACGTCGACGCTGAGCAGCGAGGCGCTGACGATGAACGTCGTGCTGGCTGCCGAGACCTACCCCATGATGCAGGTCGACGTGGCCGAGACCACACCCACCTATGCCACCATCTGCGGCAACCTCGACGAGGGAGCGAAGCGGGGCTTTGCCCTGCAGCTGTCGTCGCAGGGCGACCTGCGCCTGCAGACCTATGTGAACTATGGCGGCGGCTACCTCGTCACCGTCGACGGCTCGGAGAAGCTGCCGCGTGGACGGTGGTGCCTCCTGACCATGACCTTCGACAAGGCCGGCAATGCCGTGACACTCTATCTCAACGGCAAGGCCATCGGCACGAAGAAGAGCAACAGGTGCGACCTGCTGGTGGGCAGCCCCGACTTCTACATCGGCAAGGATGCAAAGGATGTGAAGTTCGGGCCGTTCCTCATCAACACCTTCTGCGGAGCCATCGACGACATCAGTATCAGCAATGAGGTTGTAGACTATGCGCTCGTTGACCTCGTCGACTTTGGCACTTTGCCTCTGCCCGATTTCAGCTATCCCACTGCCCGCTATGACGCCATATCATGGCGTCCCCAGTTCCACGGCATGCCCAGCGGCTCGTGGACCAACGAGAGCCACGGCATAGTGTACAGCGGCGGCCGCTATCACCTGTTCTTCCAGAAGAACGCCAACGGCCCCTACATGTCACGCCTGCACTGGGGCCACATCAGCAGCGCTGACCTCTGCCAATGGCGCGAGGAGCCCATCGCCATCTATCCCGGCGAGTCATTCGACATCAAGGGCTGCTGGAGCGGCTGTGTCTATGAGCAGGGCGCTGACACATATCTATTATATACGGCGGTGGACAACGAGCGTGCCCGCATCGTGCAGGCCAAGGCCCAGGACAAGGATCTCGTCAGCTGGGGCGAGAAGAAGGTCATCATCGACGGTCGTCCGTCGGGACTGAGCGACGACTTCCGCGACCCCTACTGGTTTGAGGCCAACGGCCGGCAGTATGTCATTGTGGGCACCAGCAAGAACGGCATCGGCGCCTGCACCCTGCACCGCTATGAGAACGGCACGTGGAGCAACGACGGCAGTATCTTCTTCCAAGGCACCAGCACCGCACAGCACGGCACGTTCTGGGAGATGCCCAACGTCACGCCGATGGGCCAAGGACAGTATCTCTTCACCTGCACCCCGCTCAACACCGGCGCCGGCGTGCGCACCATCTGCTGGGTGGGCACCATCGGCAGCGACGGCACTTTTTCCCCACTCGGGGGGCAAGGGGGAGCCTTGCAGTATTTAGAGATGGGCGGCATCAGCCGCGACGGCTTCGGACTGCTCTCGCCCACCATCTGCCAGCAGGACGGCAAGACGGTGCTCCTCGGCATCGTGCCCGACAAGCTGCCCACTGACGAGAACTTCAAGATGGGCTGGGCACACAACTTCTCCCTGCCCCGTGAAGTCAGCCTCGCCGCCGACGGCTCGCTGGTGCAGAAGCCCTACAGCGGCCTGAAGGCCCTGCGCACCGCAACGGCTACGGAGAAGCAAACGACCCTGAACGGCTCGGAGTCGCTGAGTCCTGTCGCAGGAAGGCACCTTGAGATGCATGGCGAGTTCACCGTCGGCAGCGCCCCCTGCGGCTTCCGTTTCCTGAAGGCCGGCGACCGTCAGGCTTCGCTCAGCTACGACCCGGCCACGGGCATCCTTACCCTCGACTACACCACGCTGGCCCGTGTCTCCACCGACGGCGGCAAATGGTCGGCAGCCCTGCCCCGTAAGGTCAGCAACGGCGAGAAGCTGCTGCTGCACGTCTTTTTCGACGGTTCCATCGCCGATATCTTTGTCAACGACACGTGGGCCTTCAGCGTCCGTCTCTTCCCCACCGATGCCCAGGCTGTAGAGGCTGAGGTCTTTGCCGATGGCCCCACCGCCGTGAGCGTCAAGGCATGGGTGCTGGATGCCGGGCAGGCGGAGAGCGGCATCGACGCCACGCTCAACGACAGGGCATGCACGACCGACGGGTGGTGCTGCGACCTGCTGGGCCGCCGCCTGAGCAGTGCGCCGCAGAAAGGTCTTTACCTCAAGAACGGGAAGAAATATGTGAATCGCTGACTCCATCAAGAACGGAAAAACATGTTTGTCGCTGACTCATTGATTGTCGTCGGTCTGGCCACGCTCTCTCTCGGCACCATTCACGAGACCGACGGCCCACAGGAGCGCACCTTCTGGCTGCGCAACGTCGGGCAGGAGGCGGTAGCCCTCACGCAGGGCTACACCTCCTGCGGCTGCACCACCATTCATTTTTCCAAGGGCGTTGCGGTGTCTCCCGGCGACAGCACCGCCGTCAGGCTACGCTTCAACCCGCGCGGCAAGGGTGGCGACTTCCACGAGGTAGGCACCCTCGTTTACCAGAAGGCTGAAGGCAGCAGTCAAAGCCCTGCCGTCAGCCCCACGAAGAGGGTCACCGTGACTTTGGCGGGCAGCTGCATCACGAGCGAGGAGACGCTGCTGCGCCAGTTTCCCGTCCGCGTCAGCGACACGCTGCGTCTCTCCACCGTCCGCTTCGACCTGGGCATCATGCATGTGGGCGAGAGCCGCGAGCGTACTGTCGTCGCACTCCGTCTGCCGTCGCAGGCCCAGGAGCGCATCCCCCTGCGCTTCACCGTCGATGCCGACACGCCCAAGGGGCTGCAGCACATCGTCAAGAAGCTGAAGGTGGGCGGACAGGAGGTGGCCGTCACGTTAGATGTCTTGGTGAGATAATTCGACCTGTACGGATGGAATGATGACATAGTTACGGCGCTATCTATGTGGGTGAATACCGCGAAGCGGCCTGAGAAAAACCAATAAAAACCAATAAAAACAAGAAAAACAAATTGGTACAATAGCTTTTCTATGGATTTCTACCCATGTGAGAATCCTGCAGTTTCAAGGCAGCATGGGTTTTAAAAGTTTCCTGCCGAGAAACCATCGGTTTCTCGGCAGGAAACCGATGGTTTCTCGCCAGGAAACTTTTGCATAAAAGCCCCAGATGGCAAAAAGCTACATGCTGTACGGATGGAGTGTCATAGTTATGGCGCGAAATAGGTCAGTTCGTTACCCGAGTTGTGTCGTCCCTTCGGGACTTATTCTTGTGTCGCCGATTAGCAGGGGCCATGTCCTTGCCTGGACGATTGGTGCTCACCATCGTCTTCCGTCGTCCCCTCAGGACTTTTGCTGCTCCAACGATGCTGCGCAGGAGAGCCGCGTTCCCTCCCCGAGGGGGGCGGGGTGGTGCCACTCGCCCAAGGGTCGGGGTGGGGCCACTCCCCCAAGGGTCGGGGTAGGCCCACTCCCCTTCGGGACTTTTGCTGCACCAACCAAAAAGCAAAAAGAAAGTTAATTGTTTTTAAAAATGCTGTTGTTACGTACATTTTTCTTAACTTTGTCTCCGATTTCGCAAGGGCGATGAAAAAACATCGGCAAAGCGATGAATAAAAACTGGACTATGAAACACTTTCTTTGCTGCATCATACTGCTTCTCTGCCCCGTCGCCGCGATGGTGTGCAGAGCGGACAAAGACATGGACGAATGGCTGGACAAACTGGACCAAAGCCTCGATCAGCGTGAGACCTTTGACAAGGCTCGCGTAGAAAAGATAGACAAGCTGCGCCAGCAGCTGCTGAAAGCCGACAATGCCGACGATGGCTACACCCTGGCTTACAGCCTCTTCAACGAATATAAGAGTTACTGCTACGACTCTGCCCGCCACTATGCCTATGACTGCCTGAACCGCGCAGTGGCACAGCAGCGCCCCGACCGCATCGTAGCGTCGAAAAACGCCATCGCCTTCTCGCTCATCTCTGCCGGCATCCTCAGCGAGGCCCGCGAGGTGCTCGACTCCATCGACCGCCGCTACCTCACCGGCCAGCTGCTGGCCGACTACTACGAGCACCAGTGCCGACTGTGGCGCTCGATGGCCGACTATGTGCACGAGGAGCCGTTCTACACCAAGTATATCACGCTGAGCAACGCCTATATGGACTCGCTGAAGCAGCTGACGCCCGAAGGCTCGGTGCTGTGGTGGTCGTACACCGGCTCACGGCAGATGCGCGAGCACCAGTATGACGAGGCCCTGCTGTCGTTCAACAAACTGCTGCAGGCGGGCGACAGCGTCGATGAGCACATGAAGGCCATGACCTACGCCGAGATGGCATGGGCCTTCACCTGGCTGGGCGAGGAGGACAAGGCCATCGTGAAGTTTGCACAGTCGGCCATTGCCGACAACGAGTCGGCCACGCGCGAGATAACGGCGCTCTACCACCTGTCGCGCCTCATCTACAAGCGGGGTGACTACGAGCGTGCCAGCCGCTATGTACATCAGGCCTTAGAGGACGTGAACTTCTACAACAGCCGTCTGCGCAAGGTGGAGATAAACGACATACTGCCCATCATAGAGCAAGACCGCTATGACGCTCTGCGCAGCCAGCGCAACTGGCTCTTTGCCACGTCGGCCCTCTTTGTCCTGCTGCTGGTGGGCATCCTGTGGGGCTATTGGTACATCCACCGCAAGAACCGCAAGCTGACGGAGGCACGCGCGGAGATAGCCGCACGCGCCGAGGAGCTGCAGGTGGCCAACAACCGGCTGATGGAGGCCGACAAGATCAAGACGGCCTACATAGGGCGTTCCTTCTATTCCAATGCGGAGTTCATAGAGAAGCTGGAGAAGGTCTATATGGCCATCGACCGCAAGATTACCGCCAAGCAGTATGACGACCTGCGCTACACGCTGAAGCAGTCGACGCTGAACAGCGAGCGAGAGAGCATGTACGAGTCGTTTGACGAGACCTTCCTCAAGCTGTTCCCGCACTTCGTGGAACGCTTCAACATGCTGTTTGCCGAGGGCGACAGGAAGATGCCGCCCAACGACCACTCGCTGACCAGCGAGATGCGTATCTTCGCACTCATACGACTGGGCATCAACGACAGCGAGCGCATAGCCAAGTTCCTCGACTACTCAGTACACACGGTGAACACCTACAAGACGCGCATCAAAAACCGCTCAACAGCCGACAATGACAAGTTTGAGAGCCTGATCATGCAGATTTAGGCCGTTGATTTCATTGATACAAGTTGCTGATTCAGGACTTTAAAAAGGTCTAAGAATCAGCAACTTGTGTTTTGTATAACCGTGATATACGTTATACATTCCTTATTTTATATGTGTGTGCGTGGGAATTGGCTTAACTTTGCATCGGAAAAACCAAACCAGCAACTATTGAAATATGAAACGACTTCAACTTTTATTATTCATGTTCCTCGGCTGCACCGCCTCGCTTTGGGCCCAGCCGAATCATCCCGTGGCTCATCCCGATGCTGTGGTGACTGCCGGCAAGGCCCGCTTCACCGTGCTCACCCCAGAGATGATACGTATACAGTACAGCGAGAAAGGACTGTTTGAAGACCGTGCCACCTTCGCCGTGGTCAACCGCAGGCTGCCCGTGCCGCAGTTTACCCAAGAGCAGAAGGACGGCTACCTCTACATCAAGACCAACGCACTGACTTTAAAATATAAAATAGGTGGAAAGCTGAACGCCAACGCCAATGAAAGCGGCGCCGACGTGCTGAGCATCAGCATGCAGCTGAACGGACGCCCCGTGCTGTGGTATCCCGGCAAGGACGACCTGCTCAACCTGAAGGGCACCACCCGCACACTGGACGGCCAGATAGGCGACAACAAACGGCAGGAGATGGAGAACGGTCTGCTGTCGCGTGCCGGATGGTCGGTCATCGACGAGTCGCCCCTCACGCGGCGTGGCGACGGCAGCACCACCTTCGCCTTCGAGGGACAGCAGGACGGCATAGAATGGGTGGCCGAGCCGGTGGACAAGCAGGCCATCGACTGGTACTTCATGGGCTACGGCCACGAGTACAAGAAGGCCCTGGGCGACTTCATCAAGATAGCAGGGCGCATGCCCATGCCTCCGCTCTATGTCCTGGGCTACTGGTACAGCAAGTACCAGCGCTACACCAGCGACGAGTTCATGGAGATAGTCAACGACGTGAAGCGCAACCAGATACCCATGGACGTGATGATTTTCGACATGGACTGGCACACACAGGGCTGGACAGGGTGGACATGGGACAGCACCGCCATTCCTGACCCCGTGGGCCTCATCAACTGGATGCACGACAACGGCCTGAAGGTGAGCCTCAACCTGCACCCCGCCGACGGCGTGGATGACGACGAGGACTTCTTCCAGGAGCTGCGCTCAGACATGGGTCTGGGCAGCGATGTGAAGGTGGTGCCCTGGAACCTCAGCGACAAGAAGTTCTATCACAACATGTTCAACCGCATCATCCGTGCCCGTGAGCAGCAGGGCGTGGACTTCTGGTGGCTCGACTGGCAGCAGAACCTCACCAGCAAGTATGTCGACGGGCTGGGCGAGACATTCTGGTGCAACCACGTGTTCTACAACGACATGCGCCTCAACCGCCCCAACCATAGGCCCCTCATCTTCCACCGCTGGGGCGGACTGGGCAGCCACCGCTACCCAATAGGCTTCTCGGGCGACTCGTTCACCACCTACGGCACACTGGCCTGGCAGCCTTACTTCACCGCCACAGCCTCCAACGTGTGCTTCGGCTACTGGGGCCACGACCTGGGCGGACACCAGCAGACGGGCGACAACGACCCGGAGATCTACCTGCGCTGGATGCAGTACGGTGTCTTCACACCCATCTTCCGCACCCACGCCACCAACTGGCCCGGCATTGAGCGCCGCATATGGAAGTACGACAACTTCCCACTCTTGCTCGAGACGGTGAAGCTGCGCTATGCCCTCATGCCCTACATCTACACCGCCTGCCGACAGGCCTACGACACAGGCGTCAGCATCTGCCGCCCCCTCTACTACGAGTGGCCTGAGCAGAACGAGAGCTACCTCTATGAAGACGAATACATGTTTGGCGACGACATCCTCGTGGCGCCTGTCGTCAGCCCGTCGGGTGCCGACGGGAAGACCGTGCGCCGCACATGGCTGCCCGAGGGCCGATGGTTCGACGTGTGCCGCAATCAGGTAGTGGAAGGCAAGCGCTCGTTCACCGACAGCTACACACAGCAGGAGATACCCTATTTCTACCGTGCCGGCAGCATCATCGTCAACAACCCGCCCATGCTCAACCTGAACACCCGCCCCGACCGCCTCATCGTGAAGGTGGTGCCCGGCGGCGACGGACAGACATCGCTCTATGAGGACGAGGGCGACAGCGAGGCCTACAAGAACGGCGAGTTCACCACCACGACGATGCGCCACCAGGCCAACACGCTGACCATAGAGCCGCGCAAGGGCCGCTTCAGCGGGATGCCAGAGGCACGCGCCTACACCGTGGAGTTCATAGGCACCGACCGCCCGCAGGCTGTCAGCATCAACGGCAACAAGTGCAGCAACGGTGTGTGGAACTATGACGAGCAGCGCCGCGTGGCCACCGTCTATGTGCCCATCACAGAGTGCGGCAAGACCATCAAGGTGGAACTGAAATAATGGATGATTGATAACGAATTAAAACGAAACATATAGCCATGCAGATTACTAATATGAAGCGCCTTGTCAACAGGAAGTGCCTGATTGTTTTATCATTTCTCATTTGTCATTTATCGTTGAGCCAAGCAGTGGCGCAGGAGCTGTGGGCCGTGGGCAGCGCAGTACCCGGCGGTGCTCAGAAGCTGGAAAAGGTGGCCGACGGCGACTATAAGTTCGTGGGAGCCCTGAAGGCCGGCGAGCTGCGCATCCAGACACAGCGCAAGGCAGGACGCGACACACGCTACCTGAATGCGCTGCTGCCCGATGCCAACATCGCCAACCGAGGAACAGCATACACCGAGAGCAACGAGGCCGGCGAGGCCTGGCAGGTGGTGGTGAGCGAAGACCGCTATCGCTTCCACGTCTACACCAGCAACCGTGTGCTCAGGGGCGAGATAGTGCAGCCCTGGGGCGAGCTGTTCATTGCAGGCGGCGCCACCGACGTGGGCTGGAAGTGCGAAGGCAAGATGCTGCTCATGCAGCAGGATATCGACAATCCCTTCATCTGGACATGGGAAGGCGAGCTGAAGAATCACCCCGACGTGGAGGAAAGCCGCAGCTTCAAGTTCCAAGGACAGGACCGCTGGCATCCGAAGAGCCTCCATCCCTTCGTGCAGGACACCGACATACTGAATGAACAGCACCTGCGCACAGGCGGCAACGACACGAAGTGGGCCGTCACGAAGGAAGGACGCTACCGCATCACCGTAGACCTGCTCAACGAGACGGTCAACGCTACACTGGTGAAGTGAACAACGCATATAAAAGCATTAAATAACTAATAACAATGATCTAACTTATGAAGAAGAATTTACTCATCACGCTCCTCTGCGCCGTAGGAGCACTGTGGAGCTACGAGGCTCAGGCCTTGGAGCAGAAAGACGGCGTCTATCAGATTGCGACAGCTCAAGACCTGGTTGACTTCTCAGCCCTGGTGAACGGCGGCGAACAGGCTGCCAACGCCGTGCTGACGGCCGACATCGACATGACCCCGGTGGAAGACTTCACGCCCATCGGCTCGGTGGCTACCCCCTACAAGGGTACCTTCGACGGTCAGGAGCATTTCATTCACAACCTCTACATCAACCTGCCCGAGCAGGAGTATGTGGGACTCTTCGGCGTGCTCAACGACGGTGCCTATATCAAGAACATCGTGATGGATGCGCTGTGTGAGATCAACGGCAAGTGCTTCGTCGGCGGTCTGGCCGGCGGCACCAACGGCGGCGGCATCGTCACCTTCGAGAACTGCGGCAACGCCGGCATGGTGGGTGCTCAGGAGCAGAACGCTGCCGGCATCATCGGCGTGAGCATGAGCAGTGCCTGCGGCATCAAGCTCATCCGCTGCTTCAACGTGGGCGGCGTGGCCGGTGGACGCGAGAGCGCAGCACTCTGTGGATGGGTAGGCGACAGAAACAGCGAGATCACCAACTGCTACAACGCAGGATGGGTGTCGGGCGTCGACGGCAACAACTACCTCTGGCGTAACGGCAACGGCAAGGGCACCGGCAACTACGACAGCTACGGCGCTCAGGGCGATGCCATCAGCGACAATCCACTCGACCTGGAGAGCGGACTCGTGGCCTACACCATGAACGGCAACCAGTCGCAGGACGTCATCTGGTATCAGAAGCTCGGCGAGGACGCCTATCCCGTTCCCTTCGCTTCCCACGGCGTGGTCTACGCTGTCGGCGACCTCAACTGCGACGGCACCTCGAAGGGCGGAGAGACCACCTTCTCGAACAGCAACGAGTCGAACCGCGACCCGCACCAGTTCAGCAAAGGCGTCTGCACAGTCTGTGGCGAGGTGGACGTTGACTATCTGGCACTCACCGACGGTGCCTACACCATCAACAGCGCCGACGACCTGGCTTGGTTTGCCGCTTTGGTCAACCGTGGACACAAGAACGTCAGCGCCCGACTGGCGGCCGACATCGACTTCACTTCTTACACTCAGCAGGACGTGATGATAGGCGGCGACCCCTATTCTGCCAATGAGAACGACGACAAGATGGCCTTCGAGGGCGGCACCTTCGACGGTCAGGGACACACCATTACTATTAATTATAATGTAAGCTACGACGGCGTGGCCCTCTTCAAGGTGGTGCGCAACGCCAACATCCGCAACCTCGTGGTGAAGGGTGCCATCGAGAGCACGCAGCGCTTCATCGGCGGTCTGGGCTTCACCAGCCGCGGCAACAGCACCTTCGAGAACATCATCGTCGATGTGGACATCACAGGCAGCTTTGCCGGCGATGCTACCGACGGCGGCTTCTTCGCCGTGTGCCACGAGTGGGCCACCTTCCGCAACTGCGCCTTCATCGGCTCGATGGTGGCTCCCGAGAGCGAGGGCAGCGCTGCCATCATCGGCTATGCCCACGGCTCGGTGGAGACCAAGATTGAGAACTGCTACGTGGCAGCCCGCGAGATGATACTCACCGGCAACTCCACGCTGCTGGCACGCCACGTCGACAACCGCATCAACTGCTACTTCACCGACAATGTGCTCTATAACGACGACGACGCCACGATGGTGGCACAGGAGGCACTGGCCACCGGCGAGCTCTGCTACCTCATCAACAAAGGCGGCAACACCGACGCCTGGCGACAGAACCTCGGACAGGATGCCTATCCCGTTCCCTTCGCCGACCACGCCATGGTCTATGCCAACGGTGGCGAATACTGCGACGGCACCATGAAGCCCGACATCACCTACAGCAACACGCAGGGCGACGTGGTGCGCGACGAGCACCAGTATGCCAACGACATCTGCTCGGCCTGCGGCGCACGCATCATCCGCAACGCTCAGCAGCTCCTGGCTCTGGCAGAAGCCGTGAACACCGGCGCTGAGACACGCTACATCGAAGTGGACATGGTGGAGGACATCGACCTGAAGGGCATCACAACCTTCGAAGGCATCGGCACACGCTACGACGAGGAGACGGGCGAGGTGAACGAAGAGGGCAACCCCATCATGCAGGACGTGAAGCATCCGTTCAACGGCAGCTTCGACGGCCACGGCCACAAGGTGTCGAACATGGTCATCGACGTGGTGACCGGCAACAAGGGCTTCATCGGCTTCATTCAGGCTGGCTCTACTGTCAAGAACCTCATCGTTGACAACACCTGCGAAATCTACTCCATCGGTTGGTCGGCCGGCATCGTCGGCGCTTCCACCGGCAAGGGTGTGCTCACCATCGAGAACTGCGGCAACGAGGCACTGGTCAACGTCGGCGCCGACGGCCCCAACGGAGCAGGCATCCTGGGCGTCAACGACCGCAGCGAGGCCACCGTGCGCATCATCAACTGCTACAACACCGGCGACATCGTAGGACAGCGCGAGTGCGGCGCCATCTCAGGATGGCTCGGCGATTACTTCGAGGTGGTCAACTGCTACAACAGCGGCATGGTGGCTCCTGAGTCGGTCGACGGCATACGCACCTTCGCACGCTACAACGGCGGCGACGGCGACACACGCTTCGTCAACTGCTTCGAGGTGCTTGGCTCACAGGTGAAGGCTGCAGAATTTGAAGACGTGGCCAGCGGCAAGCTCTGCTACGACATCAATCAGGGCGCCGGCGAGAACATCTTCTTCCAGACCCTGGGCACCGACGAGCATCCTGTGCTCGACGCCACCCACGGCACCGTCGTGCTGAAGGACGGCCAGTATGTGAACAGCACTGAGGATGCCATCGAGAACGTGACGGTCAGCAAGATGGCCGAGGGCATCTACACGCTCAGCGGCACCCGCGTCGGCAACGCTCATCGCGGCCTGATGATTGTTCGTCAGAGCGACGGCACGGTCAAGAAAGTTTTGAAATAAGGTTAGTTAGTAATTGTTAGTAAGGATGACTTTTAGAAAAGGTTTTTTATGCTTCGGTCTGGCCATCGCTGTGAGAGCGGTGGCCCAGACTGCTTTTCTGACGGCTGACAGCATCGCCGTGTTCTATCCCAAGAACTACGACGCCACTCAGCACCAGCCGTCGCCCATCTTTGTTCACGAACTGACACCTTCCACCCTCCACCTTCCATCCTCCACCCTCCAGCCAGTGTTCACAACCACTGCCGACGGCCACAGCATCGCCACCATTCATGTGGGCAGCGATGTCGACCTCTACGGCACAGGCGAGGTGACTGGCCCGCTGCGCCGCAACGGACGCACCATCAGCCTATGGAACGTCGACACACCGGCCTACGGCGTTGACGGCGGCTCGCATCTCTATCAGAGCCACCCGTGGGTGATGGGGCTAAGGCCTGACGGCACAGCCTTCGGCATCATTGCCGACAACACCTGGAAGCAGACCATCACCACCTCCGACGACATTGTCTTCAACAGCGAGGGGCCAGCCTTCCGCGTGGTCATCATCGAGCGTGAGAGTCCGCAGGCAGTGATGCAGGCACTCGTCAACCTGACCGGCACGATGGAGCTGCCACCGCTGTGGTCGCTGGGCTATCAGCAGTGCCGATTCAGCTATCATCCCGACACTCGGGTGAAAGAGATTGCCGACCTGCTGCGCCAGCACCCCATACCGTCAGACGTCATCTGGATGGACATCCACTACATGGACAGCTACAAGATTTTCACCTTCCATCCCAAGGAGTTCTCCGACCCCAAGGGATTGAACGACTATCTGCACCAGAAGAACTTCAAGACGGTCTATATGATTGACCCCGGCGTGAAGGCAGAGCCAGGATATTTTGTTGACGATCAGGGCACCGCAGGCGACTACTGGGTGAAAGACCACGACGGCAAGCCCTATGTGGGCAACGTCTGGCCCGGACCCTGCCATTTCCCCGATTTCACTCGCGAGGAGGTGCGTACCTGGTGGGCCACGCTCTATAAGGACTATATGGCCACAGGCATCGACGGCGTGTGGAACGACATGAACGAGCCGTCGGTCTTCGGCGGTCCTGGCGGCACCATGCCTGTTGACAACCGCCACAGCATAGGTTCGCACCTGCGTTTCCACAATGTGTTCGGCCTCAACATGGTGCGCGCCAGCCGTCAGGGCCTGCTGCTGGCCAATCCCGACAAGCGACCCTTCATCCTCTCGCGTTCCAACTTCCTCGGCGGTCACCGCTATGCCGCCACATGGACCGGCGACAACCTCTCGTCGGTCGACCAGATGAAGCTCAGCGTCCCCATGTCGCTGACACTGGGCCTGAGCGGGCAGCCCTTCAACGGGCCTGACATCGGCGGATTCTGCGAGAACGCCAACGCCGAGCTGCTGGCACAGTGGACGGCCATGGGCGTGTTCTTCCCCTTCGTGCGCAACCACACCATCGACGGCAGTGTCGACCAGGAGCCGTGGGCTTTCGACGGCGCCGTCCTCGATGCCTGCCGCACCGCCATCGAGCGCCGCTACATGCTCATGCCCTACGTCTACACCGCCTTCCGCGAGGCCAGCATCGACGGCATGCCCGTCATGCGTCCGCTCTTCATGGCCGACCCCAAAGACCGCTCCTTGCGCAGCGAGGACCAGGCCTTCCTCTTAGGCGGCGACCTGATGATCACTCCCCGCTGGGCCGAGAACGTAGCACAGCCCCACGGCGGCTCCTGGCAAATCGTCAACCTGACAGCTGTGCCGGCACACCGTGACGACTATCAACCCGAGCTGCGCCAGCGTCCCGGCTCCATCATCCCCATGGCCAACCTCGCACAGAGCACCGCCGAGCTGCGCACCGACTCGCTCACGCTCCTCGTCTGTCTCGACACCAACGGCAAAGCCTGCGGACAGATATACGAAGACGACGGCGACGGCTTCAGCTATCGCGAAGGCAACTACCTGCTCAGCCGTTTCGATGCCACACTGCAGAAGCGCCAGCTCACCGTGACGACGGCCCCTGCCGAGGGCAAGAGACCTCAAGCCGACCGCACCCTGCGCATCGGCTACGTGAAAAACGGACGCGTGCAGTATTCCGACTGGCAGCAAGGCAACACAGCAACCATGAAAGTTAAGAACTAAATACCTCATCAACTAAACATCAACTATTATGAACAAGAAATTTACATCACTGCTTGCACTGGCACTCTGCTGCCTGTCGGGCACCAGCGCATGGGCACTGGAAAAGAACGCTGACGGCGTCTATCAGATTGGCAACGCCGATCAGCTCATTGAGTTTGCCAAGATAGTAAATGGCACCGACGCCGAGGCAGAGCCTGCCGCCAACGCCGAGCTCACTGCCGACATCGACATGACGGACAAGGCATGGACGCCCATCGGCGACAATGACCACCGCTACGTCGGCACCTTCAACGGCAACTACCACGTCATCGACAACCTGAAGATCGAGGGTGGCGACAAGATCGGCATCTTCGGTGTGGTCAACGGCGGCTGCGTCATCAAGAACCTCATTGCCGGTCCCGGCAACGTGGTGAAGGGCGGCGCCATGATTGGCGGCATCGTCGGAGCCAGCGACGGCTCAGGATGGGTGACGCTTGAGAACGTGGGCCATGAGGGCTATGTTGAAGGTACAGGCGCTAACTGCTGCGCCATCATCGGCGTGGTGATGAACGGCGGACCCGCTACGCGCATCCTCGACTGCTACAACACCGGCGACGTGACCGGCGGCTGGGAGAGTGCCATCATCAGCGGATGGTTCGGCGGCCACGGCAGCGTCGAGGTGAAGGGCTTCTGGAACACGGGCAAGATGCTCAACGGCCAGGACGGCGCCAACTCACTCTGGCGCAACGGCTCAGGCATCACCACCGAGCGCATCTTCCACCTCTATGCCGACCAGGGTGCCACCGTCATCGCCGAGGGCGACATGACATCAGGCAAGCTGGCCTACGCACTCAACGGCAACAAGGATGCCGGCGTGTGGCGCCAGAACCTCGAGGGCAACACCAAGGACGCACACCCCACTTTCATTCCCTCTCACGCTATGGTCTATGCCAACGGTGCACTGCTGTGCGACGGCATCACGCCGAAGACCGGCTCCGACCTCACGTTCTCCAACCATGAGGGCAGCACCGTAGACGACCACAACTTCGTCGACGGCTTCTGCACCGTCTGTGGCCTGTGGCAGGACGACTTCGTAGTTGCCGATGCCGACGGTTACTTCAACATTGCCAACGGCGTCCAGCTCAACTGGTTTGCATACCTCGTCAACGTCAAGGGTCAGGGAGCCAGCAACGCCCGTCTCACTGCCGACATTGACATGAAGGATCTGGGCTTCACTCCCATCGGCCAGGACATGAAGGACTACAAGGGACACTTCGACGGACAGGGACACCGCATCCTCAACCTCGTCACCAATGCCGACCGCCAGAACCAGGCGCTCTTCGGACAGGCTGTAGGCGGCGCCATCATCGAGAACATCATCATCGACAAGTCGTGCGTCATGCAGGGCACAGCCTTCACGGCCGGCATCCTCGGCCACGTGTGGGGCGACGGCGTCATCGTGCGCAACTGTGGCAACGAGGCCGACATCATCGGCTCGGCACAGAACGCAGCTGGCATCGTGGGCTGCTCGGAGAAGAGGGTACACATCAGCAACTGCTACAACATCGGCACCATCACCGGTTCACACGAGAACGCCGGCATCTGCGCATGGATGGGTGCCAACGAGTCGACCATCGAGAACTGCTGGAGCACAGCCACCGGCATCAACGGCGAGGCACTCTGGCGCAAGGGCGAGGTGAAAGGACAGAACATGTACCAGATTGAAGGTCAGCAGGGCACTGCCTTTACCCTGGAGCAGATGAAGAGCGGCGAGCTCTGCTACAAACTCAACGGCAACAGCAGCGAGGCTCCCGCCTGGTTCCAGAAGATTGGCACCGATGCCTATCCCCTACCCTTCGGCACCGACGTGGTCTATGCCAACGGCACGCTGCAGTGCGACGGCATCACGCCCATGGAAGGCAGCGAGATTTCTTTCTCGAACAACGAGGGCAACTCCGTGGCCGGACATGACTACAACGATTGGGGATTCTGCAAGAACTGCGGCGACGTGCAGGCCGACTTCCTAAAAGCCAACGCCGACGGATTCTTCGAGCTGGCTGACGAGAAGCAGCTCAGCTGGTTCGCACACTATGCTACCAGAGAGGCACAGAATGCCAACGCCCTGCTCACCGCCGACATCGACATGGCCGACGTGAAGGACTTCCCCGGCATCGGCTACAACGGTAAGGCCTTCACCGGCACACTCGACGGACAGAATCACATCATCAGCCATCTCGTCATGGATCTCCCCGAGGAGGACAATGTGGGACTCGTGCGCGACATCACCGCCGGAGCCTGCATCAAGAACATCACCATCGATGCCACCTGCTACTTCAAGGGCAAGAAATTCACCGCCGCCTTCGTAGGCCATGTCAGCGGCAACGGCGCGGCTGAGCTCGCTCAGTTAGGCAACGAGGCCGACGTGGAGACCGTCGACCAGAATGCCGGCGCCATCGTGGGATGCAACACCTCCGGCGAGCTGAAGCTGACGCTCACCAACTGCTACAACACCGGCACCATCACCTCCGGCTGGGAGGCTGGCGGTCTGTCAGGATGGCTGGGCAACGACGCCATCACCACCAACTGCTACAACATGGGACTGGTGGTCAACGGCGAGTCCTTTGCTCGTGGCAACAACATCCAGATCACCAACTGCTTCGACCCTGTCACCAACTGGCCCGCACTGCCCGCAAGCCCCATTGAGGACTTCACCAACGGCACCATCTACACCGCCCTCAGCGAGGCTGCTCCCGGCATCTGGTTCCTCAGCGCAGAGGTGGACGGTCACCCCGTGCTCTACAACACAGGCATCACCACCGGCATCAGCGAGATGAAGGAAAATGCTGTCAACGACAGATGCATCTACAACATCAACGGCCAGCGCGTGCTGCAGGCTCAGAAGGGTCTCTTCATCGTCAATGGCAAGAAGGTGGTTGTGAAGTAAAAAAACACTTCAACCCATCCTAAAGCGGGTTCCCCATTTCCCTGGCTCTCTGTGCCGGGGGAATGGGGAACTGGCTTTTAAGGAGGACAGGGTAAGCGGTGCGTCTGTGCCATCTGGCGCTTCTCCTCGTCGGTCTTCACGGTGCCGCTTGAAGTCTTTCAAGGCAGGTGTTGGCTGCCGCTCTTTCCGTCCCTGGTCATAGATGACTGACTTTGGCCCGGCATCAAATCAAGCTCGCGCATTAATTACAGTCCTTCTATTTCCTGGGCGGTGAGACCGATAATCTCCGCGATGTCTTCAACGGGATAGCCTTTGACCTTCATCCTGAGGGCGGCGTCGAGCTTGTCTTGCTTTAGTTTCGCCTTGGCTTCCTCCGCCTTGGCCTCGGCTTCCTCCGCCTTGGCCTCGGCTTCTTCAACCTTGGCCTCGGCTTCTTCCGCCTTGGCCTTGGCTTCTTCCGCCTTGGCCTTCATTTCATTTAGCTTATCCTTAGCTTCTTTTATTTTATCTTCCCAGTCGCTTTCTAAAGTCCTCATGGTAGAAACTCGATCCCAGAACTTGTCGTAGGCACGCATTTCGGCATCGGTGAAGGCAGCGCGTTCCAGGATTTCGAGGGCTTCGTTCACTTCCGTGTTCTCCAGCAGTTCGGCCGGAGCTTCGCGTGTGTTCTCGTCAATCTCGGTGAGGAAGCGGAGCCACAGCACCTGCATCTTGCGCTCGTTGATGGTCTGGGGCTTGAATTTCGGCAGTTCCACGAAGATAAGGTGCAAGCCGTCAATCACCTTGTCAGTGTACTTGTCGTGGACGAGGTGGTAGTAGTGATAGTAGTCGTCCACGTCCTTCATGAACGCAGCGTTGACGAAGTTCAAGGCATAGACGGGCTGCAGGTTCTTATACTTCATGCCCTTGTTGGTCTGTGCCACGTATGCCTTCGAGGCATTCAGCAGGACGCGCTTCTTGAACGATTCCGTCCACGTCATCTGCATCTCCACGATGAACTCGCGCTGCTTGTTGTCCTTGCAGCACACGTCCACGATGCTGTATTTCTCAGCCTCAGTGCGCTCGGGAATCTGGTCGGCTGGCCAGTACTCGATACTCTCCACGCGCTCGTCGTCCTTCAGGGGCAGAAGGGCATTAAGCAGACTGATGACAAGGTGCTTATGCTGGCCGAACACCTTCTTAAAGGTAAGGTCGGCTCTCGGGTCTAAATATTTTCCCATAATCATTATTCTTTTGAATGACGGCTTGTATATAACTAACGGTTATAATCGCTGTTTGCCTGGGAGCACTGGCATCTTCACCCGCATCGATAGCGGGCAAGGACGCCCGCGCTCCCTGATTTGGCTGCAAAGGTACTAACTTCCTGCGACATAACCGCCGAAGATGTATGAAAAAACATGAAAAGGGGGCGAAATAATTACACATCTCGGGGGGAGTAGCCCTGAAGGGGCGGTGGAATACAGGCAGGGGCAACGCCCCTGCATAGTGCAGCAGAACAACAAGCCCTGAAGGGGCGGCAGAATATTCTGTTGTCCCTTCGGGCTTCATTTGTTGGTGGTCAACTGTTTACAGGGGCGTTGCCCTGCCTGCATTCCGTCGTCTCTTCGGGACTTAGGGTGGTGGGTGCGCCATGATACAGGGGCGATGCCCCTGCCTGGACGATTGGTGCTCACCATCGTCTTCCGTCGTCCCTTCGGGACTATATGCTGCGCATTGAGCTACGCGGGGGCACAGCGGTGGCAATTGTCCCAAATTACAACATTGTTTTTCTTGTTTTTATTGGTTTTTATTGGTTTTTTCTCAGGCCGCTTCGCGGTATAAACTCACATAGTTCGCGACGTAACTATGTCTTATTCCATCCGCACAGCACGGAAATCCGAAGTTTCCAGCCGAGAAACCTTTGGTTTCCTGCCGAGAAACCGATGGTTTCTCGGCAGGAAACTTTTAAAACCCATGTTGTCTTGAAACTGTAGGATTCTCACCACGGATTTTCTTCAGACAAAAACTATGAAAGGATGCAAAACCTTGCGCTATCTATGTGAGTTGATACCGCGAAGCGGCCTGTGAGTCAAAAAATGTAAGAATTAGGCCATTTTCTTTTGTGGAACGAGAAATATGCATTACCTTTGCAAATGGAAAGAGCAAAGCAATACAGATTATTAACTCGTTAAAAATAAGAAAACCATGAAAAAGATTTTCTCAAGCATTATGATGCTGGCCATGATGATGGCTGCCATGACCACCCTCACCAGCTGTGAGGACGAAGACGATTACATCGCCCAGAAGTTGCGCGACAAGGACTGGCAGGGCACTGTGGATGCCTACTATAGCGACCGATGGGGTTTGAGTGGTAGCACATATGCCACTGTGATGCGCTTTGAGTCCAAGGGAAGTTGGTATACCAGCGGACGCGGCTATGAGGTAGACTACGACACACGTTCACCCTACAACGACTATGCTTACTGTTCCTTTAGCTGGTGCATTGTGAACCGAGACATTTATCTCATTTACGATGATGATGCCTGGAGCGTTCTCTACATCTTGGATTACGGTCTGAACGATAACGCTTTCTGGGGGGACATACGTGATAGCAGCAAGCGTCGCATCCACTTCGACTTTACGAATAGCTCCTTTGATGGCTGGGGTAACTACAACAGAAATGGCGGCTATGGTGACTTCCACAACCAGAATTGGTATCGCTCACGCGCCCAAGTTTCAGAGGATGCTGATGTGCCTTTCATTGACCGCACGGACATAGCACGCCAGCAGAGTGGCGAAACAGCTGCAATAAGTGTAGCCAGCGGTAAGTTTGCCAAGGCTATTCAGGAGAGAGCAGGAAAGTAGGCTTTGAAGGCTTTTGACATTTTTCCTAATAACAATAGGTTTTTCCCTAAAGCTCTTTAGGGGAAAACCTTTTGTGATGCACTGTTTTTGACTTATCTTTGCATCACAAAAAAACACTTAATACCTACGATTATGAAAAAGATTTATACCTACATCACGATGGTGCTGATGCTCAGCATGGCAACCGTCACCTTCACAAGCTGTGAGACTGAAGACCAGTATGAGGCCGATACCCTGGTTACCGGCGACTGGCAGGGTTATTTAGGCACCTACTATTACGACCGTTGGGGATTGACCGGCAATACCTACGAAACCGTCATTCGCTTCGGTAGCAACGGCTACGGCGCCACCAGCGGACGCGGCTACGAGGTGGACTACGACACACGTTCACCCTTCTATGACTACGCCTACTGCGAGTTCTCCTGGTCTATCGTCAATGGCGTCATCACGCTCATCTATGACGACAGCATGTGGTATCCCGTTTACATCAGCCACTACTCGCTGTCGAGCAAATATTTCTCGGGCTACATGGACGACGGTACCAACCGCGAAATCCACTTCCGTCTTGAGAACGTGCGCTTCGGCTACTGGGACAACTACCGCAACGGCTACTACTACGATGACTACTACTATTCACGCGCTACTCGTGCCGCCGAATCAGACAGCATCGCAGCTGCCACCGACAGCATCCCCGTGGTGAACAACGGTAAGAGCATCGTCAGCGGAGCCTTTGCGAAGGCCACGCAGAAATAGTAGGAAATGATGATCCGCCATCAGGTGATGAGGAATGATGCCGTAGGCATCAGATGGTGGTAGCCAGCCATACAGACATGCCGTAGGTATGTCTGTATGGCTGGAATGATGAAAGGAAGTGCAAGGCGCAGCAAAAAGTCCCGAAGGGACGACAGAACGTGTGTATCGTTTCTGTCGTCCCTTCGGGACTGATATTTGCAAGAGCTGTCCCAGCCCTGTTCAGTCAAATTCCCAGCCCGCCCTGAAAAGAAACGTCTACCGCCTTGCTCTGCAGGATGCGCGAGTGAGGCGGCACGTCATGCGTCAGCCAGATGTTGCCGCCGATGACCGAGTCGTGGCCAATGGTGATGCGCCCGAGGATAGAGGCATTGGAATAAACTGTGACGCGGTCTTCAATGACAGGATGGCGCGGCACGTTGAGCATGTTGCCGTTGGCGTCGTACTTGAAGCTCTTCGCACCCAGGGTGACACCCTGATACAGCGTGACGTGGTGGCCGATGATGGTCGTCTCGCCAATGACCACGCCTGTGCCGTGGTCGATGGCGAAATACTCGCCGATGGTGGCGCCGGGGTGGATGTCGATGCCGGTCTTAGAGTGTGCCTGCTCGGTGATGATACGCGGGATGACGGGCACCTGCATCTGGTGAAGCACATGTGCCAGGCGATAGTGCGTCATCGTGTTGACGATAGGGTAGCAGTAGATCACCTCGCCGTAGTTGGGGGCGGCAGGGTCGTTCTGAAACATCGCCTCCACGTCGGTGTAGAGCAGCCGCTTCACCTCTGGCAACTGGTCGATGAAGCGCAGGGCGATGTCCTCGGCCGTGGGCAGCACGTCCTCTTCACTACAATCTTCACAGAACTGCAGGCCGCGGGCTATCTGGCGACGCAGCACGCCATAGAGCTCCTCCATGTTCACACCGATGTAGTGCTGGCGTATCTGCTCGTCGGGCTGGCGTCTGTACAGATAGTCTGAGAAGATGATGTTCTTGGCCAGGCTGACGATGCGGCGCACCTCTTCTACCGAGGGCAGCTGGGCTGAGCCCTTCGGCATCATCGCTATCTCCTTGGCGTCAAGTTTCGAGAGCTTGGCCACGTTGCGCAGCAGCACCTCGTTGATGTTCTTTTGTTCCATAGCTGATAGGTGTAATGAGGATGGTTAGCTGTTGTTTTGGATGTAGAGGGCCATACGTTCCACCTTGCTTTCATCATCGTCACCCACTTGTAGCCAGTCGTTGATGCGCCACTCTCCGTTCTCGTAATAGAGCCCCACCTTCGTCTGCATCCACTCCTCTCCATGAGTCAGCTCAAACGTGGCCTCGGCCATGTCGCCGGTGAGAAGCTGCACCTGTATGTTCTTCGGCTCCACTTTGCCCTCGCCCCAGTAGTTCCACGTGTAGTCTATTCCGCAGGAGTAGCAGCCTCCGGGATAGTCGTTCTCCGCATCAATGGTACGGATCTTGTTCAACAGCTCGTTGAATCCTTCAGTGCAGTACATGGCATAGAGGTCAAGGTTGGGCTCCAGATCGTCTTCCCTCGGGCCATAGACGATGCTCACATCCTTGTAGGCCTTACGCAACATGTTGGCCACGGCCTCCTCCGTCCAGTCCTCATCGGGGGCGGCGGTCACACCGTCGGCCAGTTGCTCGTCGGCCTCTGTCTCTTCTTCGTCTTCATCTTCCACCAGTTCGGTGTCGTCCTTCTCGTCGTTGTCCTTGCTGCTGCCTTTCTTGCCGCAGGCTGCCATCACGCATACCGACAGGGCGGCGATGGCAAACAGAAATAGTTTCCTTTTCATGTTGTTGAGTGTTTTTATTGTTGTGTGTTTTATAGTTGAGCTACAGCTTTAGCTTTCTCCAGATACATCGTGGAATGCGTCGCCACAGCCACGTGATGCAGCGCCAGCGCCAGTCGATGACGCGGACGTGACGTCGTAGGCTGATGGAGCGCACAATGTCGCGAGCCACCTTCTCCTTATGTAATAACAGGGGGTAGCGGTTGCCGTCGTTCAGCAGGTCGGTGTCTACGAAGCCCGGCCTGATGTCGGTGAAGCGGATGCCCAAGCGACGTGCGTTGCTGAGCTGCTCCAACGCCTCGATATAGGTGTTCTGCATGGCTTTCGTGGCCGAGTAGGATGGGGCAGGGCCGAGGCCTTTCGTCCCCGCGATGCTGCTGACGACAGCGATGTGCCCGCCGCCGTGATGGGCCATGTAGCGGAACGCCGTGCCTATCAGCGAGGTGAATCCCAGCCCGTTGGTCTTCACCGTCTGCAGCTCGATGTCCTCATGCAGCTCACGGTTCTGCTTGCCGATGCCCGAGGCATGGAAGTAGAGGTCCATGCCGCCCGTCTGCTCTATCAACTCCAGCAGACGCGCTCTGGCATCCTCGCTGGTGACATCAATCTGCATGGCTGTCTCGAAGTCGGCGAGACGCTCTATGCGGCGGGCTGCCACACCCACCGTCCAGCCCTGCTCCTTGAGCAGCAGCGCCACCTCGCGGCCAATGCCCGACGAGGCTCCCATCACGATAGCTTTCTTCATCAATAATAGCACTTGCATAGAGGCGTCACATGGTAGCGTCTCTCATCGAGGTTGCAAAATTACATTTTTTTTTTGCAAAACAAAGTGAATATCATTTCTTTTTTGTAATTTTGCACACAATCGTACTCAATGTCGATATGGAAATCTATCTCATCATCATTATCATAGCAGTCATATCGATGGCTGCATGGGGTTATCATGTCGGTAACCGCAAGAAGAGAGCATTTGTACAGACCATCATCAAGCTGACCGCTGAGCGTGATGTGCAGAAAGCCCACGCAGACAACTTCTCGCATCAGTTAGACGTGCAGAAGAACGCCTTCGAGAAGCAGTATGCCACATTGAAGGAAGAGCAGAAGTCGTCCTACGAGAGACAGTTGCAGGGGCAGAAAGAACTGTTTGAGCAGCAGATTGCCGACCTGAAAGCATCGTTTGAGCAGCAGCTCGCCCAGACGAAGGAGGCGCATCAGAGCCAGATAGCAGCATTGAAGCAGATGAACGAGGAACAGGTGAAGAGCCAGCTCAACCTCATCCGTGAACAGATGCAGACCACCTCGGAGAAGGTGCTCAAGCACCGCCAGGAGGAGCTGAGCGAGGAGAACATGGAGCAGGTGTCGAAGATTATCGACCCGCTGCAGCGGAGCCTGAAGGATATGCGGGAGGCGCTCGACAAGACCAAGGAACAGCAGGCGGAAGCACTGACACGGCTCGATGAGACCATCAAAATCAACATGCAGAAGAGTCAGGCTATAGGTGAGACGGCCGACCGGCTGACGCGTGCACTGACGGGCGAGGTAAAGGTGCAGGGCAACTTCGGAGAACTGAAACTCAGACAGCTGCTGGAAGACCTGGACCTGAAAGAGGGTGAGCAGTTTGACACACAGGAGACGCTGAAAGACAAAAACGGCAAACTGCTGAAAGGCGACGACGGCCACGGACTGATACCCGACTTCATCTTGCATTTCCCCAACAACCGCCACGTCGTGGTCGACTCGAAGATGTCGCTCACCGACTATGAGCGCTATATGAATACCGAGGACGGCAAGCCCGAGAAGAGCGTCTACCTGAAGGCACACATCGACAGCGTGAGGGCGCAGGTGAGGCGTTTGGCCAGGAAGGAATACACCAAATTTCTGCCCGAGGGCTACAACCGCCTGAACTTCGCCATCATGTATGTGCCCATCGAAGGAGCGCTCAATCTCGCCTTGCTCAACGATGCCACGCTTTGGCGTGAGGCCTACGACGAAGGCGTGATGATACTCGGACCGCAGACTATGTACATGAACCTGCGTGTGCTGGAGATGATGTGGACGCAGGTGCGCCAGCTGAAGAACCAGCAGGCCATGATGGATGCTGCCAACACGGTGATAGAGCGTGTGCAGGATTTCGGCCAGCGTTTTATGGATGTGGAGTCGAGCATGAACGACACGCTCAGGAAAATGTCGAGACTGAAGGTCACCACAGCCGACAGCGGTCCCAGCATCATCACAGCAGCCCGAAACCTCCTGAAGGCCGGGGCACGCGAAAACAAGAAAAAGAAATCGCTGGAAGAGATGGACGACAGCATGTTCATAGAGGCGTAACTTCCCCTTTAACTTCCCCTTTAACTTCCCCTTTAACTTCCCCAAAAATGAAAACAAAGCTTTTTCTGGCCCTGTGCGCTCTGGCCACTACAATGACGGCGCAAACCTATCGAATCCCTGTCAGCGAGGAGCATGAGCAGATGCAGACAGGACAGTATGAACCCACATGGCAGTCGTTGGAGACGCACCAGACACCCGAGTGGTTCCGCGATGCGAAGTTCGGCATCTGGGCACACTGGGGACCCCAGTGCGTGGAGGGCTCGGGCGACTGGATGGCTCGCTCCCTCTACATGGAAGGCA
>JAEEGJ010010028.1_pt1 | contig 24943 bp, 15 predicted proteins | sample 8958761 | NCBI WGS metagenome assembly JAEEGJ01 (sample SAMN16246546, study PRJNA631951) | gut metagenome | biome: gut microbiome; feature: rumen; material: RS-attached | host: Bos | place: Iran: Karaj | collected 2018-10 | reverse complement strand
TGGGGAGGGCGAGGATCTTGTTGTAGATGCGGTTCCGGATGTCCTTGACGATGCCGGTGCGGATGGGGATCATCACGGCCGCGGACCCGAAGTAGCAGGAGGTCTTGAGGGCCGTGAAGAAGATCATCACGAGGCACAGCAGGAGCAGCGCCGTCACGGCGCCATGGGCCGCGGAGAAATCGGAAACGAGCCAGTAGGCGTTGTTCACGAGGATGTCCTTGAATTTCATGCCCTCGGTTCCCCAGGGGATGAAGGCGTACTCCACCGTGTCCACCTTGAACAGGATGTTCAGCAGCGGGACGATCACGGCGAAGGAGAAGATGTTGAAGATGGCGGACAGCATGTTCAGGACCACCGCCCCGGCCAGGTAACCCTTGTACGGGGAGGCGTACTGTCTCATCATCTTGAAAAAGTCGTGCATGCGCAGGCGCGTTAGGAAGATTAGCTCACAAAAATAAAGCAATTTTGCTATCTTTGCAAGGATAAAACCCCTCTCTTATGGCCGAGATCACCTTTGTCATTCCCGCCCGGAACCTGGACACGCTCCACCGGACCCTCTCCATGCTTGCATTCCAGAAAGACGCCGGTCTCCGCGCCGTCGTCGTGGACCTCGCCGGCTCCGAGGCCGTCCGCGCCCTCGTGCCGGATTTCGAGAACAGTTTCCCGGTCTCCGCGGTGACCGTGGACCCGGCCGGACAGCCCCTGTGGAAATGCTGCCTGGACGCCGCTCCCGCGGCGGAATGGGTGTGCTTCCTCACCCCGGGCGTGGACTTCAACGAGGTGAGCGTCAAGCGTATGCGCCGCTGCATCGACGACCACGACGCCTATGACGTCTTCCACTGGAACCTGGCCGAACCGAACAGGAAATGGGGCCTTCGGACCCGTCCGGACCGCATCTTCACGAACATCTTCGTGGACGGTTACGCCGCGCCCATCTCCTCCTTCGTCTTCCGCGCGAAAGCCCTCCGGGAGGCCTTCGAGGCCGATTCCGAGGCCGCCGGCATGGCCCATGCCCTCCTCCTCGCCGCCGCGAAGAAGACCGGCGTCCGCACCGCCCGCCGCGAGCGCATCGGCTACACCGCCCCCGCTCCCACCACCGACCCGGCCGTCGTGGAGAAGGAAGTCCGCGCCCGCCTGGCCTTCTACCGCTGGTCCGAGCGCTACTTTGGCGAGGACTACCCGCTGGGCGTGAGCGACCGCCTCGCCCTCTTCGCCGGCGAGCTCGCCCGCCTCTATCCCAGCTTCACCCCCGACGAACTGAAGGAGGACCTGAACACCTTCGCCTGTGTCAATGGTCCCATCCGCCGCATGAAAGCCTCCTCTGCCCTGAAGGCCGCCTTGAAGGCCCGACAGGAAACTTTGAAATAATTTCTTGCATTTTCGGAAAAGAATACCGATATTTGCAGTCCCTTTGAAAAAAGGACCTCTGGATGTAGCGCAGTTGGTAGCGCACCTGGTTAGGGACCAGGAGGTCGCTGGTTCAAGTCCAGTCATCCAGACAGATCTAAATCAAGCACTTACGGAAACGTAGGTGCTTTTTGTTTTGTCGTTGGGGCGTGAAAATGGCGTGATTTCAGTGTGTTTTAGCCCTATTTAACTCTGATCTGAAGGGAGGCGAACTTCCGTTTAAAAGGATAAAAAAGCAGTCAAAAACGACACGAACTCCACAGTCACACCCTTGTACTGGATGCAGATGGTCAGATCCAGCTTCTCAAAGGTCGTCAATCTCGCTGAAGAATCCAAGATAGCTTTGTCGCTTTTTATGGAAGTGAAGATGTAATAGGATTGGGAAGATGTGGAGAAACCATGTGCTCCAAATTCCCAGACGTAGCAGAATCCAGCTTATGTTGTATTATTAGTTACTTAGACTCAGTGTTTTCTCTGATTTTTCAGTAATTTTGTAAGTCAACGCTAACTGCATATGAAAAGCAACACATCTAATGAATCAAGGCAGGACTACCAGAGCCCATCCTTGAGATTCATCGAAACATCCTTGGAGACGTCGTTTCTTCAGTCCAACCTCGAACCCATCGGCGGTGGGGATGATCCTGATATTGACTGGTAAAATACAAAAATACGATATGAAACGCATTGAATTATACCTTGGAATCGTCGCTGCTACGGTGGCATCCTGTTCCGCCCAGGAGGAAGACTTCAAGACTCCGCAGCAGGATGATGTTGTTTTCTATGCGTCCTTTGAGCTACCTGCGGAAGAAGGTACAAGAGTTTATGCCAATGAAGACCTTCTCCTTCGTTGGACAGCAGATGATAGAGTCAGTATCTTCAACAAGATCACCTATAACCAGGAGTATAAGTTCCTGGGTGAGACGGGTGACAATGCCGGTGGGTTCAATCGAGTGGACAAATCGGAATTTGTAACGGGGAACCCTATCTCACACGTGGTCTCCGTTTATCCGTATCAAGCCGCAACCAAGATCACGGAAGAAGAGGTTGTTACCCTGACTCTTCCTGCTGAACAGCATTATGCGGAGAACACCTTTGGTCTTGGTGCCAATACGATGGTCTCCGTCTCCGAAGACAACGTCCTCCAGTACAAGAATGTCGGAGGATACTTGAGGTTGAAATTATATGGTGAAGGCGTTTCGGTCTCGTCTATTTCTTTGAAAGGCAACAACGGTGAGAAGCTGGCCGGCAAAGCGACCGTAACCATGCCGCTGGGTGGCATGCCTTACGTAACGATGGCTTCCGATGCGACAACAGAGATTACCCTTTCCTGCGAGACGCCAGTCCAACTGGGTACGACAGATGATAACAGCATACAATTCTGGTTTGTTGTTCCACCTATGTCATTCAGCAAGGGTTTTACAATCTCAATTACAGATGCTGACGGAAGGCTTTTCAAGAAATCTACCAATAAAAGCATTGCTATTGAGAGGAACAAATTAGCCAAAATGACACCGCTTGAGATAGAGCTGGATAGTTCTGTCATCGTGTTTGCCGATCCCGTTGTAAAAGCGATTTGTATTGAGAATTGGGATACTGATCGTGATGGAGAATTGTCATACGTGGAGGCGGCCGCTGTAACGGACATCGGCGATGTCTTTGGCAAGAATGTTCAGATAACATCTTTCAATGAACTGCAATACTTCACTGGATTGAGACACATCGGTCGTCCAACTACGACCTATTCTGGATATTATGGGTTCGCTTCGTGTACCAATTTAGTAGCCATGACACTTCCGAACACATTGACTTGCATTGGAGAGAATGCCTTTAGTGATTGCAGTGCTTTGAAATCTATCGATATTCCTTCTTCGGTGGAGACGATTGACATCGGTGCTTTCACTCGTTCAGGGCTGATATCTATCGACCTTCCCGAAAGAGTAACGATTGGGGGTGCTGCTTTCCTATCAACGAATATTACTTCCCTTACTATCCCGGGTGCTACGTTCGTATTGAAAAGTTCTGATTATTCTTTCCCTTTTTCTTCATGTAAGTCACTATCGTCCGTTACTTTTAACGGCCCAATAAGCATCATTTTTAACGGGTGGGATTCTATTACTTACCCTAACGGTTATGATAGTGCAGATCCGTTCTTCTGCAATTGTGATAACTTGAAAACGATTTACATAGGGGCGGCTTTTTCCTATGACGGGAAGATGCCTTTGGGTTATACTCTAGGAACTGGCGGCTTTGAGATTCTCCAGGGCGGCGTTGATTATGAAACCATTTCGGTTTCTCCAGAGAACCTGGAATACGATTCAAGAAACAACTGCAACGCAATTATTGAGACAGCTACAAATACCCTTCTGCTTGGATGCAAGAATACAATAATACCTGAGAGTGTTACTGCTATCGGACCTTGGGCTTTATCCTGTGTGGAATTGTCATCTATTACAATTCCAGAATCTGTTCGATCAATCGGATATGGCGCCATCGGAAGTTCCTCGCTTTCTTCTGTCATATTTCAGGCTACGGTTCCTCCTTCCATGGAGCAATTCGGCCTTTGGGGATCATTTTATTCATTCCCCATCTACGTGCCCGCCGAAAGTGTCAATGCATACAAGACCGCTGAAGGATGGAGCGATTATGCTGACCGTATTCAAGCCATTCCTGAAATGGTTCTTGCTACTAATCCCTATGTCCAGAAATACCTCGAGGAAGTAACCTATAAAGGCATCCAAAACGAAGAGACGAAGGTCCTGGGCTATCCCGGCGGCGGTCCCGGCGAAGCGGACATCCCGCCCACGCACACGATTGCCTGGACTGCCGACGCATCGGCCGGAAACCTGAAGTTCCATGTCTGGGAAGGCAACTGGAGCCGGGATTACGACCTGGCCGCCGGAACCGCAAGCCAGGATATGACCAACCTGGTTCCCGGCAAGGAATACAAATGGACCGTGACCTCCACCGCGGACGGCAAGGTCGTCGCCGAAGGTTCGTTCAAGACCAAGGGCCTGCTGCACCAGGTGTACTTCCAGCCCAATGGGCGCAACGCGCGCGACCTAGGCGGCTGGAAGGGCCTCGGCGGCAAGACATTGGCCTTCCGGAAACTGTATCGCGGCGGCGCCATCCACGGCTCCCGCTTGAACGCCGTCGGCAAGGCGGAGTTCCGAGCCCAGGGCATCATGGCCGAAGTGGACCTCCGGGAAGCATCCGACGTCCCATCCAAGTCCCCGATGGGCGACGACATCGCCTTCTTCGCGCCGGGCTTCGAGAGCGGGTACAACCATATGGTCCGGGACAACAAGCCTAAGGTGAAAGAAACTTTCTGCTTCGTGGTGCAGTGTCTGCGGGAGAACAAGCCCGTGTATTTCCACTGCTCCGCCGGCCGCGACCGCACAGGCACGCTGGCGGTGCTCCTGGAAGGCGTACTGGGCGTGAGCGAGAGCGACATGGCGAAGGACTACGAACTCACCTACTTCTCACCGGAAGACTGGAGCATGTACGAGGGCGAATACGCCCATGTCATCAGCGCCTACAGTTTCCAATCCATCTACAAGACCGTCTTCAGCGAGACCGACAGCGGCACTTACCAGGAGCGGATCGAAAAGTATCTGCTCAAGATTGGCGTGCCCCAAGAAGATATTGACGATTTTCGTGCTCTAATGTTGGAATAGAGAGCTTTTTTTACTCTCAAGAATAAAGGAACTACTGCCCTTCACTTCGGTGGAGGTCCTTTTTCATTGTACCATCCTTTGGCCATAACCGTGGCTATCTTCGCCTCCGATATGACCACCTACTACTGCCATAGTCTTGAAGAAGCCCTAAAGCGAGCAAAGATAGCCGGGAAAAGACCTGGTTGTCGGTATTGTGGAATCGTTCTCAAGAATGGGAAGAAAGGTTTTGCGATATACAAGGAAGGAGAAGTGATTGAACAGTATTCAGTAATTGGTAGGTAAAAAAAAAGACGACCAAAGAGGTCGTCGAATTTTCGTGTTTGCTGAAATTTAGCGATTACTCTTCTTGATGGATTCAGAAAAGGTCAATATATACCATGTATCGCCACTTTGACGGATTGAGCCAGTGAATTCACCAGTATATTTTTTTTTCTTGAAATTCACTCCGACTTCAGAGAGTATTGCGGACAAAGATACAATTGAGGCGCTTTCATGGAAAAACAACTGGAAGGCATCGCCAGTAGTGTTTTTACTGGAGAAAGATACGTAGATTTTTCTCGACTCACTACTATCCGTGTCAATGGAAACGAGCATGAATGGATTATCCTGAAGTTTGTACTTCTTTGTGATTTGACTTGTGAACCTGATTTGTCCAGTTTTACTGACGGAGAATCTATCAGATTCATCTTTAGAACGCACACGACTAAAATCTTTAGCGCTAAGAACTTTTAGATCCATAATAGATGTATTTTTATGATTATGATTTTTATAATGATATTTGTGTTTTTTATATCAGCTTTCGTCGCAAAAATATGTATTAAATTTTTAAAATCAAAATAAATAATAGAAAAATAATCGTTGGATATATAAATATTGAAAGCATTATAATAATAAGAAAGATGAATAGTATGATTACAATATAAACAAGAAGAACAAAAGAATTAGCAATTAATCTTGATTATCCATAATTTGATTATATCCCCAAGAATGGGATATTCGAAAAAAACGGTCAACCCTTTCGAACTGACCGTGGGCAGACGGGCCCGGCGTCAAAATGACGCTGTATTTCTTTTGCAAAGATATGAAATAGATCATTAATCTGCATAGAGAGAATCTTATTATCTTTGCAAAAATGGAGTCTTATGGTCAGTGTCTTTGTTAATGAGGGGTTAATCCCAGATAAGAGAAAGGGACTTAATCTTGAGAAATTGCACTTTCGTTTCTCTTCTCGTGTTCGGTGGGATTCTTTCATTGGAAAAGGGGAAGAGGTATGTACCGTATATCTTCCCGGAAGCACACCACTTTCTAAGTCAGAAGAGATCGTTCGCATTTTAGCCCCGATTTCTGGCTTTATTTGCACCGGGAAGGCTTACATTGATGCATTGGGGTTATATAAAAAGGATTCTCTTCTTTTCTCAATTAAACCTTTTGACGAAGTTTTAGAATCTTTAGATGCCACCTACCAAATATTTACGGATTCTTTTTCTCAAGAAAAGAGAATTCGATGGACATCACTATTTAATACTCCCTATCGTATTCCGAACTACTTCCGATATGCTGCATTTGTAAGTGTTTCTTTTAACTATGATGGGAATGCGCATCTGCTAATGAAAGTTTGGAGAGACAAGTTTAAGCCAAAGACGAAAGATACCGTGTCTTTCCTATTCGCAGATTCGGAAGTGAAGACCTATATCATCAAGAATAAACCCTTGAAGGAAGATGATGATTATATTGTTGATATCGAATTGAGCCAATCCGATTTGAACAAGTTAATCGAAGTTCCGATAGATACAATACGCTTTGAATCCAAGGCGGCTTTGCCATTTGCATTTAGTCTGTATACAAGAAATAGCCTCGAACTAGGACAGATCATCTTTCAAAGATTTGCCAAACGGTTTTCTGAAGCATTGGATGAAATCGGCATAAAATGGGAAACAAAAGAATCGAAGGAGGAGATATCAACAACGAATGAACCGTGTTTCGTGTATTTAATGGTTGATACGACCAATGGCTATCACAAGATAGGAATCTCAAATCATCCGGAGTATAGAGAGGGAACCCTTCAGAGTGAAAAACCCACAATAGAGTTGTTGTGCGCAAAACAGTTTCCTTCCAGGACAATTGCCAAAGCGATAGAATCTGCTCTTCACAAGACATACGAAGACAAGCATCTAAGAGGGGAATGGTTTCAACTTGACGCGAGGGACATTATCGACTTGATGGCAACTTTGAAGTGATTTGCTTGTGAGTCGGAGATTGTAGCCGGGCTGTCAAAGATGTGCCAAGGCGTATTTGATCAAATAATTAGTCAATAGTGTTCTATCGTTTTTGTGTGGTTAGGGGCATAATCTATAAGTTTACTTTCCCAAATGGGAAAGTTTACATAGGACAGACTATCAATCCTGTTTCTCGTAAGTATTCTCATCTAAACGAGAAAACAGGAGCGCGAAATGTTGCGTTTTGGAGGGCATACAAAAAATACAAAGCTTACACATACGAGGTTATTGAAAGCATTGAAGATGAAACGAGAGAGGGTCTTTGTAACCGATTGAACGACCTCGAACAAAAGTATATTGCCGAGTATAGAAGTACGAATCCACAATATGGTTATAATCTAACGTCTGGTGGGCGAGTCTTCGTCGTAAATGAAGAAGGTCGGAAGCATATGAGTGAGGCAAGAACAGATAAACTGCCTATACTTCAATATGACTTAAATGGAGACTTTGTCGCAGAATATGAATCTACTACTGCAGCAGCAAAAGCAGTTGGTTCACGAGCCGGATCAGTGTGGAGTTGTTGTTTGGGTATCGCAACGGGTAAAAGAGCAAAAAAGGCACAAATTGTTAAAGGATACACCTTTAGATTTAAGTCGGATTTCCCGGATGTTCCTTTTCATATTGATTTGGATATCACTTCAAACAAAACGAAAGTCCTTCAGTTCGCTCTTGATGGCAGACTAATAAAGGAATGGGATAGTATTACTGAAGCCCATCAAGCTTTGAATTGCCATGAATCGGGAATAAGACAGTGCTGTAATGGAAAGTATCGCCAATGTGCAGGTTTTATGTGGCGGTACCGAGATGATTATAAAGAGATACCATCTTCGATCGAACCTGTCAGGAAAAGGATCAACCATGGTTTTTCCAAACTATCAGATGCTCAAAGAGAAAAAGGGAAGAGGGTTTTTAGGGAGAAGTATTCAAAGCCGGTTCTTCAGTTTGATTTCGATGGGAAGTTCATCAAAGAGTATCCTTCACTTAAATCAGCTGCAGAAGATCTTAATGGGGACAGTGCGACAATAACAAATGCCTGCCAGCAGAACAAGTCAAAAACCGCTTATGGATACCAATGGAGATACAAGGAGACTATTGATGACCCCTCTGAGGGTATTAAACCATTAAAGTATGCTTCTGGTGGAGCTAAGAAACCGATTTTGCAATACACCGAGGATGGTGAGTTCATTCGAGAATGGGATAGTTTAAAAGCTGCGACTGAGTATTACAAAGTGTCCAAAGGATGTCTTTCTGCTGCCTTGTCAAATAAGCGAAAAATGGCAATAGGGTTTATTTGGCGGTACAAATAGCGATTTCTTTAATAAAAAAAAACGATCACCCCTGAGGATGATCGTTTCTAAATACTAGCAGCAGTTGTGATAAAGGCTAATCTAAAATCGGGCGAACAGAACGTCCTGCATGGCGTTTGAAATACCGACAATCCGCAGTCCCCCAATTGAAGTACATAGCCAGCGCATTATCATAGATGTCCTTTAGTGAAGAAGACCAATAATAACCGTCGATACCTACGCCGTCATGGCCATAGTTCATGGGGTCGCGGTTCCCTCCGGCAGGGAAGAAAACACTATTACCATTGATTTTACTTTTCATTAACATCCCTTTGACTCCATATTGAGTTGTCCATGTCGCGGAGCAATTATCTATTAATTCTTTACACTCCGCTATGGTAGGCATTCGCCAGTTTCCGCCAAGAATCACATGAACGACATCATCCTCCGAATCCAAGACGGTTTTTCCATCTGTGAAGCCGTCTTGGCCATAAGACGGGTTTGTGCAATACTTAGTATACCCGTTATTCGGACTCCATTTATAGGTGGATTCATCATAAGGTGATGTCTCCCCCCACGCAATATAAACTCCGTACCCTCCCTGCTCTATTGTCCCTAAGTTACATGATGCCCATCTAACGGAAAGCCCTAAATCGATGGCCTCGGAGGGTTGGATAGAATAAACAAATACACAACAAGATTGCGTTATCCTACTCCCATCGCTTGCTGCAACCATAATGGTTGTCTGGCCTTCAGAGATGGCCGTTACCATCCCTTCTGAATCAACAGTGGCAACAGATTCATCAGAAGAAATCCAGTTCAACGACTTGTCACTCGCATCATCTGGCAAAACAGATACAGAAATACATGCCGTTGTCCCTTCCCAAAGAAACAGCGATGCTTGGTCCATGCTTATCCCCGTAACGTACTGTAGGACTTCCACCTCACAGGCGGCCCAGACGCCACTATCATCTTTCGCAGTTGCAGTTATAGTTGTTTTTCCTCTTGACTTGCCAGTGATTGCGCCTGATGAAGATACAGAAGCTACCGAAGGGTCTGAACTTGTCCAAGTTATAGCAGTATTATTTGCTGTGTCGGGTATAACCGAAGCAATAAGCTTTACTGTCTCACTATTATGAATAATTAGAGACGTCTTATCTAATGTTATAGAGGAGACTAAACGCTTAACCGTAACTGAGCAAGACGCAGATTTCCCGCTCCCATCACAAGCTGTAGCCGTAATTGTTGCCTTGCCTTTAGAAACTGCCGTCACTTTCCCATTCTCATCAACAGTAGCAATGGATTCATCGGAAGAAGTCCAGATTAAACTCTTATCGGTAGCATTTTCAGGGATTATCGTTACAACTAATTGTTCGGATTCTCCTTCATTAAGAGAAAGAGAGGTCTTATTTAATGCTATGGATGTAATCGTAAATGGATCTTGAGATTTCTTCTGCAGATTTCTAATGAAACTCTTTGCCGCACTCTTCATCGAAGAACTTTGAGAGCCGATCGACGTGGAGAAATCCAGCACCAGGTATACAACGGCAGACTTCCTGGAAATGGATGTCGAAACTTCTGTAGATGCATCATTGTTATTATCGAACTCGGAGTTTACCTGCCAGTTTGAAGAGCCATTGTCGGATGTCCATTCCTTCATGTATCCGGTGGTAAGTTCGGACTTGTCGGATTTTTGCAGGCCGCTGAATCGATATGTAACGAAAATTCCGTCAACGCTGCCGGAGACGGTTAAACTTGGAGTTGACGAGAAGCCTTCATACACAATATTCGTCAAGGCTCTTGTCCCAAGATTGAAGGTCCCTTCAATATACAACTTGGAGCCTTCCGCATTACCGACGTTGTCGAAAGTGAATCTCACTCTGGTTCCGTTTCCGACTCCGGGAATTGTGACTGTCAGATTACATGAATACGTATATGTGTGCTCAACGGAGACCACGTCCGCTATGTCATTTAATTTGCTCTGAAGACTGCTGATGTTCGTTATTTCATAGGCATTCGTTGCCGACGATGCCAGTTTCTCTAGATTGGTCTTGTAGCCCGAAATATCCGACACATCGCTACCCCTGATGCCGATAGAATATGACGTCAACGGCAAGGATTCGACCCTGGCGCTTCCGATGCGCTGCTTGATGGCAGCCAGATACTGGTCGTTGGAGGTGTATGACCTTTTCATCAAAGAACCCTGGTCGAGGCAGTCGGTGAAAGTTACAAGTGCGGCATTGGCGAGGTCAGAAGGATAGTCCGGAATTGCAATTTCAGAAATAGCCTCGTCAACTGAATAATAGACCAGCGATCCATTCCTGATAGGATTGTTATCGATGAAGGAACAAATGGACTCGACATTCATTTCCGTCAGACGGCAGATTGGATATCTGTACAGTCCCTGATTGAACGCCAGAACGCCGACATAAAGTCCGCTCTGGGAGAAAGAAGACTGTCCCTGTGAAGCTTCCGGCTGTTCAAACACAGTAACAATACATGAGGCAGTGCGGGAGCCATCATTCGTTCTGACTCTTATATATGTTGAGCCTGCAGAGATGCCCGAAACAATTCCTTCCGGGCTGACAGTCGCAACACTGGGGCTATCAGACGACCAAGTGACGGAGCGGTCAAGAGCCGTTACCGGATAAATGTTCGCTGAAAGCTTTGCCGTCTTTCCTTTCTCTACGGAAAGTTCGGAAGCACTCAATTTGACCGATTGGACACTCGTCTCGATATATGAGTCATTATAAAGCTTCCAGATAAAGTTCTTGGCGTACTGCTTCATCGTGCTGAACTGGCTGCCAAGGGAAGAAGAACAGTCCAGAACCAGATAGATTATTGCCGATTTTCGACTGACGCTGACAGAAATGTCGGTATCTGTATTGCTGTCGAACTCGGAATTCTTCTGCCAATTCGAGCCACCCGAAGCATACTGCCACTGCTGGATATAGTCCCCGGAAAGTTCATTACCGTCATTCCGACGTACCTTTTGGAAGTCGTACTTTATGAATATATCATTGACTGTACCGGCAACCGATGGACCACTCCTGGAAGTAAGGCCATTGTATTGTACATTCGAAAGCATCCTGGTCTGCAGGTTGAAGGTACCCTCGATGTAGAGGTTTGAGTTTGATGCGTCGCTGACGTTGTCGAAGGTGAAACGTACTCTGGTTCCGTCAGGCAGACCGGGAATCGTGAGGCTTATGTCGTGGCTGTAGTCAATCGAGACGGATACGGAATTTGCAATCTGCTCAAAACGAGTGTTAAGTTCGGACATGTCAGAGATCTCATATGCATTTGCTTCAGAGGAAGCGAGTTGCACGAGATTGTTTCTGAACTTTTCCGTATTCTGGACATCGTTTCCACGAATGCCGATGGAGAATGCGGATAAGGGAAGGCCGAATACGTTTCCGTTACGTATTCGGGAACTGACTGCGGACAGATATCTGTCTTCCGTGCTATAGTCGGGGTTCATCATCAGGGAGCCCTGGTCCAGGCCATCAGTGAAAGTGATGAGCGATGCGCTTGCAAGGCTTATGGGGCTCTCACCCTGTTGCATGTTCGACAGTCCATTATCGACAGCATAGTAGAGTGTCGAACCGTTCTTCATCTGAAGGTTGTCGATGAAAGTATTGACCGTTGAAAGAGATTCTGGTGTAAGCAGACTGACGGGGCAGGTGTATAATGCTTGGTTGAAGGCCAGGATTCCAAGATACACACCTGTCTCCGAGAAATCTTGCCCAGACCCGGTATCGTGCCAGTTTGCGACATATTTATCCAGATTGTCCCGTTTACTGGATGCGGATCTTTTGATGGTGACTACATTTGAACTCTCTATCGTGCCTTCTTCTCCGTCAATGGTGTGAAAAGTCATCGTGAAACCGTGGCTCATTGTGACCGGGAGGACTGTCATATAATAATACTCCCCCTGTTCAAAGCAATTGCCACTGGAGGGGCGGAGGGTCACCTCACTTACTCCCTCAAGAGCCTGCGCAACGGGTTTCCCATCAGTTCCAAAGGTGACACGAACTGAACCGGCAAGCGGTTCTCCGCCATTGGACACGAGTGTGATCATGTCGATATCGTCTCTGGACAGAGTGAACTTGATGCTGCCGCAGACATTATAAAACGCCAGGCTTGTGCTGTTGGATTTAGCCACCGACGGGAACATCCCTGCGCCGAATGTTCCCGGGCTGGAAACTTGAATCGACGGGACCGTCAATGTGACGCTGTTGCCATCACTGCTGTTCGTTGACTGATATGGGTACACGGCCCAGTAGTCCGGTGTTGATGTTTCCGGAATATCCGCGTTGAAATGGCCCGTGAAGGTCGTACGGTCCGCAATCTCGGTGTTGTTCGAAATGAACCGACCGGAGATGTCCTGCCCACAGAAGACGTTGATCTCGTCATTGGGAAGCCAACTGAGACTTCCGTCCTCATTACGTATGGTCCTCGTTGAACCCGTTACGTCACCTGTAATGGCTTCAAAAGTGACTTGCTTAAAATGTTGAGCAATGACCGTATACTCTTCCGGAATCTCAATTTCCTCTTGGCAAGAAACCAAAAGACCGAAAACGCTGATGATAATCGAGAAGAGCTTGGACAGATTGATTATTATTCTTTTCATATGGGTGGCCGCATAAGTTAGAAATTGAATTCGTCATCATCCATCCCCTCAATGCCCCCCTCGACAGGATTACTACTCAAGATGTTATAATCAATCCACAAGTAGACCACTTTGGTCAATGGAATCTCGTATTCTTTTTTCATGGCTATTGGCTAATGTTATAATTTACAAATATAAAAAATGATTCCGAAAAACGGAGTAAGTCTCTTTTATTAGACTTGTACAAGCAATCCGCCTCATTAATTTATCCTGAAACATCCTTCCCACGTAATTAATCAATCCGAAAACATGTAAACGAGATAAAAAAAGAACCCGGATACAGTGTTTCTGGGTAATATAACTACCAAAAACACTGCATCACGGGTCATTTAATAAGGAGAAAAGATGTTTTAAGGTTAATTAATTGACCACCGCGTTAGTTGCTCAAAAAACAGGTCACCCTCGATTGGAAGATGACCTTAATGTCTGAAAAAAACGAGAAAGTTAGTGAACTCTAGTAAAATAAAGCCAAGCCTCTTCGTCATTCTTTTGTTGAATAAAGATTAATTCGTTTTTAGTTAACTTTATTTTACATCTTTGTTGGTCAGGTCTACCATATTCAAGGGAAATTAAGGTAAGGTAGGTGTCCGTAACGAAATAAGTCCCTGAATCCGTGATTTCACCGTCTACTTCGAGAATAAAACTTCCATTGGCGCCAAATGAATAACGTATATCATAATCTGGCTTTTCAGTCTTATCTTGTTTCCCGTTTGTATAATGCACGCCTTTGTTTAATTGCCACGTGCCGATTATTGCATCAGCATAATTATCTGTGCTAATTTTACTACAAGCGAATAGCGTGGTCAAAACAAATAGAACAGAAAGGAGGTAGCGCTTCATAATAGGTGTTTATTATCAGTTAAGAAGAGTTAATTGTATATTATTGCATACAAAGATATTAATTATCCTTTGATAAATCCAGTTTCGAGTAAGAGACCTAGCCCCAGAAGATCCAAAATTAGTACAGCATGTAAAGCGGGTAGGTGCAGAAACCAGAGGTGGCTTTGACACCCATGAAGATTCCGAGTTTCTTCTTCCTGAGCCATTTGCCTATTCCAGGCATGTTGTTCTCATCCAGGAAGGCAAGAGTGTCGGATTGCAGAGGGTGATTCAGGTTCACCGTGATGCACCCGTAGAGCTCACCATCCTCCTTGTACATGAGGACAGCAAGCGTTCCATTGTTGCGGTATTCCTCCTTTTGGAGATATACCTTGGTTCCGTTGTAGTCGTACGTTTTCATTGTATTGATGGGGTTAGAGGGTTTCAACCCTGGTGGCGATGATGTCGTGGACCGTTACAGACTCGCAGGTCACTTTCCTGCGTTGCCTCACGCGAAGCCTTCCGACGATGTGGACGGTATTCCCGACTTCCAGACTTTTGACTTCTTCGCTTTCCCACGCAGTGATGTAATGACTTGTCCTGAAATAGGTTTACACTGAATGATGTAAAACTATTAACAAAAAACAGGACGGGTCAAAAGCGTAGTCACCTAATTAGATCTGGAACAAAAACCGCCTTCTGTGCGCTGAAATGCGCCAGACCCCACTTTGCAAACCGGGGTCTGCTGCGTTTTGCTTCGTGAAATGGCGAAAGTGCGCCAGACCGTTTTGGTGGGGAGGAGGGAGGGCCCGGCATTTGGGAATCCGGGGATGAATGGCTATCTTTGACCATATGGATTTCAAGGAATTCGGAAAGGAGGGGGCGCCCTCTTTGCTGCTCATCCCGGGGTTGGGTGTGTCGTATGAGATTTTTCTCCCGCTGATCGGTCTGCTGGAGGAGCGGTTCCGCATCATCGCCGTGCAGGTCGACGGCTTCACGCTGGGAACCTTCACGCGGTTCACCTCCATCGACGACCAGGCGGCGCAGGTGATCGCGTATGTCAAGGCGTGCCGGGGAGGCCGCATGGACTGCGCCTATGGCTTGTCCCTGGGCGGGAAGATCCTCTCCCGCGTGCTGGAGCTGAACGAAGTCGTCATCGACCATGCCATCCTGGATGCGGCACCCTTGCTGCCCCTTCCCAGATGGCTGGAAGGCCCGCTCCGCTACTACCAGTGCGCCAACGTATGGACATGCTACCACTGGACGGGATTCTGGCGGTGGGTATTCCATTCGCACTATTTCGATGTCTTGCTGGACGAATGCCGGAAAGTGTATCCCTTCGGGGGCGGCCGGGCCGTTCTGGACGGGTATAAATCGGTCTATACCAACAAGCTGGAGTCCATAGCCGGCCCCGATATCCATTTCTGGCACGGCACGCTCGAAGCGTTCGTGGCCCGGCCCCAGGCCCGGCATCTGCAAGCGATCTGTCCGTCGGCCCACCTCGAAGTCTTCCCCAAGATGAATCACGGGCAGCTGCTCGTGGACCATCCGGAAGAAGTGGCGCGGAGGATCCTGGAAATGGTTTAGGAAAGCTTCCTACAACAGCAGCAGGGGAGAGGGAATGCCGCGCTCCAGCACGCGGAGATGGACGGTGCCGGGTTCGACCCCCAGTTCTTCCAGGACGGCGCGGGCATTTTCGTAGGCGAGGCGGGGGGTGTTGTTGTTGCCGCTCAGGTGGCAGAGGAAGAGGTTCCGCAGGCCGGGGTGCATGAAAGCGCGGATGGCGTCGCCGCAGGCGTCGTTCGAGAGGTGGCCGGCGCCCTGGCAGATGCGCATCTTCAGGTAATGCGGATAGGAGCCCCCGAGGAGCATGTCCACGTCGAAATTGGATTCCACCACCACGGTATCGGCCTGGCGGGCCCATGCGAGGGCCTCGTCGGTCACATGGCCGAGGTCCGTCATCAGGACGAACAGGCGTCCTTCGCAGCGGATGGCGTAGCCGACCGTCTGCGTCGCGTCGTGCGGGACTTCGAAGTACTGGACCTCGATGCCCTCGGCCACCGGATTCCAGGTGAGCGGCAGGAGGTCGCGGCGGCAGGCGCCGATCTCGTGCCGCGTGAAGGGGTGCCAGGCCAGGGCGTCCTGCAGGATGGAGGTCGTGTAGACGGGTTTGGAGAGCCGCTTGCAGATGGAGCCGAGGTTGCGGATGTGGTCGCCGTGGTCGTGCGTGACGAGGACGCTCTGGAAGCAGTCCAGGTCCAGCGACTGGCTCTCGAGGACCTTCTTCATCCGGCGGATGCTGACGCCCGCGTCGATGAGGACGCCCGAGGTGGCGCAGCCCTCTTCCTCGTGGAGGAGGAGGTAGCAATTGCCGCAGCTGCCGCTGGAAAAGCTCAGGAAGCGCATCAGTTCCGTTCCTCCTCGCAGTACCGGGAGATCACGTTGTAGGCGCCGCCGATGCCGAGTTCGCCGGCCCGGGACAGGTCGATGCAGCCTTTCTCCTTGTCTTTCAGATAGATGAGGACGAGCCCGCGGTTGAAGTAGGCTTCGCCCATGTACGGGTACAGGGAAATCGCCTTCCCGTAGCTGTCGATGGCGTTCACCAGCTGCTGGGACAGGCAGTAGAGGTTGCCCAGGTTGAACTGGATGTACGGCATCGCCGGCTGGATGGCGGCCGCCTGCTCCATGTCGGCGAGGGCCTCCGAATAGTCGTAGTGGCTCGTGACCTGCTCGCGGACGCGGGCGCGGGTGTTGCCCTTGTCGTCCATGGTGAGCGTCTGGACGTTGGACTCGATGGAGGCGATGAAGTCGATCATCTCCGCCCGCAGGACCGCGCGGTTCATCAGGTAGAACGCCTTGTAATAGCTGTCGTAGCGGTCCCCGCCGCTTTCCGCCTCGATGGCGCGGTCATAATGCGACTGCGCCGCATTGTACTGTTTCTGGTCCAGCTCGGCCAGCGCCAGGAGGAACTCCCGCGCGGCGCCTTCCGCGTTCCCGCCATACAGGACGGCGTCCAGGGTTTCCTGCGAAGGCGAGGACACCTTCGAGGCGTCGTCCGTGATCGTGACCGGCAGCGGCAGGACGGAATAGAAGCGGTCCAGGAGCGGGTTCTCGTACCGGTGCTCCAGCGCGTAGTTCGTGTCGTCCCGGCCGGAGGCGAGGACGAACTTGTACAGGGGCTTGAGGTTGATGTCCACGTCGCGGTGCTGGAGCATCTCGTCGTCGAAGTCGTGCTTGGCGAATTCGGCGTCCAGCGTGAGCAGGGAACTGTATTTCTTGGTGGTGTCCGCGAACTCGGCGGCGCCGGAGGCGTTCTTCGCGCGGTACTCCGCGACCTTCCGCCGGCCGGTCTTGTAGTCCTCCCGCGAGGCGCGGTTCATGCCCAGCTGGAGCTCCGCGTAGGCCCGGTTCATATAGGCCTTGGCGAAGTCCGGATACAGTTCGATGGCCTTGTTGTAATCGGCCAGCGCGTCTTCCCACCGGCCCATCTCCAGGAAGAAGCCGGCCCGGTTGAAGTAGGCGAGGACGTTGTTCGGGTTGATGTTGATGACGCGGTCCATGTCCGAGAGGGCCGCCGCGAAATCGCCCACCTGGGCCGATATTAGGCTTCGGTTGTACAGGGTGAGGGCGTTGCCGGGCTCGTGGCGGAGGACGGTGTTGAGGTCCGCCATCGCCTCGTTCAGGTGGCTCTGCTCGGAGTGCAGGATGGCCCGGTTGAAATAGGCGAGGGTGTTGGTGGTGTCCAGCTCGATGGCCTTGTCCATGTCCTGGATGGCGGCCTCGTAGTTGCCCTGCTCCGCCAGCAGGCGGCCGCGGCGGATGTAGCCTTCGGGCTCGAAGCGGTCGATCTTGATGGCCTTGTTGTAGTCGGTCACCGCCTTGAGGGTGTCGCCGAGGAACAGGTAGGAAGCGCCGCGGTTCAGGTAGGCCGACGGGTCCTTGGGTTCCTGGCGGATGTATTTGTCGAAGTCCTTGACGGCGGGCTCGAACTGCTGGCTCAGGAAGTAGGTGACGCCCCGGGTGAAATACAGGCCGGCCGAGCCGGGCCGGAGCGAGATCGCCTTCTCGAGGTCCTTCAGGGCGTCTTCGTAGTCGCCGAAGCGGCTGGCCGTGATGGCCCGGTAGTGGTAGCCGGAGGTGAAGACGGGGTTCAGGCGGACGGCGGTGTTGAAGTCCGTCCGGGCGCCGCGGATGTCGCCCAGGTTGTACTTGGCGATGCCCCGGTAGAAGAAGGTCCAGTAGTCGGTCGTGTCCAGCTGGGCGAGGACGTTGAAGTTGGAGACCGCTTCCGCCAGGCGCCCCTCCGCCAGGGCGTTGCGGCCCCGGAACATGAAGACGTCCTTGTCATACTGCGCGTGCGCCCGGAAGGCGCCGGCAAGCAGGACCAGGAGGCAGATCAGCAGTTTTCCCTTACACTTCATTCAGAAAAATTTTCAAATGACGGGCGAAATGGCTATTTTCGCACCAGTTTACAAAGATAATCATTTATCGTGCCCATCGGACGCCTGACCCGAAAATTTTTGAGCATCTGCCTCGCCCTCACCGCCCTGACGACCCTCGCCGGAGCGCAGCCTTCGGGCTATTTCATCAGCGCCCGCAACGCCGAGCACCTGGCCGACACGGCCGGCCTCCGCTCCCGCGTGGCCTTCCTCGCCGACAGCCTCTGCGCCGGCCGGGCCTCCGGGACGCCGGGCTCCCTGCACGCGCAGTCGGCCATCGCCCGCCAGTTCGCCGCCTACGGCCTCAAACCCGCCGGCGGCACCTACTTCCACGGCTTCCGCACCCTCACCGGCGGCCCGGCGCACAATGTCGTGGGCTTCCTTCCCGGCAGCGGGGACCGCTACGTGGTGGTCGCCGCGCACTATGACCATATCGGCACGCTCGCCGGCACCCTGTATCCCGGGGCGGACAGCAACGCCTCCGGCGTCGCGGCGCTCCTGACCCTGGCGCAGATGTTCCAGCACCTGAAGGAGCTCGGCAAGACCTATTCCCATACGATCATCTTCGCGGCCCTGGACGGCAAGGAACAGAGCCTCTCCGGCTCGCACCACCTGTGGAACGAGATCGCCGGCGGCCTGATCCGCGACCCGCGCACCGGGCTGCCCGTCTCCCCGAAGGATATCGACCGGATGGTCAACATCGACCAGGTGGGCGGCACCGAGGCCCCGATCCACAAGAACCGGCCCGACTACCTGATGATGCTCTGCGAGCCCGGGGACGGCCGCCGGGACGCGCTCCTGATCGCGAACCAGAGTCCGGAAGTGAGCCTGGACCTGGGCTTCGACTATTACGGGAGCAAGGATTTCACCCGCGTGTTCTACCGCACCATCAGCGACCAGAAGCCCTTCCTGGACCACGGCGTCCCGTCGGTGATGTTCACCTCCGGGATCACCCTGCGCAACAACAAAGTCACCGACAACGCCGATTCCCTGGACTACGGCATCCTCCGCCGCCGCGTCCTCGCGATGTTCTACTATCTCGTGCGCGTGTTATGAGGCGCGCCCTCACCCTTCTGACCACCGTCCTCCTGACGGTCTGGCAGCTGCCGCAGAACCTGGCGGGGCTCGTTTTCGGCTGGTTCCTGAAAGGGAAGCGCCGCTATGGCAACCTTCCCGGCATTCCGGACGATATCCGCGTCGTGGGCGCTTCCAACATGTACGGCGGCATCTCGCTGGGCAATTTCGTCTATTGCCGGCCGCCCATCTACGAGAAGATGGCCCTGCACGAGTATGGCCACTGCCGCCAGTCCCGCCTGCTGGGTCCCTTCTACCTCCTTGTCGTCGGCCTTCCTTCGCTGCTGTGGGCCCTCTGGTGGCATCCGGGCCGCTCCGTCGGCTATTACAGCTTCTTCACGGAGCGCTGGGCGGACCGTTTGGGCGGCGTCCGTCGGAATTCCGGGAGAAATTGATTATCTTTGCATTATGAGAATCACGTACCCCTTCGCGGCCCTCTGCGCCGCCCACGGCGAGAAATAGCCATGAAGCCGCAGCGGAAACAACTGCTCTGGTGGCTCGGCGCCCTGGCGCTGGGTACGGGGCTGGGGCTCCTGCACAGCGGGACCGTGGACGCCGTGTGCAACTTCATCGCCACGGTGTATACCCGGCTGTTCCAGTTCCTGGCGGTCCCGACCGTGGCCCTCGCGATCACGACGACGCTCATCCTGTTCGGGAAGCAGCGGAGCACCCGGAAGATCTTCCTCCATACCGTCACCTACACGCTGTTGACCACCTTCGCGGCCGCGCTCGTGGGCATGGGCCTGTACCTGCTGATCGCCCCGGAGAACCTCCCTGCGGAAATGGTTTCCTCGGCCGGGGAAGTGAATGCCGGCGGGAGCACCTTCTATGAACACATCATCTCGGTCATCCCGAACAACATCGTCCAGCCGTTCCTGTCCGGGAATGTCCTGTCCATCCTCCTGATCGCGATCGCCGTCGGCCTCGCGCTGGCCTGGATGCCGGACAGCGAAGGGAAGGGCGTGCTGGTGAAAGGCATCCAGGGGCTCCAGGAACTGTTTTTCGTGCTGATCAAGGCGCTCATCTGGACCCTGCCCCTCGGCATCGCCGCGTTCGCCGCGCAGCTGGCCGCCCAGCTCAGCGGGGGAGTCATCCTGGGTTCGCTCGGGAAGTACGCCGCCGTGATCCTGGCCGGCAACGCCGTCCAGTTCTTCGTGGTGCTGCCCCTGTTCCTGCTCGTCCGGGGAATCAATCCGCTGAAGGTGTTCAAGGCGATGAGTCCGGCCGTGATGATGGCCCTGTTCACCAAGAGTTCGGCGGCCACCCTCCCGGTCACGCTGTCCTCCGCCGAGCAGCGGCTGGGCGTGGACCCGAAGGTGTCCCGGTTCGTCCTCCCCATCTGCACGACCGTCAACATGAACGGCTGCGCGGCCTTCATCCTGGTCACCTCCCTGTTCGTGATGCAGAACGGCGGCTTCTCCCTGGGCATCGGCACGATGCTCCTGTGGGTGCTCATTTCCGTGATTGCGGCCGTGGGCAACGCCGGCGTGCCGATGGGATGCTTCTTCCTGACCGTGTCGCTGATGACGGGAATCGGCGCGCCTGTCGCCGTCCTGGGCCTGATCCTGCCCATCTATACCATCCTTGACATGGTGGAGACGGCCGAGAACGTCTGGTCCGACTCCTGCGTCTGCGCGATGACGGATAAAGACTTGTCCTAGGCGGCCGCTTCCAGCCACTTCCCGCGCGCGATGCGGATCAGGAAGATGGTGCCGCGGAAGGTAAGTTCGACCGCCATCGCGATCCAGAAGCCCACGAGACCGTATACCCGCACGAGGAAGATGGCGGGGAGGATGCGGACGATCCACATCGAGGTGAAATTCATCACGCTCGGCCACTTGGTGTCGCCGGCGCCCACGCAGACGCCGTAGGCGACGATGGAGGCGGCATATCCCAGTTCCGCAAAGGCTTCGATCCGAAGGACCCGGGCGCCCAGGGCGATGACTTCCCCGTCGGGGGAGAGCATCCGCATCAGTTCGGGGGCGAACGCGTACATCAGGATGGCCAGGAGGCCCATGATGCCCATGCCCAGGCCGGTGGTGATCCAGGCGAAGCGCTTGGCGAGCTCCTTGCGGCCGGCGCCGACGGACTGGCCCACCAGGGCCGTGGCCGCGTCGGCGATGCCGTAGCCGGGCATGTAGCAGAAGCTTTCCGCCGTGATGGCGAAGGAGTTCGCGGCGATCGCGATGGTCCCGAGCGGGGCCACGATGATGGTCGATGCAATGTAGCCGCCACGGATGAGGACGTTCTGCAGGGCCATCGGGCCGCCGATGCCGGCCGCCTTGGCGATCACTTTCCCGGTCGGCTTGAAGGAGCCCTTTTCCTGCCGCAGGTTAAGTTCGGGGGAGCGGACGGTGAGGAAGTACAGCATGGCCATCGCCGTGATCAGTTCCGCCAGGCCCGTGCCCAGGGCCGCGCCCACCACGCCCATGTCCAGCACATAGATGAACAGGTAGTTGAAGCACACGTCCATCAGGCACATCCCGATGTTCAGGTAGCTGGGTACCTTCATGTTGCCGCTCACCTGCAGCATCGACGCGCAGATCCAGTCCAGCTGCATGAAAGGGAGGAAGGCGGAGACGATGAAGAAGTATTTCGTCGCGTCGGGGACGATTTCCGGGCTGCCGCCGAGCCAGCGGGGGAGCGGCCCGGCGAGGGCCATCCCGATGACGGCGATGGCGCCGCTGAAGCAGAGGGCGCTGACGAGCGCCTGCCGGAGCACCTCCCGGGCCGTCTTGAAGTCGTTGGCCCCGATCAGGTGCGCGACCTGCACCGAAAAACCGCTGCCGCAGGCGCCGCAAAAGCCCATCAGCAGCCACATGCACGCGGAAACCAGGCCGATGGACGCGCCCGCGGCGGCCCCGAGATGCCCCACCATCGACGTGTCGATGTACTGCATCAGCACGGACGACACCTGGGCGATGATGGCCGGGTAGCTGAGCACGAGGCACAGCTTCAGCTGCTGCCCGCCCGTCAGCGTCCCGCCGCCCCGGATCTGGGCGAGCAAATAGTCTTTCGAACCGTTGCCCTTTGTCATTTCGAGCTTGCCGAGAAATCTCTATTTAAACGCGTCCATCACCCCCGTCGCCTTCCCGTCACTCGTGAAGGCGCCCATGTCATAGGCGTTCCAGCCCAGCGTGCCGTACACGGCGGGCTTCCATTTTCCGTCCACCTCGGGCTCCCAGTAGAAGACGCCCTTGCACTTGGAGATCTTCTTCACCTCCGTCATGAACCCGGAGAGGACCTGGGCGGCCAGGGTCGCGTTCGCGGGCGTTTTCACGCCCACTTCCGCGACGATGACCTCCTTGTTGAATTTCGAAGCCAGGGCCTGGATCCGCTGGATGGCCGTCGTGTTGCATTTGCTCCAGTCCGACTCCGTCTGGGGGTAGTGGGACAGGGCGATGGCGTCGAACTTGCCGCCGGCCGCCTGGACCTGCTCGAACCACCAGGCGTTGTCCTCGAAGGCGTTGTTCAGGTGCGCGAGCACCGTGCAGGACGGGAAGACGGCCTTGACGGCGTCATAGCCCGCATTGAGGAGTTTCGCGAAGTTTTTCCGCCCGTTCGGGATGTCGCCGGAAGAGGTCCAGAGCTGGCCGGCGGGCCAGAGCATGCCGTTCCGGGTCTCGTTGCCGACCTGCACCCAGTTGGGGGTGACGCCGGCGTCCTGCAGGGCCTTCAGCACCTCCGTCGTATGGTCGGAGACGTGTTTGGCCATCTTGTCCAGGTCGTTCTTGTCGGCCTCCCAGGCCTTGGGGATGTCCTGGCGGGACGGGTCGGCGAAGAAGTCGCTGTAGTGGAAATCGACCATCAGCGCCATCCCGGCCTTGGCGGCGCGGGTGGCGAGCTTCACGACGTCGTCCTTGCCGCTCCAGCCGCCGGTGGGATTGACCCACACGCGGAGCCGGATGGCGTTGACGCCCGTCTCCTTGAGGACGTCCAGGATGTCGGCCTTCGTTCCGTTCTTGAGCTGGAACGTGCGGCCGCCTTTCTCCATCTCCGACACCCAGGAGATGTCGGCCCCCTTGGCGAAGGAGGGCGTGGGAACAGGCTGGGGTTTCACCTCGGGTTCAGGTTCATCGGGCGTGGCCGGAGCCGGCTTGGAACAGTTGCAGGCGGTCAGGAAAAGGGTGGCGATGGCCAGGAGGAGTCGGGTCGTTTTCATAGTTTCAGCAGTCATAAGGGGGTATTTCGCCGCGGTCGATGAGATCGCGGAGGACGTCCTCCCAGGCCGAATCGGCGGTGCCGAAGGCGGCGCGGACGTCCGCAAGGGTATAAGGGGCTTTGATGGACGCTTTCAGGCGGGCGGCCAGGTCCTGCGGCTTCTTCGCGCGGGCGCGGCAGATGTCGCAGCAGCCGCAGTCGGCGCTTTCCTCCTGCCCGAAATAGCGCAGGAGAAAGCGGGAGCGGCATTCGTCCTCCTCGGCCACGTACGAGAGCATCGTCTCCACGCGGTCGTGGAAGACGGAACGGAGCATCTCGTACCGCTTGGGCATCAGGTCCACGTTGCCTTCGTGCAGGCGGTCGTGGAGGATGAAGATCACGTCGGACTGGTCCGAGGGGATGTACTTGATGAGGTGGTTGACGGCCAGGCCGTACAGGAGCTGCCGCAGTTCCGGCACCGTCAGGCCGCTCTTCCGGGCGACGGTCTCCTCGTCGATGGACACGGGATAGGAGAACAGGCCGGTGTAGGAGCGCATCAGGGTTTCCAGCAGCGGCACCATCCGGGCGTCCGGGAGCTCGAGCCCGTACAGGGCGGTCCGGTCCACGGTGACCTGCACGCGCGTCTGGATTTCCAGGTCCTCGCTGAAGATCCAGTGCCCGGCGCGCTCGATGTACTTGATGGCGTAGAACGCCGGCGACAGCTGGAGCTTGAAATGCCGGCAGAAGGCGCCGATGTCGAACTTCAGCTGGCGGCCCATCCCCGTGTCGTAGGGGATGCCGTGGAAGATATGGACCTTGTGGTAGATGTCCTCGATGTACTCGAGCGAGGGGAAGGAGACGCGTTCGATCTGCGCGAGGCGCTTCCGGTCGCCGTCGTTCCACAGGAGGACGGCGTAGGAAGGCTTGCCGTCGCGCCCGGCGCGGCCCGCTTCCTGGAAATAGGCCTCGGGGCTGTCCGGCAGGTCCACATGGACCACGAACCGGACGTCGGGCTTGTCGATGCCCATGCCGAAGGCGTTGGTGCACACCATCACGCGGATCCGGTCCGCCTTCCAGTCCTCCTGCCGGAGGGCGCGGGCGGCGGAGCCGATGCCGGCGTGGTAGAACGACGCGGAGACGCCGTTGTCCTTGAGCAGGG
>JAEEGJ010010025.1_pt1 | contig 24947 bp, 10 predicted proteins | sample 8958761 | NCBI WGS metagenome assembly JAEEGJ01 (sample SAMN16246546, study PRJNA631951) | gut metagenome | biome: gut microbiome; feature: rumen; material: RS-attached | host: Bos | place: Iran: Karaj | collected 2018-10 | reverse complement strand
GTCTTACTTATAGATTTATGTTTCATTTTAAACACAAAACTATGAGTAGAAAAAGAATCATGAAAACACTCTTGTGTTTGTGTATGCTGCTGATTCCGCTTGGAATGAGCGCACAAGGCAAGAAAGTAAACATCAACGTGAAGGATGCCAGCCTCTCATCGGCCCTGCGTCAAGTGGAGCAGCAGTCCGGGTATTACAAAATCAACTATCCCTCGGCAGAGGTCAGCCGCTACAAGGTTACGGCCAACGTGAAGAATGCCACGGCCCCCCAGGCTGTCAATGAGTTGTTGCAAGGTTTGCCATTCACCTCATCGGTCAACGGACAGTTCATCCAGATTAAGCGATCTGCCCGTGCAGCGAGTAATGGCCCGCAAAAGGCAATCCGTGGCCGACTACTGGATGCGGATGGTGAACCTCTTGTCGGTGCTACTGTCATGGTAGAAGGCACCAATATCGGAACAGTTACCGATATTGACGGTAACTATGTACTTGAAGGTGTCGACGAAAGTCAGGTCCTCACCTATTCTTATATTGGCAAGCGCAGCATGCAGCGTAAGGCCGGCAGCAAGCATGCCGTGATTATCCTGGAAGATGAGAATGCACAACTGGATGACGTCATCGTCACGGGTTATCAGACCATCTCACGTGAGCGGAGTGCAGGTAGTTATAATATCATCAAGGGTGATGACATCGCGAACAAAACCGTTACAAGCAACAGCATCATAGGAGCATTAGAAGGAATGACGACAGGTCTGCAAGTAAACAACGACTATCGTGCCGACCGATTCACCATTCGTGGTATCACCTCTATTAACTCAACCCGATCACCACTATTTGTCGTTGATGGTGTCCCCTTAGAGGCCGACTTGGTAGAAGACATGGTAAACAGCAATGATATTCAGAGCATTACCGTACTGAAAGATGCCACAGCTGCCAGCATCTGGGGATCTCAGGCCGCTAATGGTGTGGTGGTCATACAGACGAAAAGAGGACAACAAGCACAGAAAGTAAAAGTGAGCTACAACGGTTCTTTCTCTTTCTATGGCAAACCAGACTATAGTTACTACAACTATATGGATAACCGCACCTGGATGAAAAATGCCCAAGAACTGTTTGACATCTACTCTGAGACCTATAATTACAGTCAGGTGCAGACAGGTGCTACAGGTATTACCGACAACTCCGTATACAAAAATGGAGAGGGTGCCGTCATCTGGCCTCATGAACTGGCCATGTATCAGGCAAAGATGGGTATGATAAGCACTACTGAACGTGACAATATCCTTGAGCAACTGATAGCACAGAATGGACGCGAGCAATATGAGAAATACTTCATGAGCGACCAATACTATACACAACATAATATCTCCCTGCAAGGAGGAACGAACAAATCTACCTTCTATGTGTCTGCCAACTATAAAGGCGATAAGGGAACTGCAAAGGACTGGACGAATCGTGTAACGCTGAATGGCTACCACGACTATAAAATCACCAACTGGATGAAGTGGGATGTAACATTGAATGTTTCTCTCGGAAACACAAGTGGACATGTTAATCCTTTTGGATCGTCATCTTTCAATTACTACACCAACAACCATTATTTCGATGTTCCCTACAACATTTTCAGGGATGCAAATGGGTGGATAGACCAGACGCCTATGGTGCTTACCGATGAAGTGCGCAGGAATGCAGAACAGGTCACAGGTATCGACCTCAGCTATTATCCCGTAGAAGACTTTAACAGTTCTACGGATAAGACCACAAACTCAAATATCCGTATAAACACAGGGTTGACACTTGATTTGTTGAAAGGACTCCGCTACGAGGGACGATTCCAATATTCTCGTATCAATTCCCGTCGCGAGCGTTTCCGTCCTTCAGAGACATTCAGTGTAAGAGAAGAGCGTGCAGGCACTTTTAATATTGGAGGTACAGACCCCGCTGATCCTTATGGACTTCGTGTACCACGTACAGGTGGACACTACATCCTGAACAATGCCATCACTTCCGACTGGACTCTGCGTAACCAGTTAAGCTACGATGCAACGTTCAATGATGGCATTCATCAGATTACCGCATTGGCCGGTACGGAGGTACGTGCCTATAAAAGTACAGATTACGGCACTTATCTTCGTGGATACAACATGCAGACCATGCAGAGCGAGGCATACAATAATTACCTGTTCCGTACCTTCCGGTTACCGACCCCTGCCATCGGAACGAATGCCAGTGGCAGATATTGGGAGCACGACCAGACAGAGTCCACACGTAAGTATTTCTCTCTCTATGCCAACGCTGCCTATACCTATCTGAACAAATATACGTTTAATGCCAGTATCCGCATGGATCAAAGTAACTTGTTCGGCTCCGACCCCAGCACACAGTACAAACCCATTTGGTCAGTAGGTGCTGCCTGGAAGATTTCTGAAGAGAAGTTTATGGAGAACACGCACAACTGGCTGAATGCAATGACACTCCGTTTCAGCTACGGTCTGGCAGGAAACTCTCCTAACCCTGATGCCGGAGGACGCTATGATATCCTGACAACCGACAATAACGCCATCTTCGAGTCACCTGGTTTCCAGATTGCCACACCAGCTAATGATATGTTGACATGGGAGAAGACCCGGACTATCAATATGGGTATTGACATGTTGCTACTTCAGAACCGTATCAGGTTGTCTCTCGATTACTACAATAAATATACCACCGACCTGATAGGATCCATGATGCTTAACCCCACAACCGGTTGGTTGTCGACAACAGGAAATGTGGCAGAGATGAGCAATCACGGATTGGAATTGTCATTGACCACGCATAATATCCGCTCCCGTAACTTCAACTGGTACACGATGCTAACCCTCTCGCAGAATAGTAACAAGATTGAAAAGATGCAGGTGGTACAACCTATCTCTACCGCCTCAGACATGATGTCTTACGCCTATCATGAGGGATATCCTATGGGAGCCATGTTCTCCTATCGTTATGCCGGCCTTAACGAGAACGGCAACCCCAAGGTCTATAATAAAGACGGAGAGGAATTCACTGGTGTTTATGCCACCTACGAATTAGACAAGGATGATGTGGTTTATTCTGGAACAACGATCCCTAAGGTCTATGGAGGATTGACAAACAGACTAACCTTCAAGAATGTAGAATTGTCATTTATGTTTGCCTATAACCTGGGACATAAGATGCGCAAGCCCAGCCAGAGCTACAGAGGACGTCTGGCCACCAACCTCATTCAAGAATTTGATAATCGTTGGCGCAAGCCAGGTGATGAGTTGACCACTGACATACCTCGGTATACAGTCACCAGCAACGATGCTGACTACTCCATGTATTACGCATTCTATAGTTACGGTGACAAGAATGTGATTGACGCATCATACATCAAGTTGCGCGACCTCAGTCTCTCATGGAATCTGCCCGCACGCTGGTGCCGCAGAATCAATACCGAAAGCATACGTCTGACGGCACAAACCGGTAATCTCTTCCTGATAGCATTTAACAATGAAAGGATCGACCCAGAGGCATATTATCTGGCTGGCGGTATACGACAAGCAAAGATGAAGCCATCAGTTTCATTTGGTATCAATGTGAATTTCTAATTTAAAAGGACATACAAAATGAAGAAATATATTTCTATCCAGAGAATCATTAGTTGCTCTTTCATAGCACTGGCTATGACGGCTATGACCAGTTGTGATGACTTCCTCGACGAACAGCCCAGAGGTAATGCCATCGCAGAGACAACAGATGATTACAATGCCATGTTCAATGCCACACAGTTTATGAACATCGCCGAACCAGACTACACCAAATGGTTAAATCCTGATATCACGCACACGGTCACCACCTTGCAGAATCTCGATACACAGGCTATCTATAGCATGATGGGCGGGGCCACCACATACGGCTTCTCATCAACAAATGCTTACCAACTGATGACAAACCCCTATGCAGACACGGAGAACTGTGATATATGGGCTGGCTTCTATCAGCGTATATATACTTATAATGTGATAGCCAATGGGGTGATGGACTCACGTGCAGGAACGGATGCACAGCGCCGTGCACTACTGGCTGAAGCCCGTTTCAGTCGTGCCTGGATGCACTTTCTGCTGGCTCAAATATTCTCTAAGCCTTATCAGTTGGCCAATGATGACGAACTGACTATTCCTATTGTCAGTCAAGCCAACTCCATGGAGAAGAGTTTTACCCGTGCCACGAAGAAGCAACTCTACGACTTTATAGAGAGCGACCTGACAGAATCGGTAGAGGATCTGGAAGACCGGCCCGATCATAAGATGCGTGTCTATAAGACCACAGGCTATGCCATGCTGGGTAAATACTACTGGATGACTGGGCAGTATGACAAGGCACTCCCTTACCTCCGACGTGCCTATGAGCGTTTGAAGAGTGAGACCAACTTCTATCTCATCAACTTCAATGATTACGACTACCCCAATAATCCTAATGTGGATTTAAGTAACAGCAATATTCATCCCAACCTTATTAACAGTCCGGAATTGTTGTGGGTCAAACAAAACAGTGGTTTCCTTGGTGCTTTTATGTTGGGCTCCTACGGACCGGCCTACTATATCAGTTGGGATCTGTATAATCTGTATGGTGAGAATGACATCCGTCGTAACTATGTCCCTACAGCCGCCTATGTCATGTCTATCGACTGGGATACCTATCAGATTGTCTATGTTGAGCAGAAATATGAAGGACCGGTAGGATGTATCCGTGGTAATCAGGATAATTACGGTATAGAACTGGCCGATGTCTATCTCGGTTTGGCAGAGTGTGAGGCTCGTGTAGGCAGTCAGGATAATGCCCGCAATATTCTGCGTGAGTTCCGCAGTCATCGTATTGCCCCGGGTTATGAGGATGTCCCTGATGATGTGGTGACACAGAGTGACCTGATTGTCTTCTGTGTGGATGAGCAGCGCCGTGAATTTGTGGATCGTCTCAATGGCTATTATAACCTGCGGAGACTTTGGAACGACCCGTTATTCCAATATCGTAAGCCATATACCCGTACCGATGGCGAGCGTTCCTATACGTTTACAGAAGACAATCTCTATCTGCGTCTGCCGGAGGGTGTGCTGAAGTGGAATGAGGAATGGAGAACATTAGAATGAGGAATGGAGAACATTAATAACAGACTAATATGAAAAGAATTTTAACAATATTCACATTACTTGGAATGTCGGCAGCCATGATGGCTACCGACACCAAGATCAGTGGAAAGCTATCTGATTATGATGGTACACAGAAGGTATTGTTTATACAAGATCGTAACCATATCGACACCTTATTAATTAATAGCAATGGCACCTTTACAAAAACTATCGATATCAACAATCCCAGTGAGTACAATCTCATACTCACCACTGGTCAGCAGTCGGCTTACGTCAGAATCTATCTGATACCCGACGAACCGATCGAGATCAACATAAGAGGTGGTATGGAAAAGGTGGAATTCATGGGACGGAGCGCAGACAACTACGATGCACATCCTGTTTTCAAAGGGGCTACCAAGGCTGAATGCGAATATCTCAATCTGCCGCAAGTATATGGTTTTAATGCACTAACCGACGAAGGGAAACCTATTGGATATAACAACTTCCTCAAACTCATTGACGAGCGAATCCAATTTAACAAGGAACATCTCAAAGGCACCAACCCGGAATTTGCACGCCTGCAGTCAGAGAGAGCAGAAATGCTGCATGAGCAATTCGACCTTACCTATGGTAATATGCTCCGATATAGAGGTATCGATCCTATGGGCGACCCAGAGTTTAAGGCTTTTATTGATGGTTATAACCTCAATGATGATGCTGTGGTCACCATCAACCCCATGAACGCGTTGAACCCCAATGCCGCTCAGGTGATTGAGTTCCGATTAAATACAGACAAGACACTTTACGAGGGAAAACCAGACATTATACGTTCTCTCAGTTATCTGCGGGATATGGTTGTGAACCCTCGTGTACGGTCTTTCTTAGGTAATATGTACATGACGCTCTTTATGGGACAAGGCGCAGGTGAAGGACTCGATGAGGCATTCAATATCTATAAGGCGTTTTCCGACAAAGAATCGGATGCCTATAAACGTAATGAGTCAACCTACCTCCAACTGTGTAAACTTGGTCAGGGCAGCAAAGCACCCGATTTCATCATCCACGACCCACAAGACAAAGCCTGTCACCTTTCTGACATCATCAACAAAGGAAAGATTACGTATGTTGACTTCTGGGCCACATGGTGTGGACCATGCCGTGCCGAGACACCTTACCTGAAACAAGTGGCAGAACGATTCAAGGATAATGACAAGATCCAAATCGTAAGCATCTCCATCGATACCAATGTCAACGCATGGAAACGCATGGTTGATGAAGAGAACCTCAACTGGCAACAGTATCTCATCCCCCAAAGCGATATTCGCTCTTTTAATCAGGGCTACCGGGTGGATGGCATCCCCCGCTTCATGATCTTTGACGGCAAAGGCTGCATCATCAACATCAATGCCGACCGTCCGTCAAGTCCTAGTATAGAAGATGTGCTGAACCAGCTTATTCATTAATAAATAAGTAGATTTGAAAATGAAAAAAATCTTTCTTTTTGCTATCCTGTGTTTGGTTTCAACTTATGCCATAGCACAGGCCCGCCTCACAGGCAAGTTGAATAATTTTATGGGCGGCAACGCCATCGTTATCAGGCTTACCGACACAGGGCGGCTGAACGATACACTTAGCGTGAACGCCGACGGCACATTTGCTGCCAGCCTGAAAATAGAGAAACCTGGCAATGCCTACCTTCTGTTCGAAGAGCAGCACCAGAGTATGGAATTCTTCTTGGAAGACGGCATGCAGGCCGACCTGCAAATCACCTTCACCGAGACTTTAGTCGACGGCAAGCCTCAGACAGATATGAGCGTGACTTATAGTGGCGACAATAAAGACTGCTACGACTTTATCAAACAAAACGGTGTGATAGAGCACTACAAAAACTGGCCTTTTGAACGTATCAACGGCATGCCATTTAAAGTCTATCGCCAACAGATTGAATATGAATATGAAGAAAACCGGGCTAAACTAAACAAGGTGAAGAGTATCGCCTTCCGTCGCATCACAGGAAAAGAGGTGGACGAGCAACTCACCAGAGACATCTGTCGATGGGCTTGGGGAAAGAACAAACAAAAGGATGCCGACTTTGACCATTGGATGGCATCGTTCGACCACAACGATCCTCAAAACGACATGACGTATAACTACTGGAGGCGCTATGAAGATATTCATCCACTACCCGCCGACGCACCTGCTATAGCTCGCTATGAGCGGCTAAAACAGGCTTTCGACAATCAAGAAATCATTAACCGTCTGGCCGACAGCATGATTCAGAACACACTAAAAGATGCACCCGAGAATATGGACGAAGAGCTGACTGCCTATAAAGCCACGTCGACCAACAAGGAGGGACATGCTGAGGCTGACCGCCTGTACGCGCATTATAGTAAATTGAAAGCTGGCGCCCCAGCTGCCGACTTCGACTTCTACGATAAGGCTGGCAAGCGCTATACGCTAAAAGATTTGAGAGGACGGGCCGTTTATATAGACTGTTGGGCCACCTGGTGCGGCCCCTGCTGTGCCGAGATTCCCTATATGGAAAAACTTTATGCCCACTATAAGAATAACAAAAAAGTGGAGCTTATCAGCATTTCGCTGGATGACAACCGCAAAAAATGGGAAAAGAAATTGGCAGAGGACAAGCCTGGATGGCGACAGTTTATATGTCCCGACAACTTCAAGTCGATGCTCTGTAAAAACTACGACATCAACGGTATTCCCCGTTTCTTGATGATTGACAAAAAAGGACGTATCATTTCGCTCGACGCGCCCCGTCCCTCGCACGAAAGCATCATCGAGTGGATTGACAAAAACCTGAATTAAGACAAAAATTAGCTAACTTTATTACTACACAACAAAGAAAGAGCTGCGAATTATCTAACAAAACGTGAGTTCGACGAATTCAGAATCATGCAAGCTGTGTGTCAGAAAATCGGAGGGACGGGTCCTTTTGATTTCCTTTTCTGTGTGCAACTTTTGGGGAAATTGCAATTAATGCCTGATTATGCTCGAATTAATGCCTACTTATGCTCTAATTGATGCCTAGTTACGTTCTAATTAATGCCTGATTAGACCTTAATTGATTAACTAGTTAGAGGGAAATCAGGCATCGATTACAAAAGTGCTGGTGAAGGCATCGTGACGGCAGAAAGACAAGTGTCACCAAGCATAAACCATTATCCGTCAGGCTATAGCAAGGTTTAGTGACGAATGAGAGCAGCAGAGCTGCCGGTTTCAGGTTAACGTAAATTCGCCGAACTCACATTAAATTAGGAGTAGGCATGGCTGAGTTAATGAAACAGTACCATGACCGTGACCATCATCTTTATATTCTGTTTGGCAGATATGAGAATCCCTGAACTCCTTTGTCTCCTTGGGCTTACTCGAAGGCTGCACTGGCACCACAGAGAGCGTTCCGACTGGGCCGGAGACGCCTTCCGCCGTGACATTATGCTGCATGGCTTCTTCCAATTGAGGCCGGAATTTCTGTTTTTCGCAGCTTATATGTGCCAAAATAGGGAAAAACATCGGAAAAATTGGTTTCTGCACGTCTTTTGAGCCCTTTTAGAGCATCATTGTAATGTATTTGGAGCCCCGACAGATGCCGGATATTGTCACATTCTCATTGATAATCAGCTAGTTACGTAATACCATGGTGGCTAAGCGTTTCAGCGTTCAGTAAGTTCAGTAAGCAACTGAGGGGTTTCAGTTTCCTTATTATAATATATATATTATTGATTATTAAGTAGTTATACTACTATAAAGACTGAAACACATGTCTTATAGAACTACTGAACTCACTGAACGCTGAACGCTGAAACACTGAACAACCCGGCTAGCGAAAGAACCTTACTCTGCTACAAGGCCCTCCATTGTCCGGATGATTTCATTGCACACGTGGATGGCATATCTTTCCGCGTTGAACTTCGTGCCGATCTTAATGGGTTTGAGGTTCGGTCCAGATTAGTATTTCCTTCATCGTTTATTGAGCATTTTGACAGGTTTCCGTTGTAGAGGATATAGGCCGATAAGGGAGTTTTGTCACACAAAAAGATTTACAGAACCGCTCGGATTGATTCCGAATTGGAATCTACACAGAGCTGACGGATAACAATTTGTCGGTTTTCGAGCGGTTTTCCTACCGATTCTGATTATTTTATACAGAAAAAACGCAAATACTTGGTTGTAGGTATTGCACATTAAGAAAAAAAAGTTTATTTTTGCAAATAATTCTTTATTGAACAATCAAGCGCAGAAGAGAGAAGCCGCTGAACAGTATTCATTAAACTATATAGGTTATGAGAAAAAAAATGTTATTCAGTAACGCAATCCTACTATTCATGCTGTTGCTGGCCGCGGGGATGATGATTCCTCAGGGGGCATCGGCTCAGAATAAGATCAGGATTCACGGTACGGTATTCGAGTTGGACGGGAAACAGCAGGTTCCGTTGGATTTCGCAACGGTATCGTTCCCAGAATTTGGTATCGGCACTACTACCAGCAATGGTGGTAAATACGCGCTGGACAATGTTCCGGGCGGTAAGGTGAAAATCCGTGTGCAGTATATCGGCAAGCACACGATCGACACGCTGGTGACGCTGCAGTCGAACAAGCAACTGGACTTCGTGCTGAGCACCGAGGACTTCCGCCTGAAGGAGGTGACGGTGACGGCGCAGCATAATGCCGCCGGCAAGTCGACATCGAGCAATATCTCGCGCCAGGCCATGGACCACATGCAGGCCACGAGCCTCTACGACGTGATGTCGCTGCTGCCGGGCGCACAGATGGTGAACCCGAACCTGAGCTCTGCCAAGTCGATAGAGATCAGACAGACGGGATCGTACAACAGCGCGCAGAACTCGCTGGGTGCCGCCATCATCCGCGATGGTGCGCCTATCTCGAACAACGCGAACCTCTCGGTGCTGAATCCTACCACGTCGTCGGAGACTAACTCAGGAGCGCTGGCTGCCCTGGGTGGCGGTGCCGCTCCCTCGGACGGTATCGACGTGCGCAGCATCTCTACGGAGAATATCGAGAGCGTGGAGATTATCCGCGGTATTCCGTCGGTGGAATATGGCGACCTGACGTCGGGTGCGGTGATTATCCACTCGAAGGCTGGCCGTGAGCCCCTGCGCATCAAGGCGAAAGCCAACCCGAACGTCTATCAGGGCAGTATCGGAACGGGCTTCGAACTGGGCGGCAAGAAGGGTGCCCTGAACCTGAGCGCCGACTACGCCTACAACGTGAACGACGTGAAACAGAGCTACCTGCACTACCAGCGTCTGACGGCAAAGGCCCTGTACTCGAACGTCTTCCTGAACAACACGCTGCGCTCGAACACCTCGCTGGACGTGTTCTACGGCAAGGACCAGCGCGACAAGAACCCCGTCGACGAGATTCTGATGGTGAAGAGCCGCGGCGAGGACCTGGGATTCACGCTGAACACGAACGGTCTGTTCAACATCAACAAGGGCTGGCTGGAGAACATCCGCTACGTGGTGTCGGGAAGCTATACCGCGAAGAACAGCTTCCACGAGGAGGCCACAAGCTCGGGTAACGCACCCTACTCTGCCGTGATGACCGACGGAGCGGTGCTCTCGAACAAGCCGGGCGAGCACCTGTATACCGCCGACGGCAAGGAGATTACCAACTTCTCGGCAGCCGACGCGGGCTACTTCGCTTACTACCTGCCCAGCAGCTATATCGAGCACAACAGCATCGACAGTAAGGAAATCAACTTCTTCGCCAAGCTGACCGCCAACTTCTTCAAGCACTTCGGCAGCGTGAACAACCGCATCCTGCTGGGTGCCGACTTCAAGACCGACGGCAACGAGGGTGAGGGAAAGAAGTTCGGACAGACCACGCCGCCATTGCGACCCGTATCGGTGCTGAACGGCTCGTTCCGTCCGCGCTCGTATAAGGATATCCCCTGGATCACGCAGTTTGGCGTATTCGCCGAGGAGAGCTTCAACTGGATGATTGGCAAGAACGCACTCAACCTGCAGGTGGGCGGCCGCTACGACAACTGCTCGGTGGTGGGCGGCACTTTCTCTCCGCGCGCGAACCTTTCTATAGATATTATCCCCGAGGTGCTGACGCTCCGAGGCGGCTATGGCGTAACGGCCAAGATGCCCACGTTGCTCTACCTCTATCCGGAGAACGCCTACTTCGAGTATACGGGCATCAACGAGCTGGCCAACGAGGCCATCCCCGAGGCTGACCGTAAGTTCATCACCACAACGCGCATCTTCGACACGCAGAACAAGGACCTGAAGGTGGCAAAGAACTACAAGAAGGAGATTGGCTTCGACCTGAACATCGGCAAGATGAGCCTCTCGGTGACTGCCTTCGAGGAGCAGCTGAAGAACGGTTACTCGCTCTCGACCTCGCTCGACGGTTTCAAGCTGGTGCCTTACAACAAGTTCAGCCGCAACGCCGACGACCCGACGAAGTTCGACGTCACACAATACCAGGTGCTCTCGTACTTCAACACGCCGAGCAACCCGCGCTTCTCGAAGACAAGAGGTGTGGAGTTTGAACTCGACCTCGGACGTATCGAGGCCATCCGCACTTCGTTCCAGCTGAACGGCGCATGGACCCGCTGCGACGCCTACTCGGACGACTACTACGTCTACGAGAACAACTCGGAGAATCCTGCCAGCCGCCACGATGTGGGTATCTACGACAAGCACCGCTCGGAGCACCACGACCAAGGCTTCACCACGGCGCTGCGTATCACGCACAACATTCCGCGAATCGGTTTCGTTGCCACGTTCACCGCTCAGGCCACATGGCAGGAGATGGACTGGACAACCTACTACAACGACAGCATTCCCGTGGGCTACGTGTCGATGGCTGACGGACAGGCTCACATGTTCGGTCCCGGCAAGTATACCAACACGCAGCAGCTGAAGGACGAGGGACTGAGCTACCTGATCAACTATCCGAGCCACTCGAACGCCGTCAGGGACTCGTACAACCCCTACTTCTGTTTTAACCTGAACCTCACGAAGGAAATCAGCGACATGCTTCGTGTCTCTTTCTTTGCCAACAATATGTTCCGCAGTTATCCGCGCCGCGTCAGCCGAAGAAACCCCGGCCAGTACGAGGTGATGAACAATCGTTTCTATTTCGGTATGGAGCTGTCAATAAAGATTTAATTTGTCAGAATATGAAAAAGAATAATTTATATATCTTGTTAGCTATCGCCTTGCTGGCGGTCTTCTCGTGCGACCGTTTCAAGGAGGCCGACGAGTCGGTGAGAATCAAGCCGCTTGACGTATCGGTCAAGCTCAACATTGATGTTCCCAACATGCGGTCGGCTGAGGGACTAGTGGTTAAGATAGTGAACAATTCGGAAGGATATTCTTACCGGAAAGAGTTTTCGGGTGAGGAGGTCAACGTGAGCGACGTGATTCCTGGCGTATACACCATCTCGGTGTCGGGAACCGCCAAGGACAATGAGGGCGCTGAGTACTACATCAACGGCAACTCGGTGAACAAGGCCCTGTTCGAGGGTGAGAACAAGGTGACAATCACGATGCAGGGACTGAAGGTGAGCCCGCTGGTGTTCAAGGAAATCTACTACTGCGGTTCGAAGCCCCCGGTGGGATTCTCTTATTTCCGCGACCAGTTCTACGAGATTTACAACAACTCGAGCGAGGTGCAGTATCTCGACGGTGTCTATTTCGCCCACCTGTTCCCGACGAACGCCACGCGCAACCTGCCGGTATGGCCTGAGAGCGACGGCAATAAATACTGCTACGGCGAGCGCGTATGGAAATTCCCGGGCAACGGAACACAGTATCCCCTGCAGCCCGGCGAGTCGGCTGTGGTTGCCCAGTTTGCCGCCAACCACAAGCTGGAGATTTACAATCCCAACTCACCTGTCGACTGCAGCCACGCGGAGTTTGAGTTCAACATGAACAACGCCAACTTCCCCGACCAGCCTGCCATCGACATGCTGCACGTCTACTACAACGGTAAGGGCGAGATGGGAACCGTACCACAGTATCTGACACCAGTGTTCGGCTCTGCCTACGTGATTTTCCGTGTGCCTGCCGGCGAAAGCTGGGACCCCGTGAACAACCTGGACCTGCAGGCCGACGACCTGTCGACATCCTCGGTGGAGCGCAAGGCCCGCATCCCCATTGTCTATGTGCTTGACGCCGTGGAGGCCGTGAACAACGACACCTACGCCGACGCAAAGCGTATCCCTGCCGTGCTCGACGCCGGTGTGACCACTGTCGGCGAGACCTATTGCGGACTGGGCATCGCGCGTAAGGTCAGCCTGACGGAGGATGGCGACACCATCCGCCGTGAGAACGGTGCGCTGATCTTCCAGGACACGAACAACTCGACCGACGACTTTGAGCGCCGTGTGGTTCCGATGCTCCACCGCTACGGAACGGGTGTTCCCTCATGGAATGTCACCTATTAGTCCGACTATGTAGAACTCTAAAAGACTATAGCATATGAAACTATATAACAGCATATTCAAATCGGCGGCAACCACCATCCTGCTGGCAGTATCGGTATCTGCGACAGCCCAGGTTGCCAACTCGCCTGCTGCCATAGAGAAACTGAAGGAGCAGAACCTCTGGTTCAACACCCAGACGGCTGCCGGTACGGTTTACGACAATACGCGCAACTTCTCGAACATCATCGCCGGATACGACGTGGAGAGCGGCGACTTCAAGCGTCCGCAACAGGGCGAGAAAGACAAGGCCTTCTCAATCAGCAGCGAGGGATTCATGAACCTGGACAAGGTGTTCTTGTGGGGAAAGTTCTCGTTCGAGCATGAGAATCTCACCGACGCCAGCTATAATGCCTCTATCGCCGACCCGTTCCGCGGAATGCCTTATTACATTATCGACGAGTATCAGGACAGCAAGTGGCGTAACCAGTACTACGACCTGCAGGCACGCGTGTCGTCGCCCGTCATCAACAACTGGCTGACGCTCGGTCTGGCTGGCGACTACAAAGCCTCGCTGGCTGCCAAGCAGCGCGACCCGAGTGTGGACACCCGCTTCTATACGCTACGCTTAGTGCCGAGTGCCACGTTTGCCTTCAACAGGCACCACCGCTTCGGTGTGAACGTCGACTATACCTCCATCAAGGAAGACTCGCGCATGGATAACGTCTACTATTATCTGTACCAGTACTACTGGGCTACCTACGGTGTAGGTAACTCCACACAGGACTACGGCTCATCGGGTCCTACCACCAACTATATTGGCGACCGCATTGGTACTGCCATCCAGTATCAGTATGAGGCTGGAGCATGGAACATCATGATCGAGGGCGCCTATGCCAAGCGCGTGGAGCAGGCTGAGCAGTCGCTCTCTACACCGCGGAAGATGTTCCAGGCCAAAGACCAGACCATCGACGTGAAGGGAACTGCCATCTGCGCCGGTGAGAACTTCACCCACACGCTGAAAGCCGCCTGGGGATACCGCCACATCGACGGCATCCAGTACATGAACCAGCGCGACAACACCGAGGCTCAGCAGGGATGGATAGACCTGCACCACGACATCCGCTCGACCTATGTCACGCGTACTGCCTCGTTCAAGTATGGCATCATGCGCAACCGCGGCGACGAATACGACTGGCGCGTGGATGCCAGCGTGGCTTACGTGGGTCTCGAGGACGAGTATATCCTGCCACCGTCGACCAAGGACTCGAAGAACGTGTTCATCGACTTGGAGGCCAAGAAGAACTTCAAGGTGGGTGACCGGCTGAACAACCGCCTGCTGGTGGCTGTCAAGGGCGGCCTGCGTAACGCCAACGACGGGAAATACGTCTATGGAGGCACGCACGAGGAGTATCCTACGATTACCATGGAGGCAGCCGACGAGGCCTACCTGACCAGCGACGCCTGGCATGTTGGCGGCTCGCTGACCTACTCGCAGCAGCTCAAGGAGAACCAGAAGCTCAACGCATACGTGAAGGCCGGATTCGACTACCACAAGTCTAAGGCCGACGCCTTCGACAAGCGCAGCTTTGCCTCTTTCTCTCTCGGATTCAATTTCTAAACACTTCAGATGCAGATGGTTCTGAATGGACGGGATGGGTGTTCCGTCGTTCAGGACCATCTGTCACCTTTGCTTTAAATCGGCGAATATGAAAAAACCGTTATTACTATCGTTATTGATGCTGCTGCTCGCACAGGCAGCGATGGCACAGAAATACGTCAAGCCCAAGGAGCGGCAGACGACGCGCTCGTTTGCTGTGATTACCGATGCCGCCACATGGAAGAACTGCCGGGCGGAACTGCTGGCGTATCAGCAGCAGCTCGGGAGCGAGCAGCTTCCGACGTTCATCGTCTACAAAGACTGGCGCAATCCTGAGGAAGTGAAGCGCGTCATTGCCCGTCTGTACGAGAAGAACGGACTGGAGGGTGTGGTGTTTGTGGGCAACGTGCCTATCGCGATGATTCGCAAGGCCCAGCATTTCACGACCGCCTTCAAGATGGACGAGCAGCATTTCCCGTGGAACGAGTCGAGTGTGCCCAGTGACCGGTTCTACGATGACTTCTCGCTGAAGTTCGACTATCTCAAGCAAGACTCCGTACACAAGAATTTCTTTTATTATAACCTGGCGGTAGAGTCGGTTCAGAGCATCCATTGCGACATCTACTCAGCGCGCATCAAGCCTGTCAATAGCGGTAAGGATCCTTATCAGCAGATCAGCGACTACCTGCGCAAGGCCATTGCCGAGCATCAGTCGGGAAACCGTCTGGACCAGTTCTTCTCGTATACCGGCGAAGGCTCCTACTCTAATTCGCTGACAGCCTGGACGGCAGAGGCCTTTACCCTGCGCGAGCAGATGCCGGGCATCTTCGACAAACAGGGGCGGGCACGCTTCATGCGATACAACATGTTCGACTATCCCAAAAACTGGGTCATCAACATGATGAAGCGCAACGACCTCGACCTGGCCATCTTCCATGAGCACGGCACGCCCGACCGCCAGTATCTGTCGGGCTCACCCATCACTACCGACCTGAACGAGCATATCGACAAACTGAAGCGCGACGGTCGCATCTACCTGCGCCGCTGGGGAACCTCACCCCAGAAAGTGGCTGAATACTATGAGCGGCAGCGCGAGCGCGGACTCGACTCCACCTGGTTCGCCGACTACAACGACCCGAAACAAATAGAGGCCGACTCACTGTTGGATCTGCAGACGGGAATCATACTGACAGACGTCACAGAGATGAAGCCCAACGCCCGCATGACCATCTTCGACGCCTGCTACAATGGTGACTTCCGTGAGGACGACTATATCGCCGGACGTTACATCTTCAGCGACGGAAAAGCAGCCGTGGCTTTTGCCAACAGCGTGAATGTGCTGCAGGACAAGATGGCCAACGACATGCTGGGACTGCTGGGTATGGGAGCCCGCGTAGGTCAATGGGCAAAACTCACGAATATCCTTGAGAGCCATGTTATTGGCGACCCGACCTTGCGATTCACCTCGTTTGACGACAGTATCGACGCCTCGGCCATGCTGAGTGCGCCATACGACGAGCAGCAGGCGCTGCAGTGGCTAAACTCCTCATATGCCGACATTCAGAACATGGCGATGTATCTGCTCTATCATCACGGCTATAGCGGACTGGGGCGTCTGCTGAAAGACAAGTATCTGTCGTCGCCTTTCTGGATGGTCAGGTATACGGCTGTCTCACTGCTCGAGAAGATGGGCGGCAAGGACTTCGAGGACATTCTGCTAAAGTCGATCAGCGACCCGTATGAGTTTATCCGCCGCTCGACAGTGAACTGGATGCGTAATGTGGGCCGTGAGGAGTATCTTCCCCTGCTGGTGAAAGAGTACATCGAGAACTATTTCTCCGAGCGCGAGCATTTCGACATCGGTATGACACTACGCGCGTTTGAGCCGCAGGCGCTTCAGAAAGCCATCGACAAAGTGCTACCGACCACGTATGTCCAGGACAAGGAAGAGGTTGCCGCAAGTCTGCTGAAGGAAAACAAGACCATGGCCGGCATCAACGAGACCATCCTCGACACCTCGGCAAAGGCAGGCTACAGAAAGTCGATGATCAAGTCGCTCATGAACACAAATGTGCACTATGCCGTTCCTCAATATGTGAAGATTCTGCTCGACCCGTCGGAAACCGACGAGCTGAAGGTGGCCATGCTGCAGTCGCTGGCGTGGTTCAAGAACTCGATCAACAAACAACTCATCATCAATGCCTGCCAGCAACTGATGAGCGACGGGAATGTCTCAGAAGTTGTGAAGAACGATGCGGCACGAACCTATTATCGTCTAAAATAAACGCGCTATGAGAAATATGAGAAAAATATATGCTTGTTTCCTGCTCCTGGCCCTGATGCCTGTAGTCTTGTTTGCCGCAAGCAACAAGAAAAAGGTGAAAGCAGTACCTGACGAGCCCGTGGTGATGCAGCCTGTACGGCAGCACCCCACCGCGTTCGCCATCATTGCCGACAAGAGCACCTTCACCCAGTGCCAGGACGCCATCATGAAATATCGTGATGCCGTTGAGCACGACGGTCTGTCGACGTATGTCGTCTATGCGAACTGGCGCGACCCGATGCAGGTAAGGACGGTCATCACGCAATTGTATCAGGAATGTCCTATGCTCGAGGGAATCGTACTCGTAGGCGATATTCCTGTGGCGATGATTCGTAACGCACAACACATGACGACAGCTTTCAAGATGAATGAACTGACGTTCGGCATCAAGGAGTCGAGTGTCCCCAGCGACCGGTTCTACGATGACCTGCATCTGCAGTTTCGCTTCCTGCAGCAAGATGCCGATGATAAGACGCTGTTCTACTATGAGCTGACCGAGGATAGTCCGCAGAGACTCCAGCCAAACTTCTATTCCGCACGCATCCGCCACCGTCCGGGCATCGGCGGTGACAAATATGCAGCCGTCTCGGCTTTCTTGGAAAAGGCCGCAAAGGCAAAATACGAGGTTGACCGGAACCCGCTCGACCAGGTGGTCACCTACAACGGAGGCTCCTACAACTTCGACTGTCTGATGGTCTATATGGACGAGGAGAAAGCCTATCGCGAGAACTTCCCACAGGCTTTCCACAGCGGAACTAGTTTCAAGCACTGGAATTTCCGCATGAACCAGCCGATGAAATATAAGATGTTCGACGAGATGCTCCGCACCGACCTCGACCTCTTCATGTTCCACGAGCACGGAACGCCCACCCAGCAGCTTGTCAACGAGCACCTGCAGGGCGACAACGACGAACATCGTCTGCAACTGTTCCGCGGCAACATCTACTCCGCTGTGCGCCGGCATGTGGAGCGAAAGCACTTGAACGAGGATTCTCTTCTGCAGGCCATGCAAACGAAATTCCATCTCACACCGAAGTTCTTCAAGGACTACAAGAACGCTGACTATTGGCGCAACGACTCTGTCACCGATGCCGATGTGTATATCAGTACTGCCGACCTGAAAGGGCGTACGACCAATGCCCGCATGGTGATGTTCGATGCTTGTTACAACGGCTCGTTCCAAGACTCCGATTACGTGGCAGGACACTACATCTTCAATCCTGGCAAGACATTAGTCTGTCAGGGGAACACCCGCAATGTGCTGCAGGACCGCTGGACCATCGAGATGGTGGGTCTGTTGTCTCACGGCTTGCGCGTCGGACAGTACAACCGGCAGGTGGCAACACTGGAAGGTCATCTACTGGGCGACCCGACGGTACACTTCACACCTGTCCAGGTGAACAGTCTTACGACGGATGTTGTGTTGCATGCCCATGATGCCGCTTTCTGGCGCAAGCAACTGGAGAGCCCGTATGCCGACATTCAGTGTCTGGCATTGCGGAAACTGGCTGATTTGGACACCTCGCTCAGCCAGTCAGCATTCTTCCTTGACAAGTTCAAGCAAAGCAGTCTTCATACAGTGCGAATGGAATGTCTGAAAATGCTCAGCCGCTATTCGAACGCCGACTTCACCGAGGCGGTGCGCATCGGACTGCATGATTCTTATGAGCGCATTGCCCGCAGCTGTGCCAGTTATGCCGGCGACATTGCCGACCCTGCACTCATTCCCGATGTCATTGACGTGCTGCAAGGCGACGAGGAACTTGTCCGTGCCCAGTATGCACTGAACAGTTCCATCTTCCTGTTCGACGAGGAGGGTATCGTCAAGGCTTTGGAGAACTATTTCGACCATGCTAACCGTACCGACATGGACAACGAGCGGAAGCAAGCCATAGAAGCCATCCGACGTCAGTTTGCCAGCAAACGGAAACAGGAGCAAGTCATCTTTGACCAGCAGGGAAAGGACAACGACCGCATGATGGCCATCCGCTTGTTGCGCAACTATCCGCGCACCGGTGGCATCGACCGCTATCTGGACTTCATTGCCGACCAGCAGAACCCCGACGCGCTGCGCACTATCATGGCTGAGGCTTTAGGATGGTTCGTCCACTCCTACCGCCGTACAGACATCATCAATGGCTGCCGCAAACTTCTCGCCGACGAGGAATTGTCCGACCAGCTTCGTGCTGAGCTTCAACAGACAATCAACCGGCTCCAGCCCAAATAAAAAAAGATTAACAAAAAAGTATGAGACATATGAAAAGAATAGTCACTTTGATATGCCTGGCGTTGGCAACGCTCTCACTGGCTGCCCAGAAGATCATCAAACCAGGCGTGAAGACACCGACCACCTTTGCTATTGTCATCGACCAGACGAGCTACGAGAAAACCCGCGAGGCTGTAGAGGCTTATAAGGAAAGCATCGAGAACGACGGACTGGGCACATGGGTTCTTATTGACGACTGGAAGTCGCCCGAAGCCATCAAGAAACTGCTTCAGAAATACCATGCAGACAAGAAATCACCGCTCGAGGGCTGTGTCTTTGTGGGTGATATCCCTATTCCCATGGTCCGCGACGGACAGTATCTGACATCGGCGTTCAAGATGGATCAGAAGCGCGACTGGAAGGAGTCGAGTGTGGCCAGCGACCGGTTCTACGACGATTTCTCGCTGAAATTCGATTTCCTCAAGCAGGACGCCGACATTCCGCTCTACTTCTACTACTCGCTTCGTCCCGACTCGAAACATTATCTCTCGCCCGACATCTATTCAGGGCGCATCAAGCCTCTGGAGCTTGAAGGCGTAGATAAGTATAAACTGCTGTACGACTATCTGAAAAAGGTAGCCCGCGAGAAACGGGAGAACAGCGGAAACGTGCTCGACAAACTGACGATGGCACGCGGACACGGATACAACAGTGAGGACCGTGTGGCATGGGCTGGCGAGCAGCTGGCTTTGCGCGAGCAGATGCCACAGTTGTTCCGGCCGGGAAATACCATCAAGTTCATCGACTTCGACACGATGTATCCCGCCAAGAAAATCTATCTGAACGAGATACAGGACGACCAGCTCGACGTGCTTCTCTTCCACCATCATGGTGCTCCAGACACTCAATACCTGAACGGCTATCCCAACGTGTCGAACATTGACCCGAGTATCGAGAATGTCAAGGTGTTCCTGCGCAGCAAGATACCCGCAAAGGCAAAGAAGGTGGGACGCGAGAAAGCCATCGACGAGTATGTCAAGAACTACAATGTGCCGCGCAGCTGGTGCGAGGAGGCTTTCGACAAGTCATTGCAGTGGAAAGACTCCGTCAACAACGAGATGATGGACATCCACACCTACGACATCCGTAAGCTCCATCCCAATGCACGCTTTGTGCTCTTCGACGCCTGCTACAACGGCTCGTTCTACGAGAAGGACAACATTGCCGGGTCGTATATCTTTGCCGACGGCAAGACAATAGCCACCATCGGCGGCACCGTGAACGCCCTGCAAGACAAATGGCCCGACGAGTTTGTGGGTCTCTTGTCGGCTGGTATGCGCATAGGTCAGTTCAACCGGATGACGGGTTATCTGGAGAGTCACCTCATCGGCGACCCCACATTCCGCTTCACCGATAACAGTAAGATTGGCTTCGACATCAATCAGGCGCTCGCCCTGCATCATGCCGACGCCGCTTTCTGGCGCGACAAGCTGAACCATCAGATGCCCGACGTGCAGGCAATGGCTCTGCGCCAGCTTCACTATGCCCACGATGCGTCCATGCCAAGACAGCTGAACGACACCTATTTCGCGTCCGACAACTTCGTGGTACGTATGGAAGCCGTCCGCCTGCTGGGTCTCTATTATCCCGACCAGGCCATTGACGTGCTCAAAGCAGCCTTCGACGACAGCTACGAGCTGGTGCGCCGACTGGGTAGTGAGATGGCAGAGCGCAATGCTTCGCCCGCATTCATTCCCTGTCTGGTAACCGCTACCATCCAGCGCGGTCATGAGAACCGTCTCGGATTCCGTCTGCTGAACGCTTTGGGAGCTTTCGACTGCAAGGAACTTTCTGCCGAAATGGACCGCCAACTGGAAGGCCGTTACCTCTATAGCGACACCCTGATTACGAAGTTCCGCCGTATGGTGAAATCGAATGAGCGCCATTTCGTGGAGGACCGCAAAGAGTTAGCTGACGACAGTCTGAAGATTAACACCCGCTGCAACACCATTCTTGCCTACCGTAATCATCCCCAGCCGCAGATGGTTGACGATTTCGTGCGGATTGCAGCCGACGACAAGGCCGACAAACTGATGCGCATCGCAGCCTTGCAGACGCTCGGATGGTACGACACCAGCTACCGGCGCCACGATATTGTGAACGCGCTGAGCAACATCCGTACCACCGATGCTGACCTGCTGGCCGACCTCACCCGTACCATCAACCGGCTGAAAGAGAGGTAAACTGCTTTTTCGTTTGCTCTGGTTCTTGGCAAAAAGAATACAAAAACAAACTGCATTTACATCCAAACACCCTGCACCGAAGACCACTTGGTGCAGGGTGTTTTGGTCTTCAAAGACCCGCTTTCTTCAATTAGATAACAAATTAGACTCTAATTAGGCATCAATTAAGTCGGAATCAGGCATCAATTGCACTGTAATCAGGCATTAATTAGAACTTAATTAATCGATTAGTTACAACCCAATTGATGCCTGATTAGAAAAATCGCCTTTCCGTTCGCAGCAGCGGACTGTAAGGAACTCATAAAAAAGAGAGGATGCGGCGGGCATCCTCTCTGCATGATATAAGTGATACTGGCACGATGATTATGCATCTTTCTGTCTGGTACCCATGCGGGCCTCAACGACATTCACAACATAGTCGCCCAGTTTCTCGCACTCGTTGATGATGTCCATGTAGATGGTTCCCACGGCGTAGGTGTACTCGTGGTTGTTGATATCTACGATGTTCTGGCTCTTCAACTGATTGCGATAGTTGTTAATCTCGTTCTCAATGTTGAACGAACGGTTGACATCGAACGATTCCTTGCGTCCGCCCATGAGGTTGTTCATCTGCGTCAGCGAGTTTTCGGTGAGCTCCATCATCTGATGCAGGTGCTCATACTGGCGCTCGTTGAAGTGGTCTTGCTTGCCTTGTACCTTGCGATTAATCGTGCGGGCAATATTGTAACAGGCGTCACCGATACTCTCCAGCTCACTAATCTCGCGCAACATGGCACGGATTTTACTCTTTGTGTCGTCCGACAGATGGGCGTCGCTCACCTGATCGAGATACTTGGCAATCTCTATCTCCATATTGTCGGAGATGCCCTCATACTTCTCGATACGCGAATAGAGCTTGACAAATTTCTGCTCGTCCTTCTCGATGAGCAGCTCACGCACCATACCGAACATGCGCTGCATGCGCTCTGAGAACGACTGAATCTCCTTCTGGGCCTCCAGCACCGAGAGCTCAGGCGTCTTCATGAAGCCGGCAGTAATAAAGTGCAGGCGGAAGTCTTCTTCCTCGTCCACCTTCTTCGACTTGATAACCCAGCATACGAAGCGCTCAATCTGCGGGATGAACCAAATCAGGATGAACGTGTTGACCACATTAAAGCAGGTATGGAATGCTGCCAGTACGAACGACAGTTTGGCGGCATTGGCGAGATAGGCTTCTGTTCCGGCGGTCTCCTTCGTCATCACGGTGTCGTAACCTACCATGCTGCAGACCAGGTCGATGAAGGGCCGGAAGACAAATAGTATCCAGATGACACCGAACACATTGAAGAACATATGTGCCAAGGCCGCTCGCCGGGCTTGCGTGTTGGCCGACATGGCGGCAAGGTTTGACGTAACAGTGGTTCCGATGTTCTCACCCATGACGAGTGCAATACCCTGATAGATAGGAAGCACACCGCTGGAGCACAGAATCATGGTGATAGCCATCACGGCTGCCGACGACTGCACGCAGAATGTCAGCACGCCACCCAACAGCAGGAAGATGAGCGTGGTCCAGAAAGAGTTGGGGTCGAACGACGCGAAGAAGTCGAGTACTGCCTGCTGCTCGCCCAGATGCATGTCGATACCTGTCTGGCGGAGCGTTCCCAGTCCGAGGAACATGAACGAGATACCAAACAGGAAGTCGCCAATGAAACGGCGCTTCTTATAATAAATAAGGATAATGGCTATGAAGAATGCCGGCCACACGAAATCGGTGATGTTGAACGAGAATCCCGCCGACATGATCCACGCCGTAAGCGTAGTACCGATATTGGCTCCCATAATGACCGAGATGGCCTGAGCCAACGTGAGCAGACCAGCGTTGACAAACGATACCGTCATTACGGTGGTAGCGGTCGACGACTGTACGGAAGCGGTAACAAGCATACCGGTCAGCATACCGGTGAAGCGGTTGGTGGTCATGGCACCCAGAACGTGTCGCAGTTGCGGACCCGCCATTTTCTGCAAAGCATCACTCATTGACTTCATACCGAACATCAACAATGCGAGTGAGCCGAGAAGCTTGAACAGAATTAACATGGATAATTAGTTTTAGATTTGATTTTGCTGCAAAAATAATAAAAAAAAACTAAATATCGCTATATTTGGCAGTTTTTCGTTATATTTGCAGAAAAGTTATTGGCAGTGAGGCAAATGGTGACAAAAAGCTCTCTGCCGCGAATCATTAAAACGTATACGATTATGGTCGAAACAGTGAAGGTTTATTGTAAGAACAACGGCAAAACGATGGATGTTGCCACAGGAAGCCTCCTTTCCGAGGTCTTCGAATTGACAGAACTGACGATGGAGCATGGGCCAATTTGTGCACGCGTTAACAATAAGATTGAGGGCATGCACTATCGTGTGTATAATGCCAAGGAGGTGGAATTCCTCGACATCAGTTCGCCCAGCGGATCGAGAGCCTACACGCGCAGTCTGTTCCTTGTGCTTTGCAAGGCTGCTCACGACTTGTTCCCCGATTGTAAGGTAAGCATCGACATCCCTGTGTCGAACGGTTACTTCGTTGACTTGCAGATAGGGCGTCCCGTCACGCTTGACGATGTGGGACTGATTCGCCGCCACATGCAGGAAATCATTGATGCCAAACTGCCCATCCACCGTTATGAGACAACCACCGACGAGGCCATCACCATGTTTAAGGAGTTGGGCTCGATGACCAAGGTGAAACTGTTGCGGGGCCTCGGTAAACTATATACCACCTACTACGACCTCAACGGATATAAGGACTACTATTATGGATCGATGCTCACCAACACGAGCGAGCTTTATCTGTTCGGACTGGAAAAGTATTTCGACGGACTGCTGTTGCGCCTTCCCTCGAGCAAGCATCCCAATGAGCTGGGCGAGATGACGCATCAGGACAAGATGTTCGGCATCTTCAAGGAGCACCATCGCTGGCAGGACATCCTGGGCATGCGCACGGTTGGCGACCTGAACGAGGCCATCAGCAACAACAAGACG
>JAEEGJ010010023.1_pt1 | contig 24955 bp, 26 predicted proteins | sample 8958761 | NCBI WGS metagenome assembly JAEEGJ01 (sample SAMN16246546, study PRJNA631951) | gut metagenome | biome: gut microbiome; feature: rumen; material: RS-attached | host: Bos | place: Iran: Karaj | collected 2018-10 | reverse complement strand
GACAAATCCGTCCCCGCTTTGGTCAAAGAAAGAGTTAAGAAGAGCCGTGAAAGAGCCGAGCAGAACGGTCATGGCTGGCTTTGGATCACAATCGCGGTCCTCGGCTTCCCCGTATGGTTCCCTCTTCTGCTTACAGCCTTCATACTGGCCCTCACATTCTTTATTGTGTTCTGGGTATTGGTGGCTACACTCTTTATCGTTATTATTTCCCTCGGTATTGCAGCCGTTGCCTGCTTCGTAGCCACACCCTTCGTATTCTTGGGCTACTTATCTTACCAGTCGGCTCTTGTAAGCCTCGGCAGTGCTTTCCTGCTGGCAGGCATCGTAGTTTTACTTTGGAAGCCTTGCATCAATTTGTTCAAGAAGACAGGCGTTCTTTTCGGAAGATTTGTAATGTCCTGCAAAAGAAAAATTTTCGGTTAATATAAAGGAGACATACAATGAATAAATCATCACGTATTGCATTACTTGCCATTGGGGCAGGAATCATTCTTATAGGCCTCGGTTTTATCCTCACAAGGGGCAACATGAAGGCGTTCGCAAGCAAAAAGACCAACGCCGCCCGCACCAAATACGATTATGAATGCACCGGAAAAATTACCGCAGTGGATTTGGAAGAATTGTACGAAGGCGCTATTATTACCACCGGTGATGTTAAGAACGCCACAGTAACCTATTATGTATACGAAGATCAGGACGTAGTTAATGTAGATGAATCAAACGGTACCCTTTCTTTTACCAGAAAAGAAATCGATAAAGGATTTTTTAAGATTCATTTCTTCGACTTCGACTTTGAAAGCACCAAGACCGTAATCACCCTCCCCAAGGATTTCGAAGGTCCCGTTAAGGCTCATGCCACCAGCGGCAGCATCGATATTAATGATTTAAAGAACAGCTCCCTTGATGTTAAAACTTCTTCGGGAAGCTCTCGCGTAGAGAATATCGAAAAATCAGACGAAGTAAGCATTATTTCATCCAGCGGCTCCATAAAGGTTAACGGCATCACTTCAACCGGCGACGTTACAATTATCAGCAGTTCAGGCAGCAACAAAGCAAGCTCCGTTAAGTGCAAAGACTTTTCCTCTACCGCAACTTCCGGCAGTGTTACAGCAGAAGATATTGAATGTGACAACTTAAGCACAAAAAGCAGCTCCGGCAGTGTCAAAGTAGCAAACGCCACCGTCAAGAACAACCTTGAAACAACCGCAACTTCGGGTTCTGTCCGCGTTACCGAGTCCTCCGCTCAAGACCTTAAGAGCAGAACCGCTTCAGGCTCAATCAACCTTGGCAATACAAGTGCTGACACCGCATATGCCGAATGTACCTCAGGCGGTATCCGCTTAGAAGGACTTGATGTGGCTAAGTCTGCAGAGTTTAAGTCCAATTCCGGCAGCGTCGGCGGCTCCTTAAAGGGCAAAGAAAGCGACTTCTCCATCGTTACTTCCGCAACCTCCGGTTCCTGCAATCTCAAAGGCAGCCGCGAAGGTGACAAGAAGCTTGATGTTTCCACCACTTCCGGTTCCATTCATATAAAGTTTGAATAACCCCCTCCTCAACACTATGCTAAAGGGTGCTGCCCCATCGGACAGCACCCTTTTTCTACTCTTCTATATACTCTGTTATGGCTTCGCAAAACTCTGGATAAGCTTTGGTCATCTTAACTATCTTGCCTGCCTCGTCCAGGAAACAGTGCTCGGAATGACCGTTAAAGACCACTTCATCTGCGGAATTACGCATCTCGTATCCGACTCTTAAACGTATACCGTTAAAATCCACTATGAATACCCGTATGGACACTACATCCGAATATGTGGTAGTCCTTCTGTATTTACAGTCAAGGGCAGTAACGGGAGAAACAATGCCTTCTTTTTCAAAGCGCTCGTAGCCCCAGCCGATTTCTCTTAAGAAAGCGCTTCTGGCCTCTTCCATCCAGCGGATATAATTGGAATGATGAGCGATACCCATCATGTCTGTTTCATAATATTGCACCGTGTGCTTGTAAGGTTCCATAGCATCCCCCTTGTCCTTTTGTCAACAAAGTTAACTATATCAGACTTTCGGGGACATATAAAGTGCAAAATCTAATTTTCCAAAACCGCATCCCTTAAAGTACAGTACAATAAGTCGTCTTCCATGTACGTATCAAATCGGCCCGAAACGGTTACAAAGGCGCCTTCCTCGGGATAGTCTTCGGGGAATTTGTAATCGTCCGTAAGTACGAATTCAATGCCCTGAGCGCAGCAGGCGGTTGCGTCTCTGATAACACAGTAAAAGTACTGCTGCCCGGTGGTTTCGTCAGTATATATGTAGTAGTCGCCGTTCATTCTGATGCTCTTTCCCACATAGGTTTCAGGCTCCATCATAATGTTGTAGACTTCCGCATAAACCATGGTTTTGGATAATTGGGTAAGATCAAGGTCCACGTCTGAAATCTCCGACGTGCTTTCGCTTTCCGTAACCGATTCTTCTTTTTCTTCTACGGAAGATGCTGCCGCAGGCTCTTCTTTAGCTGCAGGGGCCTCCTCAGTCTGAGCATCTTCAATCAGTGCACTTACGGTTTTGTTCTGTGATACGGGAGCCGTTCTTTTTGCATCGTCGGTGCCTCCGCATGCTGTAGCGACTACCAGAGCCATCGCCATAATTAGTATTATCTGTGTTTTCTTTTTCATCCTAACATCGCTCCTATAAAACTGCATATTATAAAGGCCAGCACATCAGCCGCCACTATTGTGGAACCTACAGGTGTGCCCGCCAGAATCGAAACAACAAGTCCCGCAAGGGCGCATATTACCGAAAGCACCACCGAACAGACGGTTACTGCCTTGAAGCTTTTGTATATCCTCATGGCCGAAAGCGCGGGGAATATTACCAGTGCCGAAATGAGCAGCGAGCCCACAAGATTCATGGCCAGTACTATTATCACCGCTATAACTACAGCCAAAAGAAGGTTATACGCATCAGCCTTCACTCCGGTAGCCTTTGAAAAGTTCTCGTCAAAAGTCACCGCAAAAATTTTATTATATAAAACCACAAATATTATCACCACCACAACCGACAGAATCGCGCACATGGTCACTTCTCCCTTGGTAAGAGTGAGTATGGACATGGAGCCAAACAACGTGCTGCACACATCACCCGTAAGGTTGGAACTTGTGGGGAAAATATTCATAATCAGGTAACCGAAAGCCAGAGCTCCCACGGAAATCATAGCCACTGCGGCATCACCCTTAATCTTGGCATTCTGCCCGGTCCTAAGCAAAAGAATGGCCGATATAATCGTTATGGGCAGTATCAGAATCATCTTGTCCGTAAGATTAACCACCGTTGCTATGGCCATGGCGCCGAAAGCCACATGGGAAAGTCCGTCACCGATGAAAGAATAACGCTTAAGCACCAATGTCACTCCCAGCAGGGATGAGCAAAGAGCAATCAAAACTCCCACTATAATCGCGTATCTTACAAGGGGATAGCTTAAATAATTCATGAACTTATCAAACACTTACATGACCCCCTTTCATAAAACCGCTTTCTTCCTTCAAATATTCTTCTTTTGTCCCAAAGAAAACCTTATCGCCTATGTGAAGTACATGGGTTGCGTAGCTTACAGCCGCATGTATGTCATGTGAAATCATGATAATGGCCGTGCCGCTTCGATTGATGCTTGCAATCAGCCGATACATATCTTCCGTCACCTTCGGGTCAAGTCCCGACACCGGTTCATCCAAAAGAAGAAGTCTTGAAGTAGCGCAAAGCGCCCTTGCCAAAAGAACGCGCTGCTGCTGTCCGCCGGATAATTCCCTGTAGCAAGAATGCTTTAAATCTTCTATGCCCATTCGCATCATGTTTTTGAGGGCAGTTTCTTTTTCCGCCCGGGTATAAAAGGGGCGAAGGCCCATGACCCCCGCAAACCCTGACATAACCACCTCAGTGACGGAGGCGGGAAAATCCCTTTGAACCTCCGTCTGCTGGGGAAGATAACCTATTTCGTTACTTTTAAGGCCGTCCCCCGGCTTTATCGCACCGGAAATCGGCTTAAGGAGACCCAAAAGCGTCTTCATGAGGGTGGACTTGCCGGCACCGTTCTCGCCCACTATGCACAGGTAGTCCCCTTTATTCACACTGAAATTCAAGTCCTGCACCAGGGCCGCGGATTCGTAGCCTATGGTCAGACCGCTTACTGTTAACAATGACATTTCGTCCTCCTTGAGCCGGGTAACGGCTTCTTACTTAAGAGCTTCTTTCAAAACCGAAAGGTTCTGCTCCATAACCGATAAATATGTTACTCCGTCCTTCACATCCTTTGATGTGGTGGACTGCATTGAATCAAGTGCAAGAATCGTATGATTCTTGTCCGTTGTATTTTCCGAAATGGTCTTGGCTATCTTTTGGTCGCTGTTCTCGATGGTGAGGATGCATTTTAAAGAAAGCTCGTCCACTTTTTTTGCCAGGAATGTAACTGTCTCAAAGCTTGCTTCCGTCTCTGCAGAGCAGCCTACAAACGCCGCATAATAATTAAGAGCATAGTCATCCACAAGATATCTGAAGGGGAATCTGTCCCCGAATAATACTGTGTCCGTACTTCCTGCGCCAATTGCCTTCTTGTATTCTTCGTCAAGACTTGCAAGTTTGTCTTGGTAAGACTTAAGGTTCTTCTTGTATACATCTGCATTTCCTCCGTCGATTCCTTCAAGGCGGGCCTCAAGTTCCTCGCAGATTGCCGAAGCGTTGCGAAGTGACAGCCACACATGCTCGTCCATTTCTTCTTCGCCTTCTTCATGGTCGTGGTCGTGCTCTTCGCCCTCTTCATGTTCGTGGTCGTCTTCGTCTTCATGCTCGTGGTCATGGTCATGCTCATCTTCGCCCTGCATGCCTTCCACTACTTCCTCGGCCTTAACCTTGTCACCCAGCACCTCAAGAAGGTTCACCACTACCATATTCTTGTTGACCGCTTCCTTAAGAGCGTCTTCAACCCATTCGTCGGACTCACCGCCCACATATACGAACATGTCGCACTCGGAAATCTTAATCATATCCGTTGCGGTGGGCTGATAGCTGTGGAGGTCCACACCATTGTCAAGAAGCATGGTCACCTCAGCACCCGCGGGATTCTCGCCGAGTATATTCATAACCCAGTCGTACTCGGGAAAAATCGTTGTAATAATGCTTAACTTCTTATCGGACTCGTCTGCACGACCCTTAGCTTCAGAAGATGTCGCTCCGGCAGGTGTCCCACCTGCGCAGCCTGCTACCGCAAACATCATAAAAACAGCCAAAAAAAGGCATACCAATATTCTTTTAATATTCATTTTCTTTCTCCATTCCGTAAATATAGATATAGTTGCAGAAAGGGATTCAATCGTTCATACGAACTTTAGATAAAATGGGGGTACTAAAAACGAGTTCTTTTGACATAGCAAAAGAACAAGATACGGTCGCACACATAAGTACGACAACTGCCGTAAGAATAGGCAAAGAATCGAAAAAGCCCCTGACTGTCTTGGCACACTCCGCAAGGCAGGCACAAATGGGGCAGGCCTCGCCTTCACAGTCATGGTGGCTCTCAATGGCCACAAATGCCAGAGACAAAGAAACTGCGAGCACCAAAAAAACGCTCAAAAGAGCTTTGAGCATACGGACAGTCTTTAAATTAACCGTATTTTTGACCGTTCTCAACTTTTTTGCCTCGCTTTCTTTTGCCCAAAGGAGCTTAAACCACAAAAATAGTAATAAAACCTTTTCACAATGTCAAGTTAATTAATAATGTTTTAAGTATTTAAAGCAGACTAATTGAGCGCGTATATGTTACAATAACAGTACATTTTCCCGAAAAAATGTGATTGGAGGGCCCATGGGTATCAGCAAAGAAAAAATCGTTCCGTCGGTTCAAAGCTCTTTAAGGCACAACATTCTTAACATGCCCAGAGAAATCTATAAGGCAAGCGGCATCGTAATCAACGGCCGCAGGCTTAAGTCCTTTGTCTTCACCACCGACCTTGCCATTATTCGCAACTGCGATGCAGACGCTGTATTTGCGGTTTACCCTTTTACACCCCAGCAGGCTATCAGCGACGCTATCATAAAGTGCTCGTACATACCCGTATTCTGCGGTGTGGGCGGTGGCACCACCAAGGGTGTCCGTACCCTGACTCTTGCCAAGGACGTTGAGGCCCAGGGCGCCATGGGCGTTATCCTAAACGCTCCCGTATCCAATGACAATCTTTTTGCGGTTGCCAAGGTCATCGACATCCCCGTTATCATAACCGTAACGTCCAAAGAAACCAATATTCAGGAAAGACTGGACTTCGGTGCATCCATCATTAACGTAGCCTGTGCTCAGGAGACTCCCGAAGTTGTGGCACATATCAGAGCGAATTACCCCGATATTCCCATAATCGCCAGTGGCGGTAAAACCGGCGCCGATGTTTTGCGCACAATCGAGGCAGGCGCCAATGCCATAACCTACACGCCTCCGTCAACGGCAGAGCTGTTCAAATCCCTTATGGAGAAATACCGCGAGGAAGATTAATTCTTTCAAATAAAAACCGGCCGGAACCAAAGTTCCGACCGGTTAATTACACTTATCTGTTAACTTAGCTCTGAAGACTAACTTCTGCAGTTACAGTCTCATCTGCAGCTTCAGTTTCTGCAGGAGCGTTGTGAGGTGCTACCACACTTACTACAGGAGCATCAAGATTTGTCTGAATATCGACCTTCTTGTTTCCCGCAATGGCAAGGTCCGAAACCTTTAAAACGTCTCCAAGCTTAAGGTTTGCACAATCAACCTCAATCTTGTCCACAAGGTTCTCGGGAGTGGTCTTATAAGATACTTCCGAAAGAAGCTGTTCAACGATACCTTCCTGAACCTTATCTCTGTTGCAAAGTACTATTTCTGCAACCGAATGAACCTTTTCGCCCTTTACAAGAGCCTGGAAATCCATCTCGTAAATCTCACGTTTTAAACCGTCATAATCGATTTCTTTTAACAGCACATCGTACTTTTTGCCGTCCAGTTCAAGGTTTAGCTGACTTCCCTTAAGGCATTCTCTGTGAATTCTCTCGGCTTCCTTTTTGTCAATCTGCAAAAGAACGGTTTCTTTAATGTTCTTTCCAAACAGGGTTCCCGTTACGAATCCTTCACGCCTTAATGCTTTTGCTTTCTTTTCCGTGTCTCTTTTTTGTACTTTTAAAGTAGTCATTTGTCTTTTCCTCCTATATACAAAACTTGATAACAGGGAAATGAACGGAATGTCGATATTTAATTGGCGTTTCGTCTTTCTCGTTTCAAAAAAGTACCAAAACTAAAAATGGGGGAGGCGGTGCCTCCCCCGTCGTTTCATTATCCTTCGATGGCAATGTATTTGTTCTGCTCAACCGCTTTCTGTTCCTTCTTCGGGATGGTGAGTTTCAAAATACCGTGCTTGAAGCTTGCTTTAATATCCTCTTCGGTTATGGCGTCTCCTACGTAGAAGCTGCGCTTGCAGGAACCGCTGTAACGTTCCTTGCGGATATATTTACCTTTCTTGTTACCGTCTCCCTTGTCGTCTTCGCTCTTATCAAAGCCCTTTTCGGCGCTTATGGTAAGATATCCGTCGTTAAGTTCTGCCTTAACGTCTTCTTTGGCAAATCCCGGAAGATCGATTAACATTTCGTAGCCGTTATCAGTCTCTCTGATATCGGTGTTCATTACGTTTTTGGCTCTGTGGCCGTAAAGCTTTTTCTCCAAGTTCTTGAATTCCCGATCGTCGAACCAGGGGTCCTCATACAAACGGTCAAACAAATCAAAGTCATCATGAAAAATAGCAGGCATCAACATAAGTCATCCTTCCTTTCTGTCTTATAATACCAACTTTTGTCTTAATAACTTTGAACCCGGAATGTTTGGAAGTTTTCACTTCTTTTCTTTGTTCAACTTCGTTATAGCACCAAGATTAGCACTCGTCAATAGAGAGTGCTAAATTTTTCTATAAAAGATTTATTAAGTAAAAATAAACAGAAAATTATCTCTGAAACTCTTTAATTTACGCGTCTTTTGGGACAAAAAAAGACCGGTGCGGTCGGCATCGGTCATAACAGTTTATCCTTCTTATTCTTCTGTTTCTTCAAAACCACCTATTACTTTGTAAAGAATCGAGTAAAGGGTTGCTGCTTCTTCTTTGGTCAATTTAACGCAGTCTCCCATAGAGGCGGGAACGGATAAAGCTTTATCACGAAGCTTCTCGCCTTCGGCGGTAATGGTAATTATAAGATTTCTCTCATCGTCCTTAGAACGATTACGGGAAATATAGCCCTTGGATTCAAGTTTCTTAAGAACCGGTGTTAAGGTTCCCGAATCAAGGAACAGCCTCTTTCCGAGGTTTTTGACGTTAATGCTCTTTTCTTCCCACATAACCATCATGGCAATATACTGTGTATAGGTTAAGTCAAGAGGATCGAGAAAAGGCTTATACCGTCTGACAATTTCTTTGGAACACGCATAAAGCGGAAAACATACCTGGTTGCCAAGTGCCAGTGGGTCAAATTTCTTGCTCATACTCCCTCTCTTAGATTTAAAATATTCGGGTATTTACCTACCTGTATATATGAGTTTAGCACAGGACTTTAAAAAATTCAAAGTCCTGTGCCCAATTATTCAAATAATTATACAAAACTTAATTATTTACACTTAAATTTTAAAGTAATTCCGCAATCTTACGTTCTACAACGTCAACACCTTCTGTGGGCTCGAATCTCTGGATGAGATTTCCGTCTCTGTCAAATAAGAACTTTGTGAAGTTCCACTTGATGTTACCGTTGTTCTTGTAGTCGGGATCCATTTTCTTAACTATGGGCTTTAACATAAGAGCCATGGGGTTCTTGCCGAAGCCGTTAAACTTGGAGTTGGATGTAAGCCACTTAAATACTTCGTTGGCATTCTCGCCGTTTACATCGGATTTCTTGAACTGAGGGAAGGAAACATTGTACTTAAGAGTACAGAATTCATGAATCTCCTCATCGTTACCGGGAGTCTGGCCCGCAAACTGATTGCAGGGGAAGTCAAGAATTTCAAAGCCCTTGTCCTTATTGTCTTCGTAAATCTTCTCAAGTTCCTTGTACTGGGGAGTGAAGCCGCAGCCTGTAGCTGTGTTAACTACCAAAAGAACCTTGCCCTTGTAGTCTCCCATGGAAACTTCTTCGCCGTTAGGTAATACTGCTTTTAAATCATAAAAACTCATGTTTTTGTCCTCCGTTATTTTATCTTACTCCAAAGCTGTTAATGATTCGTTGTTGATGATTGCATTGTACGCAATTATATTTTGTTTGTCAATACCCAATTTGATTTTATGCAATTTATTTTTTCTTTTGAAACTAATTTTGCGTTAATCGGAGTCGTGTATAAATTTATTACAAACTAATTCTTACCTCAGACTTTACCCAATACATATATACCTCTTTTGAATCGCCCCTGCTGTATTTGGCGGGGGCTTTTCACTGCCTTTTTTACCATAACTTTGCGTTAATACTCATATCCTATAAATATATTACCTGTTAATAATTCAGTGAGGTGCTTATGAAAAATTTAAAGCTCTACATCAAAATCACTCTTTTCGTATTGCTTGCTACCGCCATCGGTATCGCAGCACAAAGCATTATATCTTCAACAAACATTGTTAAACTGCTTGAGAATGATGCAAAAGAATCCCTTACCAACACAGTTGAATCCAATGCAGCTCTTTTGGATGAATACATTCAGAAAGAATTCGCTTATCTGGATGCTTATCTGGTAGACCAGAGTATGCAGGAACTGACAAAAGAAACCAATCATCCGGACCCTGCGGTTGTTGCCGCAGCCCAGAAGACAACGGAGAATCTGGCTACGGTTGTTGCACATACCGACAGTATTCTTTTTACTGCTTATGAAGGAACCTGTCTCGTGCACAACGTTCCCGAAATGGTAGGCTTCAGAAACCCCGAAGAAACCATTGCCATGATAAACAGTTTCTACTTTAACGAAAATGCCGAGCCTTTATACAGTGCCATGGCTCTTCTTTCTCCGGCCACCAACGAAATATCTCTTTGTCTTGTTAAGACCGCATATACTCCGACGAAAGCTCCCGCAGGTTACGCAACCGTAACGGTAACCTCCGATGATTTAAATCAGATGCTTTCAAATATTAAGATTGGTGCCACCACGGAAATTACCATGGTCAGTGCTTCCGACGGCGGTATCATATACGATAACGACAAGTCTCTTGTCACCACCAATATTGAGTCAGGCCCCCTGTATGATATTTACAATTCAATGATTGAAATGCAGACCGTGCCCGGTACCGACCAGCAGATGGCTTCCATTGCCCATCCCGAGCTTGGATACGGAACCGTGGAATACACCTCCAAAACCGGCAAAAAAATGTTGGGCTCCTATACCTACATTCCTCAGTACCAGTGGCTTCTTTTCGTGGGAACCGATATGGATTCTTTGTTCAAAGAAGCTAAATCCGCCCAGCTTTCAATTATCTTTACCGGCCTTGTTTCAATAGTAATAATTGCAGTTGCCCTGGCATTAATCATTAACTTAATCACCAAGCCTCTTACCAGAGTGCAGAACGCTCTTACAAAGGTATCCAACTATCAGCTTGATGCAGGCTCAGAAATCGAAGGACTCGACAAGAGAGGCGACGAAATCGGCAAACTTGCCACCGCCACCAAGAGTGTTATTACCATGCTGACCAATGTGGTGGATGTGTTAAGAAACTGCAGCGATTCCCTGAACGAAAGCTCAGAGAGCATGAACAGAACCTCCGGCCTGCTGGTACAGGTTACCTCGGAAAACACCTCCGTTGCGGATACTCTTTCCGACAGTATTGCCAAGACCAACAGCTCCATTGAAACAGTCAACGAAGAAATCAATAAGATTGTTGATCTTGTTAATCAGGTCTCCGAAAAGGTTACTGTCGGCAAGAAGGACTCCGACAATCTTATTAAGACTACTGCAGAGATGAGTAAGAAGATTGATGACGAAGTCAGCACCAACGTTGTCAAAGTAGATACAACCGTTGCAGATATGCAGGATGCTCTGAAGGGTCTTGAAGCGGTTGAAAAGATTAATGAACTTGCAGATTCCATCATGGAAATCACGGAACAGACCAATCTTCTTTCGCTGAATGCTTCCATAGAGGCAGCAAGAGCAGGCGAGTCCGGTCGCGGATTTGCGGTTGTTGCAGGTGAAATCGGACAGCTTGCCGAGCAGTCCAAGAACACCGCTCTCAGAATTCAGCAGATAGTTGAAGCAAGTAACCAGTCCGTAATCAATGTTCGCGAGCAGGTCAACAAGCTCATCGACCTTATTAAGACCGACGTTGTGGAAAGCTTTGGCAGCTTCTCCGCGCAGAGTAAAGAATACGATACAGGTATCACCACCATTCAGGAAGCAGTTGTCTCCATCGGTGAAGCCATGGATGCTCTCAGCCACTCCGTCAACGAAATCGCAAGAGAAATCTCTTCGGTTAACGACGCATCCGCAGAGAACAGCTCAGGCGTTAACGATATCATCAGCAAGAACGAGCAGACCTCCGACGTCACCAGAGACATCGAGCGCCTTGCACAGAACAGCAAAGAAAACGCTGTCAGCCTTGATGACGTGGTTAATAAATTTAAATAATCCCAAACATAAAGATGCCCCGGTTTTTAAGCCGGGGCACTTTTTTAGCTTGCCAGATCCTTTTTAAGATAAATAATATATGCACTCGCTACGGACACCGCCACAACGATGAGTCCCAGAACAATTGAGCCCGTCGGCGCCGCCTTTCCCGAGAATATCTCAGAGGCATTTGCAAAAGAAAAGGGGCCTATAAACAGATAGTCCTTTAAGTCAGGCACCACTCTTCCTATCAAATCGTAAGCGTAAAATATAAGTGCAAGTCCAAGGCCGGCACCCAGACGGTTTCTTGAGGATGCCGCCGAGATTATCAGGGCTACCGAAGCGATTTCAACATTCATAAGAAGCATTCTGCCGAGGAATGTGAGGATTTCTTTCCACAGCACTTCTTCGCCTAACATCACGAATCCCAGCACATATAATGCGCCGCAGATAACCGTGAAGGCCACAAGGTTAATGAGCACCGACAGGCACTTCGCCGTAACCGCACCGCCCCTTGAAACGGGCAAAGAATAAAGAAACTCACCGGTGTGGCCGTCTTCTTCTTTGGACAGTACGACTGCTGCCAGAATTGCCGCAAACATAGCGCTTCCGAGTCCGTGCACCGTACCCACCTCAGTTGCGAAGAATCCGCCGAGTGTGGCAATACTCAATGTACTCATACCGAAAGCATCGGAGAAAGCTCCCATGTTGGAGAACATATCCGCCATATCGGCCATGTCCCCCTCCATGCTGGTGTACAAAAGAATACACACAAGCCCCAGAAGACCTACGGAAAGGCTCCAGATAAGAAGTGTCTTAAAGCTTAGTTTAAGTTCGTGCTTACATACCGTAATCATTATTTTTCCTCCTTTCCTTCATAGAAATGCATGAACATGTCTTCCAAAGAAGGTTCCTCGATATAGAGGTTCTGAAGGTTCTTGCCCGCCAATTTCTTTATCAGTTCATTCACGTCACCGTTGTACAAATAATCCTCATGAACTCCGTCCGCAGTAACTTTTACACGCTTGGTGGTACTTTCGGTTAAGTTATCCACTTTATCGACCTTAATCAGCCTTCCCTCACGCATAATCGCCGCCCTGTCACAGTATCGGCTCACTTCCGAAAGCACATGAGTCGAAAGAAAGCAGGTCGCTCCCTTCGCCACATACTCCTTAATCAGTTCAAAAAACGTATTCTGCATCAAAGGGTCAAGTCCCGATGAGGGTTCGTCAAAGATGAAGAGTTTAGGTTTGTGCTGCATTGCACACACTATACTCACTTTTTTCCTGTTGCCGAGGGACAATTCCTTTATTCTTTTTCCTGTATCGAGATTCAGGCACTCGCAGAGCATAGCCGCCTCTTCTCCGCAGTCAAGGCCTCTGGCATCCGCCGCGAATTTAATTACCTCAGACACTTTCATGGCCGGATAGAACAACGCTTCCGAAGGCATGTAGCCCACTTTCTTAAGTATTGAGGTGTGTTCCTTAACGCTGTCTTTGCCCAGTATCTCTATCTTTCCTTTTTCAAAATTCAAAAATCCCAGCATCGAGCGGATGGTGGTGGACTTGCCGGCTCCGTTGGGACCGATGAAGCCAAAGATTTCTCCTTCTTTTACCGCGAGGGACAAATCCGTAACACCGCGCTTCTTACCGTAAGTCTTCGTAAGATTATCAATTCTGATTACGTCTGTCATTCGCATCTCCTTTCGTCACCTTACATGTATCAGAAAAAGAAAACGGGGACAATACCTGTCCCCGTAAGTTACACTTATTCATCTGTATCCTGCACTTTTTTGTGCCCAGCCTGGAATAACTTCAGGTCTTCGTTCAGCTTTTTGTCATCAATGCGGCGTTTGGACTTGTATATAAAGAATACGCATATATACATGACCACCACATAAGCCGCAAAACCCAGCGTCACCCAAATGTTTTTGTCAAACCACTTAAGGAAGTAAGAAAGCAGACCGTAAATCACCGTACAAACGCCCATTCCCAGCCATTCGCGGCCGCCAAGGGTGTCGGCTTCGTCGAAGTTCCAAAACACATACACCTGCAGATATCCGATGATGTACGCAGCCAAAATCATCTCCGCCATATGCAGCATGCTTGCATCAAAAATGCCCTGCACCAGCCTGTACATACAGTAAAAGAAAAGAATTGCAAAGAAGTACAGGCACGCTTTAAATTCGATGCCGATTTCCTGTGTTAAATATCTCTCCCAGAGAGTCAGTTTATTCTTTTTACTCACGCGCCGCACCTCCTTTCAAAAGCTTCCTGAAATCCGAAGCATAGGTTCTGGATATTAATATGTGCTCACCGTTTTCAAGGGTAGCATCGATTCTGTTGGACGAAAGGCTCTTAAGAACCCTGACCTTATCAACATTTATTATCATGGACTTGCTGCAGCGAAAGAAACCTACGTCATCAAGGGCCTCGCTGATACCCTGCAGGGTGCTGTCCACTCGCACCACATCCGTTTCCGTGTAGGCGAAGGTTTTGTCGTCCACCGACTCTATATAAAGAATGTCAGCGGTGTCAACCACTACCTGCCCATCATCCTTGCGGCCCACAAGTCGGTGATTTTCACCGTTAACCGCGTCCAGTATTCTTTTGACCATCGGAGTGACTTCCCTGTAGCGAAGGGTAAGCTCCTCCTCGCCGGAGTCGATTCTGCTTATATTAATCTTCACTGTGAATACTTTCCCTTGATTAATTCACGATTTCATGCCACAATGTTCTTTGTCCGGTCGAAAAAATGTATGAGCAAAACTTATTTTATCGACAGTGAGAACGTTGGCGATAACTGGATAGCGCTTCTGTCAAAAGCTGCTGCGGATGACACCATCCTCGTGTATTATACCATGAAAAGCCCCCATATGAATTACCGCAACATCATTCTTTTGAAAGAGTCCGAGAAGGACGTAACTTTCATAGAATGCAACTACGGCAATAATGCGTTGGACTTCCAGCTCTGTACAGACTTGGGTTACAGAGTTCATGATATAGGCGACGGTGAGTTCATCATCGTATCCAATGACACGGGATACGATGCAGTTGTGAGATTCTGGAGAAAGCGTGGCGTCAAGGTTAAGCGTATCAAAGGAAACGCCTGCGCATCGGTTGAGGCCGTTGAAGAGCCTCTTCTTGATGAGGAAACCGTTTCTCCCGAAGCATTTGCAGCCGCTCCGGAGGTTGCCGCTCCCGTGGTTACAGCCCCTGAGACAATCCCCGAAGAGACTCCCGCAGTTGTCACTGTCACCGAAGAAGCACCCGCTTCCGAGGAAACACCTTCTTTGGATACACCTTCCGAAGAAAGCACTCAGCCCGCCTCCCTTGAAGAGGCACAGGACATTCTTTACTGCATCGGTCTTGACAATCTTGTAGACCTTCACGACGCATTAAAGAAAATATTCGGCGAACAAAGCGGTAAGACTTTCTACACCGAATTCAAATCCAAATCATCTTACAAATCATTTATTTCAAAGCATAAAAAAATGAGCCGTGATGAGAAACAGAAGCTCTACACCGGCATTGTTTTCAAAGAAAACAAGCTCGACTGCCCCAAGGGTTTTACCGAATTTTTGTTAAAATCCTGGAAGCAGAAGCCCAATCTTAATTCTCTTCGCTCCGCTCTTCTTACTAAATACCAGAAGAATCAGGCAAGAGAATATTACGATCTCATCAAAGCTCATATCAAAATCTTAAACAATATTAAGTAAAGGAGATTCGACCGGACTGCTTTACTTAAAATCTGTCGGAGAAATCTATCATATCGGGATGCTCCCCTGACCAGCCGGTTTCGGGCACACAGGACAGTTTCGATATTTCGTCGAAGGTTAATTCAAAATCAAACAGATCTTTATTTTCACACATTCTCTCAATGCTTGAAGCCTTGGGAATTACGGACACTCCTCTCTGGATTAAGAATTTAAGCAGAATCTGAGCGGGTGTTTTTTTGTACTTAATGGCTAAAAGGCCTACTCTTGCATCCTTGAGCACACGGCCGCGGCCCATGGGACTCCAGGCCTGGGGAAGAATGTTTTCTTTCTGAAGGTAGGACAGTGTATACTCCTGCATATAGCCCACATGAAGCTCCAGCTGGTCCACTACGGGGCGCACTGTTGCCTCTTCCAAAAGAGGACGGATATGATGCGGCAGGAAGTTGGAAAGACCTATAGCCTTAATGCGTCCTTCACGATACAAATCCTCCATAACCTGCCAGCCCTCAAGGCACTTTTTGAACCAGTCGGGGTCGTCGCCGATGGCTGAAGGCCAATGTATCAGAAACATGTCGAGGTAATCTGTCTTTAAGCTCTTACAGGAAGCTTCAAAGGACTCTCTGGTAGCATCGGTGCCAAGCATCGTGGGCCATACCTTGCTCACCAGAAAAAGCTCCTCTCTCTTAATGCCCGATTCTTCTATTGCCTCGCCTATTTCGTCTTCGTTCCTGTAAAAACGGGCGGTATCGATATATCTGTAGCCTGCTCTTAAGGCATCCGAAATCACTCTTTTTCCATCCACGTCCGTGGCTTTGTAAGAGCCATATCCCACTGCAGGTATTACTATTCCGTTGTTAAGTGTAAATTCTGTTGTCATGTTATCAATCCTCTTTGACTGCAATGCTGTTCTTTCCATACCATCTTGCTATAAAAACGTTGGGCTCATAGGTCGGGTCCTCGGATAATTCTCCCGCGTACAGGTATGAAGGCTTAAATACGTTTCTGTCAACCAATACATCCGCGCCTTGGCTCTTGATGTCCGCCACCATATTCATAAATCCATTATGATATGCGGCCGCCTCACCGGTATGCACGTAATAATATGCCCCGTAAGGTGAATACTGTATTCTTTCCATGGGACTTACGGCAAAAGAAACTCCCAGCACAACCGCGCAAAGTACATACAGCCACACAAAACCGACAGCCTCCCGGGGCTCCTTAAGTTTATTCCTAAGCCACCCGATAACGTATATCTCCGAAAGCACCAGCATTATCTGGTAAGTAAGCTTTGCCGCGTTTAACACTCTGCCAAGCTCGTCGTCACCTATAGCATAAAGGGTAGGTGTGTAGCTCGTAGCGTAAAAGCAAAAAGCTAATGCAACAAAAGCTCCGGGAAGTCTGAATTTAAATTCTGAATTCTCTAATCCCTTCCAAATAATCGGTGCCGCCATTATCAAAAAAACAATTGTAAAAATCCCCGTAAACTCCCACAAGTGCCCAAATGCCTTCACAAAAGACTTAAGAACGGCAGTCACCGCAGAATTGGAACTTCCCACAAAAAATGCCGCCCTTTTGGCATTGCCCGGAGCCATAGCATTGAATGCAAAGCCCACGATATAAACCGCCAAAGAAGGCAGAAAGGCCAAAATGTTACGCTTTCTGACAAATACCGCGAAGCCCGTCACCACTACGGCTGCCAGAAATCCCTGAAGCGCCGTCACGTAATTGGCCCCGCTGCACAAAAGTGCGAGTACCATTGATACCGCAATCTTAAGCGCGGTTACAGGCGCCTTCTTTTTCCCAATCAGGCACACCAGCACAGACAAAAGAAACAACATGAAGGAATGCATTCCCACATAGTGAACTCCGGCATTGTACCAGTAAAATCCCTGACAGGCATTATGGATGCGCCAGACAGACAAAATGGCCATTGAAAGTCCCATGCAAAAAGAAGCATCCCTGCCAATATCAAAGATTCTTTTGCAAATCACATACCCAAACACAATCTCAGAAACCGTCAGCATCAGGATTAAAAAGAAAGGGCCTATCCAGTAAAGTCCCTCGCCCCACACAATCGGACAAAGAGCCATGAAAAATACTGACGAATAAGTTCCCTGCCAGCTATACCAGGTCTCATGAACCTGAAAAAAAACGCCCTTCAAAGCATTCACCGGTCCGTATCCGTACACATCCTGAAAACTCTTGGTATAGCCTGTATAACCAAAATCATCGTACCAGGGCACAGAATACAGTCCGAGGCGCAACAAAAGAAGGAGGCTCACCGCAAGAGCTCCCAAAAGAATATATGTCAGTAATCGTATGGAAATTGTCTTATTAAGAAAGTTCTTCATAAAAGGCTTAAATAATTCGTTATCCTTCCTGATGTATTCTCACCTTAAGATTATAAGGTACTTAAAAGGCAGTATCAAGAAATTTCAAAGCGCAAAAAAATCCTATAGCCTTACCGCACTTTTTTTGATAGAATACATTTCGGTTTTGTAAAACCTTATTTTAAGAGAAGAGAAGATTAGATTTATGAAAGAAAAAGCAGGAAAAGAAGTAAAAAGACTTCTGGTAATGATTATCGCCTCAGTCATTCTGGCTGTGGATACCCAGACCTTTGTCCGCACCGGCGGGCTCATCCCCGGCGGCGCAATGGGTCTTACCGTCTTAATTCAGGGCATTTTTGACAAGTACCTGAATCTGGCTGTACCCTACACTCCGGTCAACATTATCCTTAACGCAATACCCGTATACATCGGTTTCAGATTTATCGGCAAGAAATTTACCTGGCACTCCCTCGGAGTTATCGTAATGACCGGTATCTTCACCGACCTGATACCTTCGGTTGTAATCACCTACGACCCCCTTTTGATAGCCATCTTCGGCGGTCTCATCAACGGTCTTGCAATTGCTCTGTGCCTTAACGTTGACTGTACCACCGGCGGCACCGATTTTATATCCATATTCCTGTCGCAAAAGAACGGCACCGACACCTTTGACATCATCCTTGCCATCAATGCAGCCATCCTTATTACCGCAGGTCTTATCTTTGGCTGGGACAAGGCTTTATACTCAATCATTTTCCAGTATGCTTCCACTGAAGTCATACACGTGCTTTACAAGCGTTATCAGAAGCAGACCATGCTCATCATAACGGACAAACCTCAGGAAATAGCCGACAAAATCTATGAAGTGGCTCACCACGGTGCCACCATCTTTAAGGGCAGCGGCGGCTTTGCAGGCGAGGACAGATACCTTATTTATTCCGTAGTGTCCCGCGACGAGGTCAAGGTAGTTATGAAAATTGTCAATGAAGCCGGCGGCACCGCTTTTATAAACGCAGTCCGCACCGAAGACTTCGAGGGTAATTTTTATCACAGACCCAACACCTGAGCTTTCAATCTCGACAGTCAAAATAAAAAGAGGTCAAATCGACCTCTTTTTTTGATTCTGTTATTCTTAATCAAGCGTGAATCCCTGCATCTTATCAAGGATGCCAAACAACGCATGCTCGCGTTCTTTAATCATTCCGTAGTTGTCACCGAATTCCATGACATCCTCGGAAGCCTCGTTAACCGGCCATTCCTTGAGACCGTTGCCGTTGGGATTGCCGGTCTTTGCAAAGTTCACAAAATAGGAAAGCATGTACCTGCTGAGCTCTCTGTCGTAATCATCATAGAGTTTTGAGCCCGTCGGAATGTTTCCGTAGAGGTATACCTCTTCACCGCTGTGCCAGGGGCCGAGGCGCCCGTTTTCTTTGGTGAAATAATACTGATATGCGGGCACACCGTTTTTGACCTCCAATCGGTTCAGACAATAGTGAGGGTAGTCAAAGAAAATGGCTCCCCATATTTCCGCCCAGTATTCTCGCGCCTCCGCATCGTTGGATGCCGGGTAAAGAGCCAGAACCTCGTCAGAGTATTCCCTGAAATAATCGCGGACACGTCCCTCGTAGTTCTTCATGCTCGCATTTGAAAAAAGAAGGAATGCGTCAGCCTCGTGGCGGTTGTAGCCGTGAAGGACGGCTTCTCCGTTGTATTCGCCTTCCATGTAATATTCGTAGGGAGTCTTACTGAGGGCATAGCCGTCAACGGTCATATGGTGCTGAGTTTCGGCTTCATCCACCAAATCCCCGGCATCAAGGGCACGAAGCTCCTCAATATTGCTGCAGCCGTGACGCTTCATAAGCTCCGTGCCGCTCTCGTATCCCTCCGAAAGAAGCCTGAAAGAATGAGTGGGGGCTACAGGTGCCACCGTTGAACTTTCCATGACCGCCCGCCTGAAAAGACCCTTGGCAATAGGCGAAACACACAATGCGCTTACGGATGCCGAACCTGCGGACTCACCTGCGAGGGTAACATTTTCGGGGTCGCCTCCGAAGGCCGCTATATTGTCTCTCACCCACTCCAGAGCCTTTATCTGGTCCAAAAGTCCGTAGTTGCCTGTGGTACCGTAAGCGGAAGCCTCGGCAAGTTCGGGAAGCGCCAGATAACCGAACACACCCAGTCGATAACCCATGTTGACTGCGATTACGCCTTCTTTGGCCAGTCCCTTGCCGCTGTAGTCGTCGTACCAGGGCTGACCCGTCTGCAGGGAACCGCCGTGAACATACACCACTACGGGAAGGTTCTCTCCGCCACCTGCGGGCTTCCAGATGTTAATGTACAAAGAATCCTCACTTACGGGAGGAACATAATTGTCTTTAAGGGAAATCTTGTAGTCATGATACCCTATAATCTGCGCCAGTGAATTGTATAAAGGCGATTTAACCGGCTGCATGCTCATGGGAGCAAACTTGTCTGCAGGAAGCACTCCGCTCCAGTCATCCGGGTCTTCGGGCTCTTTCCACCTTAAGTCCCCTACAGGAGGCTTGGCATAGGGTATTCCCGCGTATATTTCCACAGTACCGTCTTCGGTGACTACTCCCTGAACCTTACCGTTCTTTACGGTAACAATGTCGGTCTTAACAGGGTTCTTGTAATCCACTGCGGGAACAGGTTTTGTGGGCGGCTTGGTAACAAAAAGAATTACGCAAAAACTTGCCACCCAGAAAAGATACATTAAAACCTTCCAGCGGGTTCTTTTCTCTCTGCGACTCACATATGCGTAACAGTAGATTACGCTGATAATCAAGAGCATCACAAACCCGGGAAGGGTATTCTTACTAAACTCCAGCAATGCAAGCATTATAAAGAGCGTCACACAAAAGATGACTGTAAAGCCTGCAAGTGATTTTTTCTTTTTCATCTCTATCTCCTCTTTCATTAAATTTTATTATACTAAATTGTGCTTAACCTATTAATATCCGGAGTATAAAGAAAAAATAAAAAATCATAACAAAAGGGCACGCATAACGCGTGCCCTGCATTCACCAATAATTACCAGTCGCTGCCCCAGTCGGTTCCGCCGGAATCCCAGTCTGAGCCCGAATCCCAGTCATAATCGGAGTCCGAACTCCAATCGGAGCCTGAGCCCCAGTCGGTTTTATAATTGTCCTCGTAGGCTCTGGAATCCTTAAACTCCGTAATACCGGAATTCCAGTTTCCGCCGTTCCAGTTGTATTCGTAATCGGCAGGATGGTTCTGAATCTCTACCGGAAGGTAATCGTGATTAATGGAAGTGTAATCGTTGGAAAAGGTATCGTATTCATACCAGTCCCCATGATAAGACACATACACATTACCATGGTCCGGCGCAACATAATAATGCGGCCTGTTGTATACCGAACCGGCGAGCAAAGAAACCACCAGCGTAAGTATCAGCAGTAAAACCGTGGGCTTCTTGAAATTAAAGAAATCCGCTATACTCTCAAGGAGCCATGAAGCAAGCTTGGGATGGTTCTGTTTGAACTGCCACTCGTTTCCTCTGTGCCTGTCAAGAATAATATGTGAGCCCAGACGATACAGCAGAGTCAGCCCTATCAGGATGCATAAAGTGTACACAATACCGATACCATACAAATGCACCCAGCCCAGTCCGAAAAGACCGCAAAACCACCAAAGACCGGTCTTGCCGCTTGGCACCCACTTGCGCGAGCTTCCGCCGGAAGACGAACGACTGCCTGAATTGCGGGCCTTCTGATTAAGAATCTCGGACTTTAGCTTAAGATACAATTCGTTGACCGCATAAGCCTCGTCGGTGCCCCTGTAGCGAACCGCACGGGAACCGTCGTCTTTATTTTTATAAACCACAAACTCGTTGCCGTCTTTGTAAATACCGAAAGCCCTGGGCTGTCTGTAGTCAATTCCGATAAAGAAGCGCGTTGTTTCATAAGGCGGGAGATTTCTCGCCCGGTACCAGTCCTCCAACTCCTCAATGGTCTTGGGAGTCCTGTCCACCGTTCTTTTGACATTGGTATTGGCGGCGCCGCAGTTGGGACACTTATCGGCCGTATCCTCAATCATCGCACCGCAGTATTCACATTTAATCTTCATGGCAGCACCTCCATGCATGTGTCGTTACGTCTTTATCTTGAAATCTTTTTATAGTGTTCCCCGAACATTTCATTGAACTCTTTTTCCAGGTCTTCGTCAAAGAACAAATAAGTGGCATTCACCGTCAGTGCTCCGTCACCGGTGTCAATAAAGCACACATAATAGTAAATGTCCTTGTCCGTGGGGATTATCCGGGCGCGTCCGCTTACGGGCTCGTCAGGCACATACGTGCGCGAGTATCCCAAAATTGACGAAAGCACCAGACTGTACTGGCCTTTGCGACCGTTAACAAAGCTTGAAAAAACTGTGTAAATGTTTCTTTTTAAGTAGCCCTCGCCGGTTTCGCTCAAAGCGGGAATATCATCTTCACTGAAATCGCCTCTGCCTACGGCTTTCATAATGTCAGCCAAAGAAAAACTTTCAAGTTCCAGCTCATAATAATCTTTCGAAGTATCGATTTTTGCGTCCTTAACACTGTCGATCAAATCTTTTATCTGCCCGTCCGCAGTGTAAAGTTCTACGAATGCGTCGTCGGTACTTAACTCCGCAAGTTTGCCTGTCACTTCCTCTGTTATTTTATCAAGATATGCCTCCTCGTCAAAGGCCGGCTTCTTCTCTTCCTGTGTGCATGCGCACATGCCTATGGCCATCACTGCACAAAGAAGGACGGCTGTTAATTTTTTAATCCTCATAACCCAAATTCCTTTCCCGGATTGTTTCTTATGCAATCATTTTACAATGTATAACCGAATCCTTCAAAATGCAATAGTGCAAAATAAGCACGTTTAATTTATAAAACGAAGCGGCATGAAGTCTGCTCCATGCCGCCGCGAATATCCGTTATTCTGTTAACGTGAAAACTGAGAAATAAACTTCCATGCGTTTTCGTTGGTGTGACGTCTGCATTCGTGTACCTGTCCGCTTACGCTTGCGAGAGCTGTCCTGCATACACCGTCTTCGCTGTCGTAGTAGTTAACGGTAAGGATGCTGCCTCTGGACTCGTCAGGGATCTTCTCAACTCTGTCACCGGGAATACCGTAGTTGGGGTCTGCCCAGTTTTCTTTGTCCGCAAAATCAAGACTTGCAAAGTCCTTGTTAACCTTATTGACGGAAGCAAGATAAGCCATACGGTCGATACCGTCCTGACCCTGCTTGGGAAGCTCTGTGAGGTGAGAAAGCTCGCCGCCGGAGTAGAACATGGGAACGCTTACGCTTGTGTTAAAGCCGGGGTCGCCCATGGACATTCCGAACATATTGTTCTTAACGGGGAAAAGTGCCGATGCAGGCGCAAGTCCCGCAAACACTTGTGGGAACTGATGGAAGCAGTCCCAGGTCTTGCCGCTTCCCATGGAGAAGCCGGTAGCGTAGATGCGTTTCTCGTCGATATTGTATTTTTTCTTTAAGTCTTCGATTATCTGAATGGCTTCTTCTGCGGGAACATCCTGATGGTTCTCGATGGATACAAAAAGAAAGCCGTATTTGTGGCATACTTCCCACCAGCCTGCCACAAAGGTAAGATACATGGAGGAATCTCCGCCGCCGTGGAAGCCTACCAGCAGAGGTGCAGGGCCCTTGTCGAAGGTGTCTTTATTGTAGTAAGCAAAATAGCCTGCTTCGTGGGTTTCCGTGCCCTTGTATTTGCCGCGATTGGCCTTGGATGTCTTAACAACGGTGCTGCCTGCTTCCTCAACCATGCCCAGTGCCGCGAAATCGGGCTCGATTTCCATGTTGCCGCACCACATTTTAAACTTTCTTACGAAGTTCTTGAAATCCTTCTCATACTCGGCTTCATCCTTCACAAGAAGGTTCTGGGAATTCTTAAATGCCGCATTAATCTCGGGGGAATTGCCCACGCTCAATATAGCGATGTCCTTTCTTTCGACATCGGGAGTTACGCTTAAACCTTCCATAGAACACATTGCGGGAGTAATCTCGCCGGGACCCCAAAGGTATTCGCCGTCAATCTTCTTAAGAAGTGTGCGTGCCACATAGTCCGCAGACTTGCCGAAGCTGTAGATGTCCGCTCTGAAAATGGCTCCGCGCATGAAATAACCCTTGAACTCACGGGTAAAGAAATCGGTGATCTCCACAAGACCGTCCTCGTAGTAAGGATTCATCTTAATCTCTGCAATCAAATCCTTGTAAAGCTCAACATCCGCCTTGTCCCATGCGCCTTCGCAGGTAGGATACACAAAAAGAACGCTTGAGTCATGGGCCGAAGCAATGTTTGAAAGTCCGGTTTCTTTGGCAAAAGAAACAGCCTCCTCCATGCTGCGCTTCTCCTCTTCGAATACCAGAAGAAGGGGAGCCCTGAAGCCGTAATTGTGAACCTTACCGTTAATCTCGGTGGCAGGCAGGTAGCCCTTGACATAGAATCTGTCGTACTTAATCTCCCAGCACTTGCCGCCGTCACTTAAAACCTTCACCGAAGGTCTCTCCATAATAGCCATAATATACCTCCAATACATATATTTCGGTGAATTCCTCACCCCTGTCTCCGATTATATCCAAAAAATCGCCCCCGAAAAAGAAAAAGCGGCAAACAGCGCAACAGATGACCATAAAAAAGCAAGAGCGCAGAATTGAGCCGGAATAAGCCCTTGCGGCTTATTCGTAAGCGACCGATAATAAAGCACTTAGGTGGTTTATTATAGTGTGTCAATCCTGCGCTTAAAATCATGCATTATATGTATTAATTGTTACCGCGTTCTGCGTAGTCCTCATCAATTTCTGCTTTCCATGCACCGCCGCAGAAGGCTTCCGACATTTTTGCGGATTTGCAGCGTCTTACCTTGGAAACTGCTTTCTCAAGCACCGCATAGTTAAGGGCTGTACCTGCGGAGTCACATTTGTAATTGGCCGCGCGGTCGTGGGAAATGCCCATGCTGCCTGCCACTTCGATAGCGTCGATATTGGCTCCCAGGAAAAGAAACTCCCAGTTATACTTTTCTTTTTTCTGCTCTATCATGCGCTTGATGTCCTTGAAAGTGTAACGCTTGCTGGCGTTTTCAAGACCGTCGGTGGTGATGATGAATAAAGTCTTGGCGGGTCTGTCCTCTTCGCGGGCGTATTTCTGAACCGTTCCGATGTGCTCGATAGCGCTGCCCACCGCATCCAAAAGGGCTGTGCAGCCTCTTACGTAATATTCGTCTTCGGTAAGCTTCTTAATCTTGGAAATGTCTG
>JAEEGJ010010022.1_pt1 | contig 24955 bp, 20 predicted proteins | sample 8958761 | NCBI WGS metagenome assembly JAEEGJ01 (sample SAMN16246546, study PRJNA631951) | gut metagenome | biome: gut microbiome; feature: rumen; material: RS-attached | host: Bos | place: Iran: Karaj | collected 2018-10 | reverse complement strand
TCAAGGTCTTCGCTGAAGAAGCGGCAAAGCTCGACGGCATTGCATTCCTTGCACAGGGCACTATCTATCCCGATATCCTCGAGAGTGAGCAGGGTATCAAGGCTCACCACAACGTCGGCGGTCTTCCTCCGGAACTCGATTTCGAGCTCGTAGAACCCGTCAAGTATCTCTACAAGGACGAGGTCCGTGTAGTCGGTTCCGCTTTGGGTCTTCCCGACAAGATGGTCTACCGTCAGCCTTTCCCGGGTCCCGGACTCGGCGTAAGATGCCCCGGTGCAATCACCAGAGACAGACTCGAAGCAGTAAGAGAGTCTGATGCAATCCTTCGTGAAGAGTTCGAAAAGGCGGGCCTCGCAGGCAAGGTCTGGCAGTATTTCACAGTCGTTCCGGACTTCAAGTCCACAGGTATCAAGGACGGCAAGAGAGCTTTCGAATGGCTCTGCATCGTCCGCGCGATCAACACAAGAGACGTTGTTCAGTGCACCGTTGAGCCCATCAGCTACGAGCTCATGTGCAAGATCACTGACCGTATCACTCACGAAGTTCCCGGCATCAACCGCGTTCTCTACGATTACACACCGAAGCCGACTGCGACGGTTGAGTATGAATAAGTTCGCGCTCGTTTTCTCGCTAAGGTCCTCCGCGCGAGCTGCACTCGCTTGTGCGGAAATCGCTCGAAAACAATCGCTCGCTTAGTGAAAGCGGAAGTCCGCTCGAAACCGGGTGTTCGCTTGGAATTTGCACAAATCACTTGGAGGCCCCTAAACCAGGGGCTTTCATTAGATTGAGGAATAGTATGGAGCAAACTGGCAAGAACTTCTTGATAAGAAAAGCTGCAATTGAAGATATTTCCAGGATTGCCGAGATCCTGGTCTTTGTTAAGCGCATGAATTACCGCGTTATCTTCAGGAACGACGCTGTTTCCTTTGGAGAGATCCAGGTTCTCCCTGTAGCCGAGCAGTATTCTGATCCGGAGATCCTTGGAAACATCTGGGTTTATGAAGCTGACGGTATCGTCAAGGGACTTATCCGGATAGCAGAAAAAGAAGTGGTCGAATTGTATGTGGAGCATTTCTTTCAGGGTCAGGGCATAGGCGCGGAATTGATCGAATTTGCGAAAAGGGAACATGACGTAAAATTCCTGTGGGTGCTTGAGAAGAATGCGGATGCGATCAGGTTCTATGAGACCCACGGATTTCATATTACCGGTAACAGGAAGCTCGAAGAGGGCACTCCTGAAAACAAAGTGATGATGGAACGGTAATAAGCTCGCAACGCGTTGATTGCTACGGTCCTCCGCGCTCGCGCTGCTCGCTTGTGCGGAAGTCCGTGTGTCGCTTGCCGAACAGGCACTCATGCCGCGGATAGCTGATTACGTTGAGCGATACGGAACAAGAGGTTTCCAGGATCCTGATCTGCAGATAGAAACGGTAAAATTCAGCAGTTTGGAAGAAATGGCAGAAAAACTCAAGCTTGGGAGAGCGATCGATGAGCTGAATGCAGCAAAAGGTTCAGACAAGAAGGTCAAAAATGAGGCCACATATGAGCTTGAGTCTGTAAGACCTTGTGATGGCGGTTCTTCAAAGATCATAGTCGACACTTCGCTGGTCGGTCCTGATTCGCAGAGAACAGATTGGACGTGGCATTACAGCGTCCAAGAATACAAAGACGGAAGCTGCCGGTTTATTGTACGCGTCGCACCGTCCTGATCATGAGATGGATACCTGCAAACCCTTGAAAATAAGGGGTTCTACCAACGGTCGATTGTCAGTGTGAACAGGAACTGATAGATTTAGGACAAGAAAACCATCGGGAGAGATTCTATGAAGACCGTACATGTCAGAAAAACGATCTGCACTTTGCTTACCTGTATCATGATGGCATCCTGCCTGCCGTCCTGTACAGGGACCGCACCTGTTTCCACAACAGTCAGCGGGACAACTCAGCAGACTGGGAGTGAGGCCCCGAAGGAACTCCCCGATGTTGATGAGCAGATCAAAAAGCTCAGCAATGTACAGGGCAACATCTGGATCAACGAGGATCCGAAGTATAAGGATCTGTTAGGGCACCTTGTGAGCCAGTTAAAGGATAATGTCAGTATCAGGGGTTCATTGATCATTGCGACTGACGATGACGTTATCGTGGCTGCCGGCATGCGTCTTAAAGATAAGGACGGCAGTGAAGTTACTCCGTATACAACATATGAGATCGGCTCGGTAACCAAGTCAATGACCGCCGTCTGCATCATGAAGCTCGTTGAAGAAGGCAAGATAAAGCTTGATGACACGTTGGGCGATTTTTTCCCCGAATACAGTTCATGCCCTTTCTACGGCGAGGTTTCCAAAGTGACTGTCAGGAACCTTCTGCGCATGCGTTCGGGAATCAGTGATTTCGTAAATGACCCGGAAGGTTTCTGGGGCGAGGAGACAGGTTCGGAGCTTGTCGGAACAGGCAATCCGAGCGGAGAGGATTTCTGTAATTTCTTTAATAAATATGGCGATAAGATAGTCCGACAGGCATTTTGCAGAAAACCCGGTTTTGAACAGGATATTAAATTTCAGTATTCGAACACGAATTACACGCTTCTTGCCGGGATAATCGAAAAGGAGAGCGGAATGTCATACGCCGGATTCATGGAGCAGACAGTATTCAAGCCCTGCGGCATGACCGATACGACTTCGATGAAAGAAGGAAATGTCCAGGCTTCGATCAGGAAAAATGCCTGGTATAACCCTGTTAATTCAAGCAAAGGGTGCGGCGATGTTCATTCCTCAGCAGTCGATCTTCTTAAGTATCATAGGGCGTTGTTCGGAGGTCATCTCCTGAGTGAGGGATCGATGAAGGAGATAATGAATTTTGTCGACGGCTACGGCTTCGGATGGCAGCAGATGGATCAGTGGATCTTGCATGGAGGAAGCACGGCGGGCTTTTCGACTTTTAACGGAGTGTTAGATAAAAACGGCAGGAATATCTACGTCATCATGTGCGCTAACCAGGGCGAAGAGTTCGTCCTGCAGGTTATCGTTCCGATGTCCGGACTGGCGAAGTAAATGTCCTCCCCGCTTTATGTTTTGATACCCGGGGCCAACAATAACTTGTATAAAGGCATAGAATTGCTAAAATGTATAGAAATTAAAATAAATTGATAGGGATAGGGATCCGTAAAGCAAAAGGAATTCCGGATTTTCAGTTTGTGTTGATAACGTCTATACTCTACACGATTATAATCTCGCCGCTCGAGCTTTTGTTTGAAGTGATCTTCTCGATCGCAAACAGGCTTATCGGCAATGCGGGAGTGTCGATAGTTTTCCTAAGCCTCGCGGTTAATTTCCTCGTGCTTCCCCTCTACAAAAGGGCTGACGAGCTTCAGGCAGAAGAGCGTGACATCCAGACAAAGATGGCAGCGCGTCTCAAACAGATAAAGGCAACATTTAAGGGCGATGAACGTTTCTTCATGGTCCAGGAGTATTACCGAATCAACCACTATAAGCCTGTTTATGCTTTAAAGAGTTCAGTCTCAGTATTGCTTCAGATACCTTTTTTTATAGCAGCATATAATCTGCTGTCAGGCATGCAGGGACTTAAGGGAATGAGATTCGGCTTTATCGCCGACCTCGGCAGGGAAGATGCCATGTTCATGGCGGGAACCTTTCCCATCAATGTTCTTCCGATCCTGATGACCCTCATCAATGTGATATCGGGAATAATCTACACTAAAGGTCATCCCTTAAAGGAAAAAGTGCAGGTCTACGGCCTGGCAGCAGTCTTTCTCATACTGCTCTACCGTTCACCTTCGGGGCTTGTTTTCTATTGGCTCCTGAATAATGTTTTCTCGCTCGTAAAGAACATTTTCTACAAACTCAGAGATCCGAAGAAGGCATTGAGTATAGTTCTTGCTGCTGGAGGCTTGGCAGTCATTGTCTCATCGCTCTTAAGAACTGATCTTGACTTAAGACAGAAGGTTCTTCTTTCAGCAGGCGGGATCTTACTTATGCTTTCCCTGATAACAGGTTTCCGCAAGCAAAAAGAAAAAGAAAAACCTGTTCAAAAAAACACTGCCGTTTTCGTTACCGGAACCATCATGATGGCGTTGTTTACAGGTCTGTTTATCCCTTCAGCCGTTATAAACGCTTCTACTCTGGAATTCGTTGATTTTGTCCAGGTAGCCAACCCCGGCACTTATATCATCAATGCATCGCTGCTGTCCATTGGAAGCTGGGTGCTTTGGGGCAGTGTCTTCTATTTCTTTATGAGCGACGGGATCAAGGCACTGTTCAGCAAGGTAATATGGATAATCTGCGGTGTATCCGTAGCTGATTATATGTTTTTCGGAACAAAGCTCGGTAATATGTCTTCAACGCTGCAGTACGATTTACAACCGTCTTTTAAGCTTTCGGAACATCTGCTCAATCTGCTTATGATAGCTGTCATTACTGTTGTTTTCTGTGTTCTTTATGCAAAGATCGGCAATTACGTGAAATATATTATAATAATCGGAATAATGGCCGTTTTCTGTATAGGATTCATGAATTCCGCAAATGTCGTCGGTGCATATACGGGTTTCTGGCTTTACTCGAATTCTCCTACGGAATTGCTCTCGATACCGCTCAGCACCAAGGGAAAAAATGTGATCGTGTTCTTTATTGACCGCGCCATGGGAACACAGGTCCCATACATCTTGAACGAGAAACCCGGGCTTAAAGAGAAGTTTGACGGCTTTACTTATTATCCAAATACGATATCTTACGGGCCTACTACTATTCTCGGATCCCCCGCATTGTATGGCGGATATGAGTATACTCCCGAAAGAATAAATGAAAGAAATACGGAAACGCTCAGGGACAAACAAAATGAAGCGTTGAAAGTAATGCCGGTGCTTTTCAGCAACAACGGTTATTCGGTAACGGTCAGTGACCCTGCGTTTGCGAATTTCAGTCAGGTTTCCGATTCGTCGGTATATAAAGATTATCCTAAAATTCACTGCATGACGACAAATAACATCCTGAAATATTACAACTGGGATAAAAGCAATGACAAATCGAAAAACGTAATGACACGGGTAAATGATATTCGTAACCGCAACTTCTTTTTCTTCTCGCTGATGAGGGTATCGCCTGTCTTATTGCAGGAAACGATCTATGACGGCGGATTATATAATGAAGCCGTCTCCTTAAACGGTGATCAGGGCAGCTCGTCTGCGGCCTTTTCGATTGTCCAGACCGGTGACGGCCCTTCGAGGAGCAAGGGATACAGCATGTATTTCCTTAAAGCTTATGCAGCATTAAATCATCTTTCCGATATGACGGTGATCAAAGACAGCGCGGAAGACACTTTCCTTATGACGTATAATGACATGCCGCATGCCCCCAGCCTCTTACAGGAGCCGGAGTATATACCTTCAGCTGATATCGATAACACGACATATGATGTTGATATGGCCGGACGCTATACGGTGGATGGCGTAACCATGAAGATGGAGACTTACCGTCAGGCATCCCACTATCACTCGAATATGGCGGTATTCCTGACGCTCGGTCAGTGGTTTGATTATCTGCGTGAGAAGGGTGTATATGACAATACAAGGATAATCCTGGTGGCTGATCACGGACATAACCTTGACCAGTTTGACATTAAATGCAACGGGCGAGACATGGAATTCTTTATGCCGCTCCTCATGGTAAAAGATTTTAATGCCAAGAGCTTTACGGTCGATGAAGTATTCATGACCAACGGTGATACGCCGATGCTCGCAATGAAGGGAATTATCAGAGATCCCGTCAATCCTTTTACCGGCAAGCCTATGAACTCCGATGCGAAAAAAGGTCCACAAACAATATATCATCCGAATGAATGGGATCCTAAGGGAGGTATGATTAATACTTTCCCTGAAGGGGATTGGTATATACTCGAAGGTAAGGATCCGCATATTGCCGCAAACTGGAAGTATGCGGGGAGAAAATAAAGCGTTGCAGCCATCGTCTGACAGAGTGGACAGGCAAACATTGGATAAGGAGGTTTGCAATGGCAAAACTTAAGAGCTATTCATGTACAAAATGCGCAGGAGTCCTGAACTTTGATGAAGAGCAGGAGCTTTTCGCCTGCCCGTTCTGCGGCAATGAATTCAATGTAGTCGAACTTCACAGGGAAGAGGTGGCATCGCAGGGCGAAGCGGCTCTTAAAAGGCTCAGGTTCGATACCGCAGAGGCAAATTTCAAGGCAATGCTCGCTAAAGACCCCGGCGATCTCAAAGCTCATCTGGGAATGATACTTGCGAAGGGAAAGATATCATCTGTTGATAATCTGAGCGATATCGAGAAGATCAAAGACTGTGAGATCAAGCCTGCAAAGCGTGCGCTTAATAACGCAAGGAAAGAATCCTCTGAGGGAAGCGAATATCTCGGCAAGCTGTACGAACTGCTCGTTCTGGCCGAAAAGTATAAGGATCTATGCTCTGAGAAGGCTGAGAGCACAAACAGGGCAAGAAGCTCATTTCAGGCAATAGCCGACCATGAAGCCACGGTGGATCTTGACCGTGAAGAGACGAAGGAGAAACTTGGCGAGATCGTAAAGGATTACCCCGTAGCGGCATTGCCCGTTGCAATCTACAGTGCTGCCGACTACATTGCCGGCGAGATCGATAAGAAGAGATTTGCCTCTGAACATAAACGTTACATGTCATCAGATCACAGCCGGGCACAAACGGCGTCTTCCGATGCCGAAGAGATCAGAAAGAAGTATTCGGAAAAATACAAGGAGTTTAAAGAACTCGTTCCTGCCGTTAACGGAAATAAGCCTGCATATGCTTCAAAAGTCGATGCAGGACCCGATCCGTTTGCAGACGTGACAAAGAATGTCAATTGCGCCAAGTGCGGCGGCCAGCTGTTGCTCGATAAGGAGAAGAAGCTTTATGCATGCAGCTTCTGCGGAGTCGCATACGGCACGTCACTGTTTTTCGATCACCCTCTTCGCAAGGCCAAACAGGCTCTTGCCGCAGCCGATTATACCGAGGCGGACCAGAGGTTCTCGCACATGCTCATGGTCGATCCCAAGGATTATGAGGCCCTGTTCGGCAGGATCCTCTGCGCCGGCAAATGGAAGAATATCCCCGATATAGAACTCGAGGACAAAATGCTTCCGCTCATGGAAGAGCGCCTTACGGACAGATCCGATGAAGCGTTCCTGCATTCGGACGAAGAGCACAAGGAATTCTTCAGCAACGTGCAGACCATCGTTACATACTTCATCAGGTGGAGACATCTCATTCAGAAGACCGACAGTATCAGGAAGGCAAAAAAATATACGCGCAGCAATTCCGGGATCAGTTTCTGCTCGGGTTCTGACAAGGCTGCGGAAGCCAAAGTATTTGAAGCGGATAAACAGATCGCGGACATAAAGATGCAGATGAAGGAGCTGCGCGGGCAGTTTGATGAGCTGAAAAGGACGATCGACAAGGAGAAGACCGCATTTTCACTCGCGGAAAAACCGGATCCGTAAAACAGTGACGTGATAAGAAAACAAAAGAAGCTGCCTTATGATAAGACAGCTTCTTTGTTTTGCTTAGGTTTATTCCGCTAAGCGGTTATTATCCCTCGATGTTAGCGATAAGCTCGCCGCTTGCTGTGTAGTACTGGAAAGAGATCTTGTCAGCACGGATCTTGCAAGACTTCTCGAAAGAGTCCTTGAGGCTCTCGATCTGCTTCTCAAGGCCGCTGTTCTCGAGCTTTTCCTTTACCTGAGCGATCTGCTCGGGTGTGTAGTCCTGCTTGTAGTAGTACTTGTAAGTAACAGTGTTTTCCTTTACCTCGATGGAAGCATCCTTGTAAACGCTCTTGAAAAGGCTGTTCTCTTTCATCTCGTCAACCATCTTCTGAAGCTCGGAAGGCTTGATAGCAGCCTCGATAGTCTTGGGACGGCATCCTGCAAACATGAAGAGAGCCATGAAAACAACTAAAACACTTGCAACGGTTTTACGCATAATTAATTCCTCCTAAATCTCCCGCAAAGTGATTAACAAGGAACAATAGTAATTTAGAGCGCCTTTATTGTCAATGCGGATTTTGAGGCAGTTTGATAACAAAATCCAAATAAAAATATAAACAAATATATCAAAGAAAAATGTTTTACTTTATAATCTAACCATCTTTACTTTTTCACCGGAGGTGATTTGCATGACTTTTGAAGAATTGATGGATTATGCAGTAAATCATGACTGTTCCGATGTCCATATTACCCAGGGTACAAATCTTGCAGTAAGAAGATATGGTGTTCTCCATATTCTTGACGAGCGTCCGACCGCCGAAGAGGCACAGGATATGATCTATGAGATCCTTTCCAGAGACGAGATAGAGCGTGTTGAAGCAGGCGAGGACGTTGACGTAGGCCGTATGACCGACAACGGCATAAGGATCAGAGCCAACGTTTATCATCAGCGTAACAACCTTGCGTGCAGCATCCGTCTCCTCATGGCAGAGATCCCCGAGTTTGAGGCTTTGGGACTTCCTGACGTTATCAAGGAGCTCGCGCAGAAGAATAACGGTATCATCCTCGTCACAGGTCCTACGGGTTCAGGCAAGACGACAACTCTTTCCGCTATCGTAGACTTCATCAACAAGAACGAGGCAAAGCACGTTATCACGATCGAGGATCCTATCGAGTATATCTATCCTCACAACCGCGCCATGATCCACCAGCGTGAGCTCGGACGCGATGTTAAGTCCTTCTCTTATGCTCTGCACTCCGCACTCCGTGAAGACCCGGATATCATCCTCGTCGGCGAAATGCGTGACTTCGAGACGATCGCCGCCGCTATTACAGCTGCTGAGACAGGACACCTGGTCCTTTCCACACTCCACACACAGAGTGCCGCACAGACCATCAACAGAATCATCGACGGTGCTCCTGCCGAGATGAAGATGACCATCCGCACCCAGTTCGCGCAGAGCATCCAGGGCGTTATCTCCCAGCAGCTCCTTCCTACGGCTGACGGCAACGGACGTGTTCTTACGACAGAGATCATGACAGGTTCGAGCGCTATCAGGAACCTCATCAACGAGGATAAGATCCAGCTGATCCCGGGCTCCATCCAGTCTTCACACCAGCTCGGAATGCACACATTGAACGAAGACCTCGCAAGACTTCACCAGCTCGGCCTCATCACAAGAAGGACCGCAATGGATGCAGCATACGATCCTCAGGATCTTGAGAAGATCTTGGGAACATCAATGGCTTTCTATCAGTAAATTACGTTATTTCGACGCTTACACAAAAGGGGTGCCTCAGCCGGGGCACTCTTTTTATTTGCTGCATTCCGGACAGGCGCGGCGACCGATAATAATTGATTTTGAAAAGAAAAGAATTTAATATAAATATCGGAATTATCGGGTTTTTCTCGAAAGGGGTAGATCATGGCAACACTTTGTAAGAACTGCGGCTTCGCGCTTGTTTTCGATCCCGGAAAACAAAGGCTCGTCTGCGATTCGTGCGGAAGCTCTTTCCGCCCGGAAGAGGTCGAATCTGAAGCCAAAACGTACAGGGAAGATCTCGAAGCGGAATCCATAAACAAGGTCAACGGTACTGATGACAAGGACCTTATGGACTGCTACGTCTATACGTGCAGCGAGTGCGGCGGCGAGATAATCGTAAACGGAACCGAGGCATCAACGACCTGCGTCTTCTGTGGCAATCCGAACGTTGTTTTCAGCAGGATCGCGAAGCAGAAGTGCCCGGAGTATGTCCTTCCGTTCAAGGTAACGAAGGAAATGGCTTTGCAGATCGCAAGAGACAGGATCAGCCAGGGATTTTTCATCCCGAAGCAGATCAAGAATTTCTCCGTCGACTGCTGCAGGGGCATCTATCTGCCTTACTGGATAGTCAATGCGGACTTCCAGGACGCCGTTGTTGTAAAGGGAAACGTGAAGCAGGGTAAGAGTTCTGTCACCCGTTATTTCGGGCGTGCAGGCACGATGAAGCTGAAGAATCTTCCGCTCGATGCATCGCGCGCTCTTTCCGATGAGAGCTCATCAAAGCTCGAGCCGTTCGTTCTCAAAGACCTGAAGCGCTTCGACGAGGACTATCTTCTGGGCTTCTATTCCAACGTTTCCGACCTTACCTACGACGATCTCAAGAAGGCCGCAACTTCGAGAGCTGAAGAGTATTTCAGGGATCAGGCAATGAGCGATGTATCTGCATCCGGGAAAGAGATCGTTGCGTCGCAGCCGACGATCAAGATCGATCCCGACATGGTATATGCGATGCTGCCGGCATGGTTCATCTCGTTCAAGTACAAGGGCAAGCACAACACCATTCTGGTTAACGGCGAGACGGGCAAAGTCGTATGCGCGCTGCCATGGAAAAAGGCGCTGTTCTTTACGCTCCTGTTCCTCGTGGGGATCGCGATCACTGTCGCGGCGTTCTTTGTTTTCAAGGCGACACTTCCCGCATTCTTCTCAGGCCGCAGCTCATCGAGCTCAAGCAGAGGCCGCGGAAGGATATTAGCGGTTCTTGTCGCAGGCATTGTCGCGTTGTTTTCGACCGGCATCAGAAAGGTGGCCAGGGTCGTCAGGAACATCCAGCTGACGCAGGACAAGAACATTTTCAATTTCATGAAGAAGAGGCAGGGGTCGTTATGATTGATTTTCTTTCATTTGTGTTTGCCCTGGGCGTCGGCTTCGGTGTCTCATGCTGGATCTTCGGCACTATGCTCGACAAATCCAACAATATCGGTGACTACAAGGGTGACAGCGGAACCTACGGTGCGCATGCCGATTTCACTACCAAAAGGGACAAGATGGATAAGGGCGAGGTCAATTCCTTCGTTTACATGTACTCAGAGCGCATGAGAAAGAAGCCCGCTTCAACAGGCACGGGTATCACGCACAAGGGCACGGATCTTGTCAGAAGACTTACGCCCGAAGAGCGCGAACAGATCAAAAAGTCTGCGCCTGCAGGCGAGTCCGTCTCCGAAAAGAACAGCATCAGCAAAAAGAACAGCTTTGTCGACGAATTTGAACAGTGGGAGAAAGATTACGGCAGCAAGAGCGATCTCAAAGGCGTTTTCAGGCCCCTGGAGGAAGAAGATCCGAGAAGGGCCGGTCTCTGATGCAACATTTTATAAGCCTCAACTGTACTTAAGGTATAAACCTTAAGGGAGGATATAGGGATGAGACACACACCCATCAAGAGCGTATGCTGTATAACCGCGGCGGCAGCTGTGCTTTTCGGCATGGCCGGATGCGCCAAGCCCAAAGTATTAAATACGGAGCCTACTGATTATAGTGCGGGAGAGACGGCGACGATAACCGTTTTCGATGCCGGCAAAGACACTGCCGGCGATAAGTATGAAGAGACGACGGCACCTTCAGATACGACTGCAGCGACCGGGACGTCAAAAGGCGATTTCCCCAAGTCGGGCAGCATCAACGGATTGAAATACAACCTGATAACGTCTGACACTTCCGGAAGCGGGGAGGCGGAACGCGGATACTATGTTTTCCAGTCCAAGGAGGATGCCGCATTTCCATACAAGATCCTTATCGCCATGGGCGAGAAAAGCACCGGCGGATACGATATTTCGATCACGGACATTCAGTATGACGGATCCAATATAACGATCACCGTCAGGGAGACTGTTCCAGCCCCGGACAGCATGGTCACGGAAGCTATCACATACCCGACATGCGCCGTCGAGATCAGTGAGCGGCCTTTGACCTTCAAGGTCGTGGATGAAGGCGGAACAGAGTTTCAGTGCCTTCTTACCAGAATGGAAAAGACAAACGGCGATTCCGAAAAGGACGGAAAGCTGATCGCATGGTTTGCCGACGGAGCAGGCGAGATCATGCGTAAGACTTACGTTTACGAGCTCTCTGACGGCAGATTAAGGCTCGAGAACGTTAAGTCGGTTACTGAAAGCTGGGGTTCGCCAAAGTGGATCGATACTGTAACCGGCACTGCAATCGTGTCGACGAGGCAGGAGGCAGCTGAAATTGCGAAGAAATTCGGCTCCTGCGGCTACGTCATGTATCCGAACGATAGCAACAGGCCCCACTCTGTAGAGGAATACCTCGCAAACAAATAACTCCAAAAAATGTCAGCAGCGCATCTGAAATGCGCTGCCGGCGGAGTGAGGAATTATGAAAGACTGGATAGGTTGGCTTATTTATAGGTTTTGGCTAAAGGTTTGACCTCAAGCCGGTCACTGATGACGTTCACTGCCGCGGGGCGGATCGCTGCTTTTCGGGAGCATCCTGAGAAACAGGCAAATGAGAGTAATGCGGTAGCTGCAACTACCATGAGTGCGATCGCGCATGCCCTGTTCATTGTGCTTATCCTCCTTTGGAGTGATTCATCTTTTCTGGCCACATTATGTCAGGCCCGCTATATGCGGACAATCAGCAATTGCGCTTGTTTGTGACGGTTAAGCCACACTTTGAAGGCTGTCTGTAGCCGTTTTCAGAGACAGATAAGGTCCGGTTTCAACATTTTATGGTTAAAAGTGTCTAACTTTATTGACTGAAACGCCCGAAAATTAGTTACCAATGCGCCCCTGTCCAAGTGCTATAATTTTGCTCGTTTGGGAGCATAACTCCCCAAAAAAACAGATAAGGATAGGATGAATTAAAATGAAAAAGACAAAGATCACAGCACTTCTTCTTGCTGGCTGTATGGCTCTTTCTCTTACAGCATGCAATCCTGCTGCAGGCAAGCGCGATGACGATGACAAGCGCGAAGAGACAACAACTGAAGAAGAGACAACCACAACAGAGGCTACTACAGAAGCCACAACCGAGGAGACAACAACTGAGGCTACCACAGAAGCTACTTCTGAGGAGACAACCGCAGCAGCTCCCAGCCGTGAGGCATTCAAGGGCAAGATCATTGACTTCGATGATATGCACTTCTCCATCAACGGCAAGACTTACACTCTCGGCAAGACAACACTTCAGGAAATGATCGATGACGGCGTTCCTTTCGAAGCAAGCGATATCAAGCACGCTTCCGAAGACATGAAGAAGAACGCAAGATCTCTCACAGGCTTCAGGATCACACTCGACAAGTTCTGGTCTGCACAGGTCGGCATCATGAACCTTTCTGATTCCGCTAAGCCCATGAGCGAGTGCATCATCTGCAGCATCAGGGTTCCCAGCCTTGAGAGCCACTACAACAACGGTGCAAATCTTGCATTTGACTTCCCTATGGACCTCACAATGGAAGAGCTTGTTGCCAATGCAGGCGAGCCTGAGGGCGACAACAAGAAGCACTATGAGGGCGACAACGGCTACTACACAGATACTTACACATACAAGCAGAAGTCAAAGAAGTATCTCGGTTCCAAGTCATTTGAGTTCGAGTTCAAGAAGGGCGAGATCACAAGCATCTCTATCAACTACCTCCCTTGATCTGACGGAACAGTTTGATCTTTCAAAGGGCTGCCTTCGGGCGGCCCTTTTTCGTGCGTTTTTTGCCGGGCAGGCATGGGGCGTGGGCGTGGGCGAAAAGCACCTACTATTAAATTTGCGAAAAAGCTAAATCTAATAGTAGGTTTTGGCATTTTCGGTCTGTTTTTGACGTCGATCTACTATTAGAATCGAGAAAAACGAAATCTAATAGTAGGTTCTGCCGTAAAATGCCGTTTTCGCGATCAAACCTACTATTAAAAACGGGCATGATGCCGAAAATTATAGTAGGTGCAGTTGCGTACATACGAAAACGGCTTTTTCGTCGAATTTATATGTGCATTTTGGCCGTTTTTGCCACGGTCAGCGAAAAATGTACATACGAAAACAGACTTTTTCTAAAAAATATATGTGCGCAAAGCTGTTTGAAGGCCATTTTCGATGAAAATGCACGTATAAAAACGGCCTTTTTTCGAATTTCGTATGTACACGACTGCAGGCGTGGCGGCGAGCAGCAGGCAGCGGCAGTCAGGCGTGGCGGCGAGCAGCAGGCAGCAGCAGCCGGACAGCAACGCGCACTACCTTGCGACCAAGCTTGGAAACGGTTTATTTAAAGAAATTTAATTTTTCTTGATATATAATTAAGTCATAACCGCCGATGCGGGTCCTCTTTTGCACCCGCTTTTCTGACCGCTTCCCGCGGGGGGTGCATATGACTAAACAGGACGACGTATTTAAAAAGATAGCCGAATCGCTGCTGGTTGATTATACCAGTGTCTACTATGTCAATGCTGTCACGAACGAGTACTGCTGGTACTCTGTTAATTCCGAATTCCACTCGCTGAACCTGGAACCCGGAGGCGATGATTTTTTCGAGAATATTAAAGAAGACTGCAAGAAGGCTGTTTATGAAGAGGATCAGCACCTTTTCCTCGAAGGCTTTGAGAAGGAAACTCTCCTTGCCGCAGTTGAAAAGGGCGGCATGTTCAGCATCGAATACCGCCTTATGATCAACGGAGTCCCCACTTGGCACGCTCTGCGCATTATCCGCGGATTTGAAGAGAACAACGATTACATCATCCTCGGTGTTATCAATATCGATGAGGAACACCGCCACCGCGAAGAAGAGAAGGAGACCGCGCGCCAGAAAGAGATCTACAACCAGATCACATCAAGCCTTGCGGCACAGTACGATACTCTGTATTACATCGATCTCGAGACGAATCAGTATGTTGAGATTTCGGCTACCGACGAGTATAAGAAGCTCAACGTTCCCGCGACGGGCAACGACTTCTTCGCGGACAGCAGAAGGACCAGCAAGGTCTATGTTCACCCGGATGACGTGAAGGATGTTATAGCGCTCCACTACAAGGATACGATGCTCAAGAACCTGAAGCACAGGAATTCCTTCTCCAAAGCATGGCGCCTTGTTATCGGCGATCAGGTAAAGCACATCAGGCATACCGAGATCATGGCCAACGACGGCAAGCATCTTATCGTCTGTATCGAGAACATCGACGACGAGGTCAAGGCTCTGCTTGAATTGTCTGAGACTAAACAGAAGAGCACCACTTACACGCAGATCGCAGAGAGCCTTGCCGCACAGTATGACCTTATCTACTACGTTAACGCGGAGACCGGTTATTACAAGGAATTCGCGACGCATAAGCTTTACGGCGAGCTTGAGATCCAGGAATAGGGCGAAGATTTCTTTGCTACCGCCGAAAAGAATGCGGACAGAGTCATATTCCCCGAGGACAGGCAGAGGATCAAGCTCTTCCTTAACAAGGATAATCTCATAACACAGCTCGAGACCAACAGGCGCCTGCCCCAGGATTACCGTATGGTTGTCGGTAACGGAGAACCCCAGTACACAAGGATGAACGTAAGCTGGTCTTCGGACAAGACCCACTTCATCATCTGCATCGAGAACCGCGAGGAGTTCGTCAAGAAAGAGATGGAACAGCTCCAGGCTCTGTCCATGGCGAATGAGATAGCAAGACGCGACAGCCTTACGGGCATCAGGAACTTGACGGCATTCCAGGAGTTCTCTGCAGGACTTCAAAAGGACGTCGATGAGAAGACCATCGAGAACTACGGAATCGCGGTATGTGATCTTAACGATCTCAAGCTTGTCAACGATACCCAGGGCCACAAAGCAGGTGACGAATATATCAAGGACGCCTGCAGGCTGATCTGCCGTCTTTTCGCACACTGCCCCGTATTCAGGGTCGGCGGTGACGAATTTATTATTGTTATCAAAGGAAACGACTATAAGGACCGTAATGACCTCGTTGCTGCATTCAGAAGACAGATCGAGGATAACGTCAGGATCGGCAGCGGCCCGGTAATCGCATTGGGTTTGGCTGATTACATGCCGAGCACAGACGCTTCCGTGGAAGAAGTCATGAAGAGGGCTGACAGCCGCATGTATGAAGACAAGACGCGGCTTAAGGAACTTAAGCTCCGCCGCGAAAGCTATTCGCTCAAGGAGACTGCAAGAGAAAACTTCATCACGGAAGACAGAAAGAAGATGCTCGATGCGTTCTTTACTTCTTACGATGTGGTCTCTGACGGTACTTATGTATTTCTCTGCGACATGAAATACGATCTCTCGAGATGGTCCAAGAATGCAGTAGATACATACGGCCTGCCGTCCGAATACATGTACGGAGCCGGAGATATCTGGGAAAACTGCATCCATCCCGATGACCGTGAAGCTTACCACAAAGGTATTGAAGAAATCTTCTCGGGTAATACTTCGGGACACGATATGCAGTACCGTGCAAGAAAACCTGACGGAACTTATGATGTATGCACCTGCAAAGGCATCGTTATAAGAGATCTTATGGGCACGCCGGATTATTTCGTCGGCACCATCCGCAATCACAGCACGCAGGGACACATTGATACTCTTACCGGCTTCAGAAACCAGTACGGTTTCTTCGACGATCTTAAGGGCTGGATCAAGAGAAAGGCCGAATGCTATGTTCTTATTGTAGGCATCAGCAAATTCTCCGAGATCAATGAAGTGTACGGCTATCATTTCGGCAACCGTGTTCTTCAGCTCTTTGCCCGGAAAGTCTTCGAGACCACGGGTAATACCGGAACCTGTTACAGGATCGACGGTACGAAGTTTGCCGTTATCAGCAATTCACTTAATTTCGATGATATCCTTGAAAGATACATGCAGTTCCGCAATTTCTTCCGCGAATCATTCAAGGTTGAAGACAAGAGCATCCTGCTTGAGGTAAACGGCGGCGCTCTGAAGGTCGATAACTTTAATGTTGACTCGCAGACGGTATATGCCTGCCTGAACTTTGCATATGGTGAGTCAAAGACCCGTCACCAGGGTGATATGGTAGTCTTCCATAATGACCTTAACGAGAACAACAGGTTCAGGCTTGAGAAGCTCCACGATATCCGCGCTTCGATAATGCACGGATACAGAGGCTTCTATCTGCTCTACCAGCCGGTCGTCGATGCCAAGTCCGAGAATCTTATCTCTGCCGAGGCGCTGCTGCGCTGGAAGAACGACAAGTACGGCATGGTGCCGCCGGATCAGTTTATCCCGCTGCTCGAATCTGACCCTCTCTTCCCGGAGATCGGCGAGTGGATAATCAGGGAAGCTATCTTCGCTGCAAAGAAGATAATCAAGAAGGTTCCGGACTTTGTCATCAACATCAATCTGTCTTACACGCAGCTCGAAAAGCATGACTTCGTCGATATGGTCTTCCGTATATTGGATGACCTCGATTACCCGGCCGATCATGTCTGTTTCGAGGTTACGGAGCGTTGCAGACTGCTTGATATCAAGCTTCTCAAGAACGTAACCGCGCAGCTCAAATCACGCGGTATCCTGATCGCGTTAGACGATTTCGGAACAGGATTCTCATCCGTAGGACTTGTTAAGGAACTCCCGTTCGACATCATCAAGATCGACCGTGCCTTTGTCACGAAAATCGAAGAAGATAATGCCGAGAGGGAACTTATGAGATATTTCGCAGGCGTTGCATCACTCTTCGGTGCGAAGGTCTGCGTTGAGGGTGTTGAGACAGCGGGTATGAGAGATATCCTCCAGAAATTCGCCGTAGGAAGCTTCCAGGGATACTACTACGCAAAGCCTCTCGGTCTCGATGACATCCTTAAGTGGGAACCTAAGGCTTAAAGGAGAGGGCTTATCTGATGGGGAAAAATAAAGGACTGTTGAAAGCGGCAGCACTCTTTATGCTTGTGGTCTTTATCGCGGGCTTTTCGGTGCCGTTAAGCGTATCGGCGGAAGAGAAAAAAGGTAAGACCGTACGCGTCGGCGTGCACGAAGCGCCGTTCTTCATTACCGATAAATACGGAAGAAAGTCCGGCTACTCCTATGAATACCAGCGCAAGATCGCCGCTTACACCGGCTGGACATATGAATATGTCGAAGGTTCGTGGTCAGAGCTCCTTGATAAGCTGAAAAAGGGCGAGATCGACCTGATGAGTGACGTGTCTTATTCGGAAGAGCGCAAGAAAGACATGCTCTTCTCGTCGCTTCCGATGGGTACCGAAGCATACTATGTTTACATTACGAGCAACAATATGGATATATCTTCCAGGAATCTGTCGTCGCTCAACGGCAAGAGAGTCGGCGTCGGCCAGGGCAGCATCCAGAAAGAAATGTTCATTGAGTGGGAAAAGTCTCACGGGATCAATGCCGAAATAGTCGAGATGACCTGCTCGGAAGCAGATTCGCTCAAGCTCCTGGGAAAGAACTACGACGCCTTCGTAACGGTGGATATCTACGGATCTAACGAGAAGCTCGTTCCTGTCTGGAAGATCGGTTCGTCTTCTTTCTATTTCGTTGTTACGAAGAGCAGGCCTGATCTTCTTGAAGAACTTAACAACGCTCTCAACAGGATCCAGGATGAGAACAAATACTACGACCAGCAGCTTCACGACAAGTATCTGAAGAGCTCAGAAACCAACAAGTACCTGAACAGCGAAGAGAAGGAATGGCTTGCAAATCACGGAAAGATAAGGGTCGGATATCAGGATAACTATCTTGCTTTCTGCGCGAAAGACCCTGCGACCGGTAAGCTGACCGGCGCTCTGAAAGACTACCTCGATTATGCCGCGCTGGCTTTTGAGAATGCGCACCTCGAGTTTGAACCCGTCGCTTATCCGACCGCGTCTGACGCTATCGATGCGATGAAGAGGGGAGAGGTCGACTGTGTCTTCCCTGCGAACCTGACCGATTTCGATGCCGAGCAGCTGGGCATACTGATGTCTCCCGCGCTGATGACGACTGAGATGGATGCTGTCGTAAGAGCATCTGAACAGAAGGAATTCCTGCGCAAGGACAAGATCATAGTGGCCGTCAACGAAGGCAACACCAACTACGATATGTTCTTAGCCGATCACTATCCGAAGTGGGAACGCGCATATTTCAAGGATACTCCGGCAGGTCTTGAGGCGATCGCGGAAGGCAAGGCCGACTGCGTTATCATAAGCAGCTACCGCTATAGCAATATTTCCAAGCAGTGCGAGAAGCTCCATCTTGCCACGGTCTATACCGGCGTCAACATGGATTATTGTATTGCGGTAAGTGAAGGCAACTCGGTGCTTTATTCCATTCTCGCAAAGATTATAGGCGTCGTCCCGAACGGCATCGTACATTCCGCGCTGACCTATTATTCAACTGAAGACGTTAAGACTTCCCTTGGCGAGATAATCAAGGACAACCTTTTCATCATCCTGACGGTCATCGCCGTTATCCTGTTCGTCATCGTACTGTTGCTGCTGCACAACATCCGCGCTAATAAGATGATCCTCGAAAAGGAAGACCAGGTGAAAGACCTGAACAGGAAGGCCTATGTGGATCCGCTTACGATGGTCCGCAACAAGAGCGCATACAACGAGTACATTAAAAAGCTCCAGGAGCAGCTGGACAGGGATGAGGTGATCGATCTTGCCATCGGCATCTTTGACTGCAATGACTTAAAGAGCATCAACGACCAGTACGGTCATGAGAAGGGCGACATATACATCAAGAATTCCTGCTCTATGATCTGCAAAGTTTTCGGACACAGCCCCGTTTTCCGTATCGGAGGCGATGAGTTCGCGATAATACTGATGAACAGTGATTTCAGCAACAGAGATGAACTTGTAGCCCAGCTCGACAAGAAGCAGGAAGAGCGCAATTCGGTAGTCAAGAGCATATGGGAAAGGGTTCATATCGCGCACGGTATCGCGGTCTATGACCACGAGCTTGACGACGAACTGAGCGATACCGCCAGAAGAGCCGACAAGTTCATGTACGACAACAAGCGCAAGATGAAGAATACTAAATAACTTATACGTTATTCTGCGCCGGAGTCTGGTAAACAGGCTTCGGGCTTCCGCAGTTTCCGCAGAAATTAAGTGAAGAGGGAGCGCCGCACTTTGAGCAGTACCATGTGCTGACAAATTCGCGCTGCCTTCCGCACTTCGGGCAGAAATTGAGACGGTTTACGCTGCCGCATGTGCAGGTCCAGTTGCCGACAACTGCTGGTCTGTATATGGTCTGTACCTTGTCCGGCATGGTTACGATGCAGAAATCGTTTTTCGAAGACTTGACGATAAGGACGATCGAAGATGCGAACATTCCGGCCATGAAGATGAGCCACAAAATGAGGGTTATGCCAGCAAGAACGAGCTCATCGGATGAGCCGCCGCCCATCAGGATAGCGTCATAAACACCGTGGATAAGGGCGGGGATGAGCATCGCGAGGATCAAGTGAAGAGCGAACTTGCCGTTCTTTTTCGTGAGCTTGGCATACTTGGCCCTGCTGTAGAAGAAACCCATGTAAACGCCGAAGCAGGCGTGACCGGGGATCGAAGTAAACATACGAAGGAGCGCTGTTCCCGCACCGAAAACCAGCGTGTAACCGATATTCTCGATGGCAGCGAATCCGAGCGAAGCGAAGACCGCATAAACGATGGCGTCGTAGCTGTAATTGAAATTCTTATTTTTCCATGTGATGAGGAAGAGGACCAGGAATTTGCTGAGCTCTTCGGCAGGGCCTACGACGATCATTGCGTGGAGGATGCCTTCGATCATGGAGTCGGTGCCGATTACCAATCCTCCCAATTTCTCAAGAATGAGTGCAGGGATTACAGATCCGACACCTGCGAAAAATATGGCGATAAGAAGACCAAACGGTTCTTTCTCTTTTTTATCGTTGAAGTAGATCATCAACAGAAGACCTACTACCGGAATTAATGCTAATGAAAATATCACGGCTGCTCTCCTTATTATGTTCCTCAAATATAAAAGCAAATTTAGGATAACATTTTATATAAGAAGTGTCACATATATAATCAATTTGGAAATTTCGAAAAAAGTTCGGATTGCCTGTTGACTCTTCCCTTGGGGCACCCCTTAGGATGTGGTCATCAAGCAATAAGGAGGTTCAGAAAATGGACGAAAAAATGACTTCAGGAGAGATCGCAAAGAAGGCGGGAGTATCACAAAAGGCAGTCCGTCTTTACGATGAGAAGGGCCTTTTGAAGCCCACAGAATATTCAGAAGGCAACTACCGTCTCTACGACAAGGAAGCTCTCGAGATCTTAGAGAAGATCGTTGCCCTCAAGCAGATCGGTTTCTCTTTGGAAGAGATCCGCGACAATCTCGTAGCAGGCGATGCAAAGGATATCGAAGAAGCCTTGAGAATGCAGCTCGCGGTTATGGAAGAAAAGCGTTACCGCATCGATATGGTGATCGACGCGATCAACAGGACACTTGCACGCAAAGGAGAATCTCTCGACTGGGATGACGTGGCAGGAATCGTACAGAGCGTAACGGTCGACCAGAATGCTGACCGCAACCACTGGCTCATGATGCAGCACACTGTGCCCGGGGAAGACTGGTATGTTAAGGTTTTCGATTCTCTCGGGTTCGGCAAAGATGAAAAGGTATTGGATCTCGGATGCGGTTATTCAAAGCTCTGGAGAAACAACTGGAAGGACATTCCGTGCGGTACCCAAATTTTCGCATACGATATCCGCGGCAGCTGGGCTGATGACTTTGAGAAGTTCCTTGAAGAAAACAAAAGCGACCTGCCTGAAGGTGTTGATATCAATCTTGTCTTCAGTGATCTTGAGAAGGAAGAGACATGGGGTCTTATCGAAAAGGACAAGACATACAGCCGCATTGTTGCTCACTACATCGAAGATGAGCTGAAAGATGCAGAAGCGCTTGTAGCAAAGGCATCCAAGGTTCTTGATAAGGATGGTTTTTTCTCGATCAACGGACCAGACGTAAACACATGGAATTTCTTCTTTAAGGATGCAATGAAAGAAGCAGGCATAGAAGTTCCTTTTATCGACGACGTTATCGCTGATCAGGAAAAAGAACGCGACGAATTCATGAATATGGTCTCCAAGTATTTCGCGAAGGTCGACGTCATAGGACTTCAGAGTTCTTTCAGATACGATAAGGCTGACGACCTTCTCCTTAAGATGAAGGATACTTATGAAGGCCAGGAAAAGTTCTTCACTAAAAATTGTGACAAGATCAAGGCTTACTTCAAAGAGAAACTGGAGGAGAAGGGTGAGATCCTGATCACCTGCGACTCGCATTTCTTACATTGTTACATCTGATTCCGAATAAGATTTTTGGAACGGGTATTTAGCACGTGTCAGGTTGTCTCAAACGGGGCAGCCTTTCATGTGTTTTAAGCGTTCAAACGTCTGGATCCTGTCTTGCGCCTGTCTTGCGCCGCGAAATCTGAGCAGTACCAAATTCGTACAGTAAATCAGCGTGATTACTGTACGAAATAGGTATTTTCGGGAAGGAATACGTAAATCGTACAGTAAATGACCTTAGTTACTGTACGAAATAGGTACTCACCATCTGACAGACCTCTTTATGTTTTGATATTGCCATATTTGCTATAATTAACCTTACGGGATAAAACATTTGGAAATATGAGGACGGGGTTTACCATGATTACAAAACGCCTTGCTGCAATGCTCATGACCATGGTTATGGTTTTCGCGATGTGCGCGTGCGGCAACCGTTATTCAAAAGATCCGAAGAAGAATGCGCAGATTGTTATTGCCCGGGTCGAAAAGAAGTATCCCGAATATGATGAGAAGCCCGGAAGATTCTGCCTTATGGTTCATGCAACGATGTTTAACAGCGCTGATTTCAGGAATATTGATACAGAAGTTAAGATGGAGACGGCAGAAGAAGTTGCTGAACTGGTGATGGAAAAGTTTCCCGGCGTTTTCGAAGACTACGGCTGGAGAAAAGTTCCTTATGGTGATGATTACGATTACGAGCTTTTGATGTTCTACGAAGGCGGCGAATATTATGTTCCCGTATATTCCGTAGTTGACGGCGGCGATGAAGATGAATGGAACGTCTATGAATCAGCCGATATAATATATCTGGAAGATAATATCGAACATATCGAATATGAAGAAAAATAATGACCTTTTTATTGACCGGGAGATGTGATCATGAATAGTGAGAACCGTACGGATTCTGTAAAAGAAGTAGTCAAGGATTCATGGAGTGAGATCAAGGAAGTTGAGAAGAATGCTTTCGTGATGAGCAGGGATCTGTTCAACCGTCTGCAGCAGATCATTCCGTTCAACGAGCCTTATGAAGAGCCGACGCCTTTAGATATGCCTTCTCTTGATGATCTCGAAAAGGCCGTGACTGAGATGTATCAGTGCCTTGACGGAGCTGACTGCCACATCTTAACGGGCAACTGCGGTCTGTCTGCCGAAGGTTATGTGCCCTGTGATTATATCTGCCCGACGGCAGAGGGAAATGCCAGGTGTAATGTTTTATTCAATGGGATCAGCGAGACGCATTACAGGCGTGACATGAATATTCTCGCAGAAGATCTTACATGGGCATGCTACCGCAAGTTCGGCGGATCACATTATAAATACGCAAACAGCCTTATGAAGGCAATTAAATCAGAGAGATGGAATAAGGAGGAATAAGGGATGCCCCATTCCGGCGGAGGCGGTTCTCACAGCGGAGGATCACACAGAAGCAGCAGCCATTCTTCAAGCAGAAGCCATTATTCAAGCAGCAGAGGAGGAAGTTCCGGCAGTTCGAGACGCACATCTTCAACGCCGTTTCCGGGTGCTAAGAGGTTTTTGTATTACAAAGACCGTACTCCGCATTTTATATATGCCAATTACGATATTCGTAAGAGAAATGTTCTCTCCATAGTCATGGGAATAGTAATATCTTCATGTTTCCTGATTCCTGCCTTATTTGCATTGATCTATGGATTAAAACAAAGCATCGATGTTCCTAAAAAGCTGACTTATTTCGAGGATAGGGACAAGCGTCCTGAATATCTGATCGAAGATGATCTGGATGTAATAGAGGACGAGAAAGCCTTGAAGAAATCCATGAAGAATTTCTATGAGACAACGGGCGTCGTTCCTGCCGTTATCACAGTGGAAAACAGCGAGTGGAAAGCTGACTACTCTAACATGGAGCAATATGCATATGATCAGTATGTTAACCGCTTCCATAGTGCTGAAGTATATGTGCTGATCGTATATTCTTCAGAGACCAAGGATGACGGTTTTGACGACTGGCATTATGAAATAATGTTAGGTGACGATACGGAGCATATCTTTACTTCCCAAAGGACAAGGGCCTTTAACGAAGCCCTTAATAAGCGTTTTCTTGAGCGCAGCAAATATTCTGTTGATGATGCCATCGCCAAGACTCTTGATGAATACAGACCTAAGGTAATGAAGACATCGTATGACTTCACTTCTATGGTTATATGGGTGGTTGTCTTTTTCGTTTTCGCTGCCTGCGGTGCACCTTTCCTGATCGTCGGCTTAAAACCCGAAAAGATACCGGAAGAGTACAAGGCAGCCCAGCCGTGCAATCTTAATGTGGTCTACCAGGAAGCATGTAATTACTGTGGCGGCGTATACATCATCGGAATGCATACCAGCTGTCCCTATTGCGGCGCTCCCGTAACTCCGCATGATTTTGTCAGGGACGCGAACGGCAATGTGGTGCAGATCATAAAGTGATCCGCTTTTCGAGATAAACGGCAATGTGGTGCAGATAATAAAGTGATCCGCTTTTCGAGATTTCTAAGACAATAAGAAAGGCTTTACATGATACTGACTAACGAAGAATTAAAGAAGATATATTTCGGCGCATACGAATTCGAAGAAAAAGACGGCTACCTTAAGGCGAACCAGTATTCGAAGCCCCAGATGGAATATTTTAATTCCGCATTTGAGATGTGGGCCGAGAGATGCGATGCGTCTACTGCAAAGACTTTTGAATTTACGACTGATGCATCGGAAGTGTCTTTCGATTATAAGTTCATCTGGAAGTGTTCGGAGGATACCGTTGAGCTTTATGTTGACGGACTCTGCCATCAGATCTTTTACGTTAAGGACATGGGTGAAGAAGGAACCCTCAAGTTTTCTCTTCCTGAAGGAACGCACAAAGTCGTTATCTATCTTGCAGCGGACGCGACGATTATCGTAAAGAACTTCTCGATCGATTCTTCCTATGAGGCACCTGTTAAAAACACCAAAGT
>JAEEGJ010010021.1_pt1 | contig 24958 bp, 19 predicted proteins | sample 8958761 | NCBI WGS metagenome assembly JAEEGJ01 (sample SAMN16246546, study PRJNA631951) | gut metagenome | biome: gut microbiome; feature: rumen; material: RS-attached | host: Bos | place: Iran: Karaj | collected 2018-10 | reverse complement strand
TGGAATCCGGGGGCGCTTCTTGAGCCGTTTCTTGCGCTGGAATAACTTGCGGTTCTTCTTTCGGTGGTGCGGTTTCGCTTGCCGGTACGGGCTTGTAGTCTCCGATGTTGCGGTCGTAGCCCGTGCGCACCGGGAACGAGCATCCGATATACCACAGGCATGCGCTTGCGAGTATGAACAGAACGAGTCGGTATAGCGAAAACATCAAGCGAAATGTAATTAAATCAAGACTATATGCATTAAACGTTCAATGGATTTGGTGACTTTGGACACCTTTTTTTGCGGATTGCTGAATCATCGATTTTTTCCTGTGGTCTGTTTTATTTAAACAAAGTATATTTTTATCATGGATTTGAAAAACTTTTATTCTCACGATACTAATGTTTACAACCTTGAAAGTTTTGTTCCCCAAATTGTCGATGCCGAATACCTCCGCAATCTCGGAGTAAAGGCTGTTCCCTCCGAAGCGACTCTGCAAGGGCTTATCAAAGGATCCAAACTCTTTATGGAGCGAGTCCGGAACCGGACGGTCATTCCTGTTTCGAAATTGACAATCGAAAATATCGATCCGGAAAAGGTTGAAACGGAAATTCACAACTATACGGGGCGTTGCCCCACGCTTACTTTTGAAATCAACCCGATTCGCGGTTGCAATGTGGGCTGTCAATATTGCCTGGTGACTGATGGCATTCATGAACAGCACTTGGTGGCGTACGAAAATTACCACTTGTATGTGCGCAAGCTCCTGGAAGAAATGAACGGTAATCCGACGCGTCCCGTGACCGAAGAAGATATCCATAAAAAGAATGTCTTGCTGCAGGATTTGGCGGTCGCCATCGAAGAGGCTCCCGAACGCAAGAAGGAAATCGAATCGAAGATTGTCGAAATCAGCCGCGGTAAGAACTGGAACCATTATTACTATTTCTCGCCCAAGACGGAAGCTTTCCAGGAACCGACTGTGCAGACGGGAATTGCGCACCGCATTCTCAAGGAATTCATTGCGCACTTTGAAAAGTATCCGGATTCCAACGCCAGACTTTTTATTGCGTCAAAGTCTGGCCCGAAACATTTGCTTTACGAGTATGAAGGCGAAACTATTTTGGATCTGTTCGAAAAACTCAAAGGCAAAATGCAGTTCAATACGAGCGTCTCGATTATGCCCAAGGAATTCCGCGACTTGCTGGAACCTTACGCAGCGCCGATTGAAGAACGCCTGCAGTCTGTCAAACTTTGCCAGGAACGCGGCATTCAGGCAAATTCCGCACTGATTCAGCCCATTGTGATGCCGTACCTCACCGATGAACACATCAAGGACTTTTTTGACAAACTGTATGCGGCGGGAATTGTCAATTATAAACCTGAATTCTTGACGGCCTGCATGGAAAACCTCGCCATGTTGGGCCAGTGGCTCGGACATTTTGACAAGAACCTGGAACGCGAACTTTACGAGATTTATATTAAGCCCGACAATGCCGACCATCGTAAGCAACGCGGTCGCACCGCTCCAGAAAGGGAGTTGTGCATCAAGAGCATTGAAAAGATGATGGCCTATACGCAAAAGCTCGGCATGACGACCAGTATCTGCTTCTGGGTTCGCAAGCAACTGCGCATTCCGAACACGCTGATTCCTATTGTCAATGCGAACGGTTTCCAGTGTCTCGGTTACCAGTCTAAGCTTTTTGCCAAGTAGGGGCTACTATGGACAAGACTTGCTCTCAAGTTTGCCAGGAACTCTATTGCGACAGGGAAGACTATTATCACCGCTGGTACCATGAGCGGCCCGTCATCATTACGCCTGAACGAACTGCCGAGATTCGTGAAATGCACCGCATTTTGTACAAATGCGTCGAATATATGGCGTACCATTATGCCGAATTCGTCGACAAGTACATGCCGCTTTCGCCAAAGGAAATGGAGATTCTTGCTTACCAGAGCCGCTATCCGTTCAAGGCGGGCGCGTACCGGCCCGATTATCTAATTACCGAGGACGGCAAACTGAAACTGTGCGAAATCACTTCGCGCTTTTTTGCGCATGGGATTTTCATGTCGTACTATTCGGAATCGGCGGCGGACAAATTTATCGCCAAGTTCCCGGGGGCACGCCGCGAAAGTCGTTTTGAAGAAATGATTCGCTACATGCTCGAAATCGTCGGTGACAAACAGAAAATTTTCGTCCTGAAAAGTTCGGATAAGACCTCTGAAATTGCGCTTTACAAAGCCTTTTACGAATGCATGGGCAAGAGCGTTACGATTTACGAGGCGAATGAAGTTGAACCGAATATCGTCAATTGGAATGGCAATTTTGTCATCAGCGCTTTGAACCAGAATGATATCCTCAGTTATTCCATGGATACCGTCAAGGCGATGATCGATTCCGGAATGTATAACGATTTCCGGACAATCTTTTTGGCTCATGACAAGCGCTTTATGAGAATGTGGTTCGAAGACGATTTTACCAATCGCTTTTTGACGAAGGATGAAGCTGCGTTTATTCGCGACCATTCCATTGAGACTTTTGTTTGTGCGGAATCGAGCGCGGCCCCGGCGCTTGCCGAAGCTTATGCGCATAAGGCCGGCTATATTCTCAAGCACTACTGCCTTGGAAAAAGCGAAAAGGTCTTTGCGGGCCCGCTGACCTCTGAAGCGGAATGGAAGAATCTTTTTGATTCTGGCGCTGTCAGGGACATGATCATGCAGCCGTTTTTGCGGCAGCGAACATTCCATACGGTGTGGGAAGGGACTCCCTTTGATGATTATGTTTGTGGCATGATGCTTTGTGTTGATGACAAATTTTACGATTCTGGGATGTTCCGTACCTCCAGTTGTCCGGTTACAAATAAAGTCGATGATCGAAAAGCGTGTGCCGTTGCGACGGATTGCGAAAGCCTTTACGTATATGGAGACTTACTGTGATTGTTGCCGGGAACCAGCCTTACTTTATTCCCTACATTGCCTATTGGCAACTTATGAAGGCGTGCGACTTGTTCCTAATCGGTGACGATTACGCTTTTATCAAAAGCGGATGGGTGCAGCGCAACCGCATTTTGCACCAGGGCAAACCGGCTTATTTCGGGCTAGAAATAAACGATATCAGTTGTCATAGGCTTATCAATCAAACGGAATTGATAAATACGGATTTTCCCAAAAAGCTTAAAATGCTGTACCATGATTATCGTGCGGCTCCGTATTTTGAGCAGGGTTACGGCTTGATGGAAAAAATTTTCTCGTGCGAAGAGACGAACCTGACTACTTTTTTGATGAATTCCATCGAAATTATCCGCGAATATCTTGGAATCAAGACAAAAATCATGTATACATCGCAACTGGAGGGGAATAGCCGATTCAAGTGCGAACAGCGGATTTTTGATTTTTGCGAGAGACTTGGTTGTACGACTTATGTTAATGCTATTGGCGGACAGTCTCTGTATAAGAAAGATGAATTTGCCGAACATGGCATCGAGTTGAAATTTATCCATTCGCATTGCCGAGAGTACAAGCAATTCGGGAAAAACTTTGTTCCTGGGCTTTCTATCCTTGATGTGATCATGTTCAATTCTCGCGAAGAAATTGTACAGATGCTTGACGAATACACGACCGAATAAAAAGAGCTTGTTGTAGTTAAAATATGATGCGTTTTGTTCTGCTTTTATGTGTTGCGTCTTTAACGTCACTTTTTGCGAAGGAACCGAACGCCGGTTCTTCGCCTGATTTGGATGTTTGCGAATTTGACTTTTTCCTTTTGGATTATTTTGTGCAACCAAAGTTGGCCGAAGTTCCTGCGGTGTTGGACTATCTGGTAGAAAATGCTCCTAAAGTTAAGAATGAGCTATGCAAAGATAAGTCCAAGCAAAAGGGGCTAACTTACAAGGCGGGAAAACTTTATTCCACCAATCGTGAAGGCTCAGCAGCTATTCCTAAGGTGAGTACAAGATATTTTGGCTTTGAAGGCAATGAGGTTGATGGTCGTAAACTGACTGTAGAAGACAACGCCGCCTATAACCTAGTTCTGGATTACATGGTTGCAAAGTACGACGGCTTCTATGCGTTAGCAAAAAAGACTTCTTTACAGACGAATTCAAGATTAACAACGGGCGGCTTCCTTGAATATATGCTTGAGTATCGGGTTACCCCAGGTACTGTAACCGGTGTGGCAACAGAAGTAACTTTGCCTCCCCCTGCAATTGCTGCCGATGCAGCAGCCTCGTGGGCATCACTCTGGATCCAGAAAGAAAGCCCCTATGAGCGTGACAGCTATTACGAATTTGATTACAGCTGGCTGTTAGTTGCCCGAGACAATTTTCTGGCTCGATATCCCAACAGCCGTTATCGTAACGCATTGATGGCGCTGATAGACGAAAAAATCGTGGCGGAATTGTACAACGCCGATAAAAAGAGTGGGGTACTTTCCCTTAGTGTTGGATTATCGGTGGGTAAGACTATAAAAAGTTCGTCTCTCGATCTTATCGATGAAACTTTTACTTTCTCTCTTCCCAATGGGCGTGTTCAAATCTATCGTTTTGTCTTCGAAATTCAAGCGGATATCCTTGTGGCGGATCGTATTTCTGCTTCGGGATTAGATGTTATGATCGGGCCGACATTTGAGTTCGATGACGAATATGCCATTGATGTTCTTGCGGGCTTGGGCTTTGAAGAAATTGATGCAGATGAAGATACCTCCATGAGCCTTGCTTTCATGGGAGGTGTTCAGGCACTGCGAAGACTGCCCCTTGGCGATATGGCGTATATCGTTCCCAAGTTGCAGTGGCTTGTAAAGACATTCAAATTTGACGATCCGATAAAGAACCGCAAGCGTCGCGCGTTTATGAATCAGTTCAGTATCGGAATTTCGTTTGAAGGCCGTCAGCCTCTTTCGAGGCTGAACGTGTTCAAGTGATTTAGGGGATTACACTCTTCCGAAACGGCGAGTTTTGCGGAATGGCTTGTCGCCAAAGCTACGCTCGTCGTGGTCTTTGTAGCGGTCTTTGCGATCACCGAACTTCTTGTCTCCGAACATCTTTTCGCGGCGGGCCTTGCGGTTTTCGAAAGGCTTGTCGTCGAACTTTTTGCCGTGACGGTCTCCATCGCGGTGGAAACTGCGGCGGTCTTCGCGGCTGGCACGCGGGCGAGTTCCGGGGGCAGGGCCGGTAGGCGGTTCGTCGGTCATCAGGCGGAATCTGGATTCATTTCCGCGGATGGTCATGTCGGCGAGAATGTCGAGGACTTCTTGCGGCATGGTTTCGGGGAGTTCCACGGTGCTGAACTTGTCGAACAGCTTGATGCGTCCGATGTTAGAACTGCTGATGTTGCCTTCGCCGGCGATAGCGCCTACGATGTCTCTAGGCGTCACGTGGTCGCGGCGGCCGACTCCCAGGTAGTAGCGCAGGTAGCCTTCTTCGACGCCGTTCGCACCTTCGTTGCGTTCCTTGCGGAGTCGGCTCTTTTCTTCGCGGTCAAGACCAAAATTATCATTGCGTTCGCGGCGTTCACGCGGAGCGTCAAGCGGCTTGAGTTCCGGGAAAAGCGGTTGTTTTTTCTGCCAAATCTTGATGACGGCGGCGGCGATGTCTGCGGCGGTCAGCGGCTCGGAACCTTCTGCAGCGCTTTCGGCAACCATGCTTTCCACAAGTTCCTTGAACTTGTCGAGTTCGCCGGTGGTAATCACACTCTTGATTTTGTCCTTGAAGGCGGCGACGCGCTTTGCGCTGATGATTTCGGCGGTCGGCAATTCCATTGTCTCGATCGGCTGGCGGGTTGCCTTTTCGATAATCTTCAGCATCTTCTTTTCACGCGGGGTGATGAAGAGGATGGCGTTGCCGCTGCGGCCTGCGCGGCCCGTACGGCCGATGCGGTGCACGTAAGATTCGGTGTCGTAAGGAATGTCGTAGTTCACCACGTGCGTGATGCGGTCCACGTCGATGCCACGGGCGGCCACGTCGGTGGCGACGACGATATCGAGCTTGCCCATCTTGAGTCGGTTGATGGTGCGTTCGCGCATGGACTGGGCGAGGTCGCCGTTCAGCGGGGCCACATTGAAACCGCGACTTTCAAGCTTTTCGGCGACTTCGGTGGTGTTCTGCTTGGTGCGCACGAAAATCAGTACGCCGTCAAAGTCTTCGCCTTCGAGCACGCGGGCGAGTGCCTCGATCTTGTGTTCATTCTTTACCAGCAAGTAACGCTGACGGATGTTTTCGACGGTCGTCGTCTTGCCTTCGATGCAGGCTTCTTCGTATTCGCCCAAGTGCTGTTCGATGATTTTCTTGACTTCTTTAGGCATGGTTGCGCTAAAGAGGGCGCGCTGGGCGCTTGCCGGGATTTCCTTGAGGATGGTTTCGACATCTTCCATGAATCCCATGTCGAGCATTTCGTCGGCTTCGTCGAGGACGATGGCCTTCACGCCCGAAAGAACGATGGAGCCGCGCTTGATGTGGTCAATCAGACGGCCCGGTGTGGCAACCACGATGTTTGCCTGACGCTTGAGGGCGCGAAGTTGTACGGCGATGTCCTGTCCGCCGTAAACCGGAACCACATGCACCTTCGGCATCTTGGCTGCGTACTGCTGAATGGCTTCGGCTACCTGGATCGCGAGTTCGCGAGTCGGCGTAAGCACGAGCATCGAGGTTTCGTGACCGTTAAAGTCGAGCCTCGAAAGCAGCGGGAGCGAGAATGCGGCAGTCTTTCCGGTACCGGTTTGGGCCGTACCGAGCAAGTTTCCTCCCTGCAAAAGGGCCGGAATCGCCTTCGCCTGAATGGGGGAGGGCGTCTCGTAGCCCATGGCCTTGATGGCTTCAAGAACTTCGTCAGCAAGTCCAAGGTCTTCGAAGGTCACGAGGGCTTCGTCGCCCGGTTCTTCGTCAGAATCGTCTTCTTCTGCTGGTTCTTCTTCGTTTTCTACAATGCAGTCATTCTCGACCCCGAATTCAGTTCGGGGGAGGGAATCCATTGTAGCTTCTGAATCCTCTGCGCAGCTCTTTTTAGATTCTGCGTAGTCTTTGTCGCTGTCATCTTCGGGCTGTTCGACTTCGCCTTCTTCGAATTCGACCTTCGTGCCGACTTCAATGGCCGACTTGCTGCCTTTCTTGAGCACGTCGCCTTCTTCGTCCACGACTACGCCGTTGGGATTCAATTCCAGGAACGCGGCTTCGTCTGCCTCGTCTTCGTCGGCTCCGCCAGCGATGGCGTTCAAAAACGCGTCTGCTTCGCGGGCAATCTTGGATTTGGGGTCAATAGCTTCTTCAGGAATACGTTCTTCAGTATTCTTCGTCATAATACGCCTTCAGGACCCGTAAACTTCATCTGCGGCCCATGCCGCACTATCGAATGGTTCTGTCGCCGGTTGTCCGGCTGAACCTTGAAAAGCCCCGAAGCGCACTCGCGCTTATAAACCTGAAGTTTTTTGGATCCATTTTGTTGGATTTGCGGCCAAATGTAGAAATAAAAGAACCCTTTTTAAAGGGCGTAAAACTTTTTAGTAAAAATGTATTGTTGCGGGAGGAGAGGGATGGGACAAAGCTTTCACTTCGTTTCAAGCTTTGCCTTTCGGGTTACGGCCTTTGGCCGTAATCCTTAACTGCGTTATGTTCGCTTCACTCTCGCGCAGTTAATCGAACCCTCTTCGAGGGTTCTTATCCCCATTTTCTATGAAACAAAAAGGACCCCCAAAAGGGGATCCTTTTTGTTTCAAGGAGAGAGAGGGATTCGAACCCTCGGTCCTGTGACAGACTCCGGATTTCGAGACCGGCCCAATCGACCACTCTGGCATCTCTCCGAGGTTTGCACAATGTAGCAAATAAAATTTGTTTTGTCTACAAACATAAAAAGAGCCCAGCTTGTTTGCTGAGCTCTTTTTATACCCTTTGTCGCGGTTGAAAAAAGGAACCTTTCTTTCGAAAGGTTCCTTTTATACCTTTGAATGGGTTGAAAAAAAGGACTCATCTAATGATGAATCCTTTTTATACCCCCAAGCGGTTTCGAACCGCTGTTGCGGGAATGAAAATCCCGAGTCCTGGGCCACTAGACGATAGGGGCGATTTGTGCGACCAAATATAGGTAAGTATTTTTATTTGTCAAGGGCGGGTGATGCGTTTTTTTTTCGCGGGTACAAAAAAACAGAGCAACATTTGTTGCTCTGTTTTAAGTACCTTGAAAGGGTTGAAAAAAAGACACAACTGAATGTTGTGCCTTTTTTATACCCTGTGAGGCGGTTTGCTCGCGGGTAAAAAGAAAAGGTCCATCAAAAGATGAACCTTTTTCTTATACCTTTAAAAAGGTTGAAAAAGAAAGGATGTGTCTTTGACACATCCTTTCTTTATACCCCCAAGCGGTTTCGAACCGCTGTTGCGGGAATGAAAATCCCGAGTCCTGGGCCACTAGACGATAGGGGCGTTTAGTAGGGCCAAATATAGGTAACTATTTAATTTTAGTCAAGGGTGGCCCCTAAAAAAAGTTAATTTTTCATCGTGAACCTGCGAAAATGGCTGAAAAAATCCCTGAAAGGCGGCGTTATCCGCTTTTTGCCGGTGGCGCTTTTAGCTAGTGCTGCCGATGCAGCTGTGCTTTGGGGAATCCGTTCCTTCATCGATATCGTAGGTGGTAAATCTGAAATCCCGCTGGCGGCTTGGGTCGGGGGAATGGTGGCGCTCGCCCTGCTTCGGCTCGTTTTCCTGTACGGCAAGTCCAAAGTATCTGAAGGCTGGCTTTATAAGGTGTCGGCCCGCGTGCAGGCTTGGTTTCTGCACAGGCTCCGCGATTTGGCTCCGAAGAACTTCCATACCCCTGCGGGCGAACGCATGGTGGAGTCTGCATACGAATCCACAGTCGTTCTACAAAATAATGGGGGAGTCTTCTTTCAGGCCGTGCAGGCAGTTCTCCAGCTAATAGTCTTTTTGCCGGTGCTCTTCTACATTTCCTGGCCGTTGACATTATTCCTCTTTGTCGTCGTTGTTCCCTTGGTGGCAGTCCTTCAGCGTAAACTGCATAAGCTTGGCCCCGCCGAAGAATCCCTGTTGCGGGCCCGTTCCGATTTCCGCGGAAATCTGTCACTTGCCCGTAGGCTTTTTAGGCAGTGGAGTGGCCGCGACGAACGCAAAGAAATCTCGGACGGCCTCTTGAAAGAAGTTCGTGGGCTCCGCGATAACGGGCTGAATGCTGCCATCAAGAAGTCCGGCCTTTCCCTTTTGACCGAAACGGTCTCGGTGCTGGCCATGGTTTTGGTGTTGGCCTTCTGCGCGCTTCTCATGAATTGCGGCTATATGGATGCTTCTGGGCTAGTGCTGTTTACTTCGGCGGTGTTGCTTTGTTACAAGCCGGTAAAGGAATGCGCCCGCGTCATGCCGCAATTCCGCTCGGCGGTTTCGGCGATCAATGTCCTCGAAGAATTTGAATCTCTCGAAACAGTTGGAAAATCCGCTGGCAAGGATTTCGCCGCAACGTCCGATGTTGCAACCCCCGATGATGTTTCGATTCGCAGCGGTAAATTCACTTACGAAGGTTCCGAAACACCGGTGTTTTCGGACCTCGCTCTCGATTGGTCCCGTGAAAAGCCGATTCTTGTTCGCGGTAAAAACGGGGTGGGCAAATCGACCTTGCTCCGCTTGCTTTCGGGGCTGGAGCGTTGGGAGTCTGCCGATGTGCATGCTCCAGGTGATGTGTTCTTTGTTGCCCAGGATCTGGAACTACCGCCAAAATGGATGCTTTCTAGACTTCTTGAGAAAAGGCGCAATGCCGAGGCGGCGCAGGCGCTTGAGTCCTTTATGCAGGCTTCGGGGACAGCAAAACTTTTGCAGAAATCGGGGCTTTCGGGTGGCGAGCGTGCCCGGGTGGCTCTTCTCTGGGCCTTGGCCTCGGACTCCCGCACGGTACTTTTGGACGAGCCTTTTGCCTCTGTGGCTCTGGCTGACCGCGAAAACTTGCTGAAATCCTACCTTGATGCAGCTCACGTTTTAGGCAAATGGACAATTATTGTGAGCCACGATGTGCTTTCTTGCGAAGTTGAATGTATATTTAATGTAGTGCAGTTATAGCGGAGGTGATTATGGCAGAACAGGTCAATCAGCAAGAGAATGTAGCGTCTAATATTGAATCGGATGCCGAAAAGCAGGGGCAGACAGTAATGTCTGAAACCCCGGTGGTGGATGTTCCGGAAGAAGACCCGCGCCCTCCGCGTCCGTTCTTGTACCGATTCCGTGGGCTTATCCTTGCCATTGCTGCAGTCGTCGCCTTGATTATTACTCCGGCGGACTTGGAAATTGTGCCGTTCCTGGTGTTTATCAATATCTTTATCATTGCTGTTTATATGCGCGTCAAGGCCCGCCGTGCTATCGGTGACCATACCCGTGGTACGGCTCAGGATGCTCCGATGCTTGTAACCTGGGGCGCATATGGCCGTTTGCGCCATCCGCTTTATGTGTCCAATATGGCGATCGGTATAGCCCTCGTGGTACTTCATTTGGGTATCAACTGGGTGACGATTCCGTTCATTGTGTTCCTGCTTTTATTCGGTTACCGTCTTGCAAAGCTTGATGACCGCTACCTAGAACAACGTTATGGTGATGAATGGAAGCTTTGGGCTTCGCAAACTCCGGCGTTCGTTCCTCGTGAAATTCATGTGGTAGGCCCGCTTCGTAGCGGAAAAGAGGCTATCATTGCCGACACGAGTACGTGGATTTGCCTTGCACTGATGGTTGGACTTGTGCTGTTTAGAAAGATTGACTTTATCATATGGGCCTAAACGTTAAGAGCCTAGGACGCATTGCCGTAGGGGCTGCTGTCAAGACGGCGGCAAAGGCTGCCAGTAAGTGGCCGGGACTTGACCGGAAATATCATATCGAAGAACGTTTGTCGGGACCGTGGCCAGATGGCCCGTATTTGTGGCTTCATGGAGCCAGCCTCGGTGAATGCCGTATGCTGCAAGCTCTCGCTTGCGCTCTTAAAGAAGACTTAGCCGATTGTCCTAAAATCTTAATCACTTCGCAAAAGGTGGAAGTGGTTTCGTTTTTGAAAGATTCCTGTGCCGGTGTTGCAGATGTGGCGATTGCTCCGGCTGACGTTCCGTCTTCGTTGCATTCCTTCGTGAGTTCGGTGCAACCCTTGGGACTTGTCCTAGCTGAAAACGAACTTTGGCCCGGTTACCTTTCCATCATGTCCAAGCTTTCAACCCGCAGAAACGTGGCACTTGTTTCGGGGCGTTACCGCAAGTCCTTCCCGTTGCTTGATTTTTCGGGAATGGGATATGCCTGCATGCAGACGGCCTCGGATTTGGGGCGGTTTACCTATGCCAGTAAGGGCTTTGTTCCTTGTACCATGGGTGGAGACTGGAAACTTTTAAACTGGGCTCGCGATGGGGGGCTGGTATGCGTTCCCGAGAAGCCGTCCATCGATGTGGTGTTCGTATCGTTCCATCAAGAAGAAGCCGAGGCTTTTGTTTCCATGGCGAAAGACTCGGTAGATAAGGGCGAGTCGGTGGTGTTGATGCCGCGCCGTCTTTCTGAGCTGAACCAGTTCCGAAAAGTGTTGCAAGAGGCTGAACTGCCTGTGGTGGATTATCCTACGGTAGAACGTGGGGCCGTGTCATTGGTGTCGCGCTTTGGACTTTCTCGCGAAATTTTTCTGAAGAGTAGGAGCGCCGTGATGGGCGGTTCTTTCGATCGTCGGCTCGGAGTTCATGATTTTTGGGAGCCTCTGCAGATGGGCGTGTCCACTTGTGTGGGTCCTTATGCCAAGGGTCACGATGATGTGGTTTCCCGGCTTGTGGCGGCTCATGTGCTTGCCCAAATCCATACGCCGTCAGATTACTTGCGTCGCAGGACTCCCGCTGTCGATACGGTGCGCACATTCTTGATGGGCGAAAAAAGAAAGGTTTTGAATTCTTACAAGTTGTTGCTGAATTTTATTAAAGGACTTTTATGAAAAAGGTGATTCTTGCTACTCCCCGTGGTTTCTGTGCTGGCGTGGATCGCGCCATTCACGTGGTGGAACGTGCCATTGAAAAATTCGGGACTCCTATTTACGTGCGTCACGAAATTGTGCATAACCAGTTCGTGGTAGATACGCTGAAGTCCAAAGGCGTGGTTTTCGTGGATGAACTGGACGAAGTGCCGTCGGGCTCGGTGGTGATTTTCTCGGCCCACGGTGTTGCCGAAGAAATTTACGCCGATGCAGAAAGGCGCGGACTGCAGGTGCTGGACGCCAGTTGTCCGCTGGTACTCAAGGTTCATTATAGCGCCAAGCGTCACTATACCGCAGGCCGCCATATCATCTTGATTGGACACGCCGGACATGCCGAGGTGATTGGCACGCTCGGTCAGCTTCCGCCGGGAGCCATCACGCTGATTAAGAACGAAAAAGATGCCCGTACCGTAGAGGTTCCCGCCGACAAGGAGCTTGCCTACATTACCCAGACCACTCTTTCGGTGGCCGAAACGCGCAAAATTATTGAAGCTCTCAAGGAACGATTCCCGAATATTATTGGCCCAGATGCGGGTGACCTCTGCTATGCGACGGGCAATCGTCAGGCGGCGGTCCTGGATCTCTGCTCCAAGGTGGACATGCTTTTGGTGGTGGGTGCCAAAAATTCCTCAAATTCCAGTCGTCTCATGGAACTGGGACTTGAACAGGGCATTCCCAGCCATTTGATTGCTTCGGTAGAAGACTTGGAAGCGGAATGGTTCGAAAATATTGATTCGGTGGGTATTTCTAGCGGAGCAAGCGCTCCTGAGGTGCTCGTCCAGGGGGTGGTAGACTGGATAAAAGAGAAATTTGCCCCCGTAGAAATCGAAAATTTCGTAAAATTGGTGGAATCTACCAAATTTAACCTGCCAAAGGCATTGCAAGATTGATAATTTAACCTTGACGAACGGACGCTTTTTTTCTAAAATTGCGTCCGTTATAAAACAACGGAGTTTATTATGAGCCGCATTTGTGAAGTTACCGGCAAGGCCGGCCTCGTGGGCAACATGGTTTCCCACTCTAACCGCAAGAAGTTGATGAAGCAGCTGCCGAACCTTCAGAAGAAGCGTTTCTACATTCCTGAAGAAGACCGCTGGGTGACCCTCCGCGTTAGCGCTGCTGGTCTCCGCACGATCAACAAGCTTGGTATCCAGGCTGTTGCTCAGGAACTCGGCATCTAATTTAGATTTTCTAAGGTTTGCCAAGATTCACCGCCTAACGGGGTAATCCCTCGCTAGGTGGTTCTTTGTGTTTGCAGAATGAGCTAGGAATCGGCATGATGCCGGCTATACAATAGCTTCATTGTAGGTACAATGTCGTCTTTGCAAATATTTTATGTCATCCCCGCTTAGGCGGGGTATTATTCTTTATTCCCGTCGCCTATATTTTGCTATTTTAGCGATATATGCGCAAATTTGCCTTTTCTTTTGTAGCCTGTGTGGCTAGTGTTTTTGTGGCCCAGTCTTTTGCCCAGCCTCGTGACCTATTTGCAGAATTCGAGGCCGAAGCCGAGGCGGCTCAGTCCAGCGCGGCTGTCCAAGCGGTGCCGAGTTCCAGCAGCGTTGCAGCAAAGCCTGCTCCTGTATCTAGCAGTAGCGTCAAGGTTTCGTCTAGTTCGGTTGCTTCTTCTAGCAGCGTCGAGTTGTCCTCCAGTAGTGTGGAAGTTTCCAGTTCTAGCGTCGAATCTTCTAGCTCTGAAGCTCTTTCTTCCAGTAGCGAAATTCCTGCTGCAGTCGATTCTTCTGCGCTGGCGACTGTAGAAACGCCGGCTGATGTTGATTCCTCTTTAGTTGATTCTACGGCAAGCGATTCCGTGAAAGAAATGACCCCTGAAGAGGCTTACGCTGCCGAAATGAAAAGGCATAACGAAGAAAACCGCATCCGCGATTCCCTTGCGATGCTTGCCAGTTCGTCTTCCGTGGCAGACGCTCCTTCTTCCAGTAGCATGAACCGCCGCGAATTGCTGGGCCCGGTAAAGGTATCCAAGGTGAACGGCATTGACGAAATGAAGGGCCGTTACAAGAGCCCCCGCAAGGCCTTGTTCATGTCCCTGGTGGTTCCGGGTTCCGGCCAGATGTATGTAGGCGGTTCTGGATTTACTTATGCCCGCGGTGGCGTGTATCTTGCATTGGAAGCCGCCCTGTGGGGTAGCTGGTATTATTTCTCCGTGCATAAGTATGACCAGCAGGTGAAAAAGTACAAGGATTTTGCAAAGGCCCACTATTCCATTGGTCGCTATGAACGTGGCATGCGTGACTTGTACAATGCCGATGCCGTGAACTACGAATCCGAGTTCCGCCGCCGTTATTTGGGAACGCGCGAATCCTTCTGCGAAGGCATTTTTGGTACGGCCACCGTACATGGTTGCTATGACCGTGACAAGCTGTACAAAAACGATCTCGCGTACTATAACGATTTCGTGAATTCTCCGAAGAGCCTGAAAAAGGAAATGCAGTCCGTAAGCTTTGATTCCCCGTCTGAAGTCTACCAGTTGATTGCCGATGATGCTTATGTGTTGGGATGGGACGATGTGGAAGATGTTGCTATTGCGACGGCTTTGGGCTTGGAAGATCCGAATTCTGAAACGGAAAGTCTTGGTGCCTCCAGTAACCAGAAAGAATATCGCAGTCTCCGTAGCAAGGCAAACGATTATGCCGATATGCAGGCTTGGTTCTTTGGTGGACTTATCTTGAACCACATTATATCTGCTATTGATGCGGCGATTTCTGCCAATTCCCATAACAAGGCGCTGTACGAGGAAGACCTTTCTTGGTATGACCACTTGCATTTCGATAGCGGACTGTCCTTCGTAGATGGCTTTGGGTTTAACGTGCAGGCAAGCTGGGGCTTTTAATGAAGTTGCTCTTGGTCCTGTTGCTCGCTGCGGTATCTGCTTTTTCGCAGGTGGTGGTGTCTGTTGATCAAAGCGTGAGCAAGAACTCCGACAAAAGCTGGCTGATCGCCATGGGCTCGTCGGCTTTGTTGCCCGGTATGGGCGAACTGTATCTGGGAGAGCGGCAGTTCGTGCGTCCTTTTGTGTGGACCGATATTGCCCTTTGGTTCACGGCCATTGGGTCTTATGCCATAGGCGAACGCTACATTACTTCTGCTCACAATTATGCTGTGCGTCATGCAGGTCTTAACTCTAAGAGCCGTAACGTAGACATGCTGAATACGGTGGGCGATTACCGCAGCCGTAGCGGTGTAGCGGGGCAGAATTCTTCGCCTGATATGGATGAAGATTACAACCAGGCCATGCTGCGTTCCGGCAAGAAAATTGACGAAGATCTCGATGAGAGCATCCAGTGGGACTGGGGTTCCAGTGACAATCCTGAAACGACGGAACATATTGACGAATACAAGAGCCGTTTGCGCCATTACCGTGTGAGCCGTATTGTGTTCCAGGTGTCTGTAGGTGCGTTGCTTTTGAACCGCGTGGTCTCGATGCTTAACACGATTCGAGTATATCGCGCAACGTCGTCTAAAGCCTTTACGGAGCGTTTGGAATTTGTACCGGAATTCTACGAAGACGGTAGCGGCCTGATGATGAATGTGAAATTTTAGCCACGTTAGCAACTAAGTTTGCAGTTAAAACATCTAAAGAACATGAAAAAATTTGCTCTGCTTTTTGTCGCTTTGTTTTTTGCCGCCTGTGGCAGTGATTCTAATGCACCGGGTGGTGCGGCAAAAGGTGCTGGTGGCCCGCAGGGCAAAGGCGGCCCCGGTGGCCCGGGCGGCAGACCCGCTCGCGAAATCGCCGTTGAAGGCTATATTGCCGAGGCCCACGAATCTGGCAAAACTTTTACTGCCATGGCAACTCTTGAACCGCTGAACAATGTGCAGTTGACGGCTGCCGCCTCGGGCAGACTCACGAACCTTTACGCAAAAGACGGTGCCCAAGTTCAAAAGGGGGCGCTCCTTGCTAAAATTGACGACTCTGAACTTCGCGCTCAGCTCAAGCAGGCGGAATCGAACCAGCAGCTCGCTCAGCAAAAGTTTGATCGCGTCAAGACACTTTTCGAAAAAGACGGTGCTACCAAGGCTGACATGGAAGCTGCCGAAGCTTCGCTCAAGTCTGCCGAAGCATCCGTGGAACTTATCAAGGCGCAAATTGCAAAGACCGAAGTGCGCGCTCCGTTTGCAGGCAAGCTCGGCTTTGTGAATGTGTCTGTGGGTGCCTGGCTTACGACGGGAACATCGATTGTTTCTTTGAGCGAAGTCAAGAAATTGAAGGCCAAGTTTGCTCTCCCGCAGCGCTATGCCTCGACACTTAAAGTGGGTGATGCCGTAGATGTGAAGGACGAAGAACGCAATGTGGCTAAGTCCGGCAAGGTGAAGGCCTTGGAGGCTGCTCTTTCTGAAAGCAGCCGCACGCGTCAGGTGCTTGTCGAAGTCGATAACGCCGGCAATGAACTTTTGGCAGGCTCTTACACCAAGGTGAATGTTACGATGCAGGCGGGAATGGCAAAAAGCATCCCGATTCCGGCAGAAGCATTCACGCTTGATAAAGATGGCGCCTACGTGTTTGTGGCAACTGGCGGCAAGGCGAAAATCAAGCATGTCGAAACAGGACTGCGCACACCGATTGCTGTCGATGTCACAGGCGGTCTCGATGAAGGCGATACGGTGATTACCTCTGGCTTGATTAGCCTTCGCGAAGGTGCTTCCGTCCGTATCCGCGAAATTCGTCATAATACCGATTACGAAGTGGAGTAGGTAAACGATGAGTGTCGCGAACCTTTCCGTACGTCGCCCGGTCCTTATGACCGTGATGGCGCTAGTGATTATTTTGCTTGGCGCCTTTGGAGCCTCTAACTTGGGCGTGCGCGAATACCCGAACGTAGACTATCCGCTTATTCAGGTGCGTACTTCCTATCCGGGTGCAAACGCAGCCGTGGTCGAAGCCGAAGTTACTGAAATCTTGGAAGCTTCCATCAACAGTGCGTCTGGTATCAAGGCGCTGACTTCTACAAGCCGCGATGGATTCTCCTTCATTAACATTGAATTTGAAACCGGCATGGACCTAGAAGCGGCTGCCAACGAAATCCGCGACCGCGTGAGCCGCGTACGCCGTCGTTTGCCGGATGATGTCGATGAACCGACGGTCTATAAATCCGACAGTGATAACGACCCGATTTTGATGGTGAGCCTTGTGAGCGATAAGCTCGATCCGATGGAAGTTTCGGAACTGGCCAACAACTTTGTCAAGGAACGCTTGCAGACCATTAATGGCGTTTCCGAAATCGCCATTTGGGGTGAAAAACGCCCCACGGTTCGTTTGTGGATTGATCCGGTGCGCTTGCAGGCTTTAGGTGTTTCTGGCGCAGAAATGTCGGCTGCTCTCAAGAAGGGAAACTTGGAATTGCCTTCTGGCTCTATCGAAGGTAGCGAAACCACGCTTTCGATTCGTACGCTCGGTCGAATTCTTGACCCGAAGGCTTTTGAAAACATTGCCATTAAGACCGCTGCTGACGGCACCGTGATTCGCATCTCTGATGTGGCCGATATTCACTACGAACCGAAGGATACGCGTACAGGCTTTAGACGTAACGGCAAGAATTCCATTACGCTTGCGTTGATGGCGCAGCCCGGTTCCAACCATGTGGAAATCGCCGATGAATTCTACAAGCGTGTAGAAGATATCCGTCGTGAAATTCCCGAAGGCGTTGATGTCCTTTATGGCCGCGATACCTCTATCAATATCCGTGCATCCATTAAAGAAGTGGTGGAGACAATCTTCATTGCGTTCCTGTTGGTGATTGCGATTATCTTTGCATTCCTCCGTGAAGGTCGCACGACGCTGATTCCGATGGTGGTGGTGCCGGTATCGGTGATCGGCAGCTTCTTTGTGCTTTACTTGTGCGGATTCTCGATCAATGTATTGACCTTGCTTGCGATGGTCTTGGCGATTGGCCTTGTGGTGGATGATGCCATTGTGATTGTGGAAAACATTTATCATAAGATTGAACGCGGTATGACGCCTAAGCAGGCTGCAGTGGCGGGCACGAATGAAATCTTTTTTGCCGTGATTGCGACCTCTGTGGTGTTGATGGCTGTATTTGTACCGGTGCTTGCGCTGGGCGGTACCACGGGTCTCTTGTTCCGTGAATTTGTGGCGGTGATGATTGGTACGGTGTTCCTTTCGACGCTTTGCGCTTTGACGCTTTCGCCCATGCTTTGCTCCAAGTTCTTGAAAAAGCAGAAGCAGGGTTGGTTCTTCCGAGTCACGGAACCGTTTTTCGACGGAATGAATCGAATCTATTCGGTGCTTCTCGGCGGATTCCTTAGGATGCGTTTGCTCTTGTTCCCGATTGTGGCGGGGCTTTTGATTGCGGCTTATTTCTGCTTCGACAATATGAGTAGCGAAATGGCTCCGACCGAAGACTCAAATGCCGTCATGGTGAACTTGAATATGCCCGAAGGCGTGACGCTTACGCGAACCAAGCGCATGGCCGATGCTTTTGCCGAAGAAGTGATTGGACTTTTAGACAGCAACGAATATACTGAATTCCAGGCGGGTGCATGGAATGCGGGCAATTCGAGAATGCGCTTGACCTTGAATGACAACAAAAAAGCGCGTCGCCCGCAGAGCGTGATTGCCCGTGAAATCCAGTTGCTGGGTAACGAATACCCTGACTTGCGCGTGATGGTGTTTGAACCGCAGAGCATCAGTACGCAGCGCGGTGGCCTTCCGGTGCAGTTCGTGTTGCAGGCTCCGAATATCGAAATCTTGCGTACGCTTGTTCCTAAGTTCGAAGAAGAAGCAAGCCATAGTCCTGTGTTCAGCGTGGTGAACACGAACCTGCGCTTTACCAAGCCGGAGCTCCATATCGAGATTCTGCGCGACAAGGCGAACGAAGAAGGCGTGTCGGTGAACGATATTGCGCAGGCGGTGCAGCTTGCCATTAGCGACCAGAGCTACGGCGAATTCTATAAGGATGGTCGCCAGTACGACATCATCGGTGCGGTCGGTTACCAGTACCGCAGCATGCCCGAAAACATCTCGATGCTTTCGGTGAAGAATGCGAAGGGTGAATTGGTAAGCCTCGATAACTTTATCACCTTCACAGAGCAGTCTGCATCGCCGTCGCTCCCGAGATTCAACCGCTTTAGCGCTGCAACGATTCAGGCGGGCCTTGTGCCCGGCAAGACGATTGGCGACGGCGTTGAAGAAATGCGCCGCATTGCAAAGCACTTGCTGAAGGATTACCCGAACGTGAGTACGGCTTTGAGCGGTTCTTCGAAGGAATTCGAAGAAAGCTCCAGCGGCCTCTACATTGTGTTCCTCTTGGCGCTTGCGCTCGTGTTCTTGGTGCTTGCGGGCCAGTTCGAAAGTTTCCGCGCTCCGTTCGTCATCTTCTTTACGGTGCCGCTTGCCTTGGCAGGTGCGCTCGCTTGCTTGTTCATTACGGGCCAGACACTCAATATCTTTAGCGAGATTGCGCTGATTCTTTTGATCGCACTTGTGACGAAGAATGGTATTCTGATTGTGGAATTTGCAAACCAGATTGCGGCAAGTACCGGCTGTAACAAGCTCGAAGCGGCTCGGATGGCGGCGGAACGCCGCTTCCGCCCAATTCTGATGACGAGCCTTTCGACGGTATTGGGCGCTGTGCCCTTGATCCTCACGGGCACCCCGAGCCGTATCGCGATGGGTATCGCCATCGCAGGCGGTCTTACATTTGCGACCTTCATGACGCTCTTTATCGTGCCTGCGGCTTATAGCTTCTTTGCGGGCAAGGTTGAAACGACAAATACGACTGACGCCTCTAAAATGGCTTAAATTTTTCTTACATTTAAGGCGATGAGCTTTATTAAGAAAACTTTAGGCCTGATGGTCGTTTCAACTTTGGGCATTTTAATCAGCCTTGTGGGCATAATGCCTTTTTATCCTGTATCTTGGACGATGAGCATCGCCCTATTGGTTTTTGCCGTTATCCAACTAGTTTATTTCCTGACGATCGAAGATGCCGATCTTGATTGTGCCTTGCACAAATGGGAAATGATCGCTTTCTGTTCCGTGACAATTCCTGTTGCCGCAATCCTTGTTTCCAGGGATTTGGATTTCTCCGCACCAATTGCGTTAATATTGATTTCTAAGAATCTCTGCTTTTGGTTGTTGCCTGTTGAACTGTTGTTGTTCAAGAGGCTGACCATGGCTGGCGCAGTGGGGGCCAAAGTGGCATCTTCTAAAAAAACGAGGGAGACGAAAGAGAAGCAACCTGTCAAGGATTTAGTCAAGAATAGTATGGGCAAGTTTTCTTTGTCCAAAGCAGATCGAGAGTTGTATTCTTTAGTGGGCCTAGCTTCGGTAAAGAAAGAAATCCTGTCTTTGAAAAACATGATTGTTGCTCAAAACAAAAGGGCTTCGGCGGGTTTGCCTGCGATACCCATGTCTTATCATTGCGTGTTTACGGGGAATCCCGGAACCGGTAAGACGACGGTGGCGAGAATTGTAGCTGAAATATACAAGGACCTGGGAATTCTTGAAAAGGGGCATTTGGTAGAATGTGACCGTTCCTCACTGGTGGCGGGTTATACTGGCCAAACAGCAATCAAGACCAATGAGGTTATTGACAAGGCTCTCGATGGAGTTCTCTTTATTGATGAGGCTTATACCCTAGCTCGTAGCGAAGATGGTCAGGATTCTTTTGGTCAAGAAGCCGTCGATACACTATTGAAGCGAATGGAAGATGACCGTAGCCGTTTGGTCGTAATCGTGGCCGGATACACGGACGAGATGAGGACTTTCATCGAAAGCAATCCGGGGTTGTCATCCCGCTTTAACCGCTACATAGAATTCCCTGATTATAGCGAAGCTGAATTGCTTGAAATTTTCAAACGCCTTGCTGAAAAGCAAAAGTTGGAATTGTCTTCGGAATTCGAAAATGCATTGAAGGCTTTATTTTCTCGCATTGTTGCCAAAGGTGATTCTTCTTTCGGCAATGGTCGCGGGGTGCGCAATTTGTACGAGAAAACCCTTGTGAACCAGGCGAATCGCTTGGCACAAAAGGATTATAGCGTCTCGGACTTGATGAAGCTTTTGCCCGAAGATTTACCGGGTGACTTTTAGGCGTTACTTTACCATTTGGAAAACTCGTTCGCCCTTGCGGCTCATGCCGTAACGGGTACGTAACAAGTCTTCCTTGTATAAAGAATCTTTTTTGAGACGTTCGATTTCCAGGTTACAGGAATCGATGGCGTGTTGCAGCGAATCGATTTGATACTGGTAAATTTCGATGTCGTGAGCAATCTTATGTTGCTGCTTCAAGCTGTTTTTTCCGAACATCAACTGCGAAACGACAGCCGCTATCGTGAGGGCTGCCACAAGCAGGATAATCCAGAAAAAACGCTTGTTCACGTCAATTTGCTCCGTTAAAGTAGAACTGGAAATTGTCTGGGGTTTCAACTAGCCCCGAAAGTTCTAGCTCTGTTAATATAGCTAATATATTGTTGGACTTAAGGTTACATTCGTTCTGGAGTTCTTGAAAAGTCTTCTTGAAACCATTAAATTGCTTAAATAGGCTTAGGGCTTCGCTTGAAAGGTTGCAGCCGGCGGCTTCGATTTGGCTGAGGCTGACAGCGACTGGCTCTTCCGATTCCGTTTTGATTTTAGGAAGCCCCGCGACAGCACACAGGCTTTCAGGCATAAAGACGGGCATGGCTTTCCCTTGGTCCAAGTATTGATTTGGTCCGGCGGCATTTTCGCTATCGAAGTTACCGGGGATGGCTAATAGAAGCTTGTTTTCTTGCAGGCAATAGTCGGCAGTAATGAGTGCACCGCCTTTTGCTTTACTTTGTACCAAGACCGTGGCACGGCTGAGTCCGCTGATAATCCTATTCCTGGCGGGGAAGTTCCCTTTGAAAGACGGAAAGTCTTCTTCGTATTCGGTCATGATGCTGCCCCCGGCTTCGATAATGCGGCGTGCGAGTGTTGCCCGGTCACCGGGAATGGGAACGCCTAGTCCCTGGGCAATCACGGCTATGGTGGGAATTCCATATTCAAGGGCGGCTTCGTGGCAGTAACTGTCAATTCCTTGTGCAAGTCCGGATACGACAACGGCGCGTGTGCCTTTTAGCGACTTGACCAGCCGTCGACAAAGTTCCTGGGCGGAACTGCTTGGGCGTCGCGTGCCCACCATCGCAATTCCGATGCAATCGCTTGCTGGCAGGGTACCGCGGTAGTACAGCAGTGACGGTGCAAATCGAGATTCCCTGAGGGAAAGCGGAAAAAGTTCTGGTTCAAGGGTTTTGTACTTTCTATCTTTGTCTGTCATGAAATATTCCTTTGATGACTTGGTGAAAATTATGGCGACCCTGCGTTCCCCCGAGGGTTGCCCTTGGGATAAGCAACAGACGCATCAGTCGCTGCTCCCGTATTTAGTCGAAGAATCCCATGAATACATCGATGCCGCCCAGGCAAACGACAAGGCTCACATGGCAGAGGAATTGGGCGATGTGTTGTTCCAGGTGGTGTTCCATTCGCAAGTCGCGAAAGAAAACGGCGATTTTTCAATCGACGACGTAGTGCAGGGAATCTGCGAAAAAATGATCCGGCGCCACCCGCATGTCTTTGGCGATGCAAAGGTTGATGATTCGAAAGGCGTAGTCCGCCAGTGGGAACGCATCAAGGCGCAAGAAAAAAATAATCTAAAAATGCAGGGCAAGTCCGCTATGGACAAAGTAAGCAAGAGCCTGCCCACGCTGGCGCGTGCCCAAGAGCTTCAGCGTCGTGCTGCCAAAGTGAGCTTTGACTGGACCGAGGCTGAACCTGTCTTTGACAAGGCTGTGGAAGAATTTAGTGAATTCCGCGCCGAAATGCAAGCGGCTTCGCCGGAAAATCGCAACGTAGAACGCATGGAAGATGAATTCGGCGACATCATGTTCAGTTTGGTGAATGTGGCGCGCCACTGCGGCTTCAATGCAGCCCTTGCGCTGGAGCGTGCGAATTCCAAGTTCGAACGCCGCTTCCGCGTCGTCGAACAGATGGCCCGCGATCAGGGCAAGGAAATGAAGGACATTGGCCTCGAAGGCCTGCAAGAAATGTGGAAACAGGCGAAGGCGGCATCTAAGTCGTTCTAATTTGGAGCATTCCATATTGGAATACGAAAGTTGAAAAATTATTTTCGCATTCCATATCCCGATGGTATATTAAGTAATGTGCTTCCAGTCAATTCTGGTTTAGCGAAGGGATGCTGGAGCAAATCACGGGGTAGAATAGACCGGAAGCACGCTTGTTTTCTTCTAATTCCACTTTCCCGCAGGGTAAAACCTGCGGGATTTTTTACTTGAACAATCTCATGAAAATGTTCTTGCGATGCGTCGATTTATTATTGGCAGCCATCTTGTACAGGGGAGAGGGCTTGTCGTAAATGATGTCTTTGTCGTTAGTCATGCCGAACAGATCCGTTAAGCAGTCACCGAATTCGCTGGAATTCTCATGTTCGTAGTAGCTTGCATAATGAAGATAATTGCCGCTTGCGTCTTTGAAGGATTCGGTCTCAAGGTAATTGAGGTTTTCTTCTTTGCAAAGGTCCTTTGTGACTAGGGCGGAGATTTCGTAAATACCGGTGCACTTTTTTACGTCAGATTCAATTTCGACTGCTATCACATGGCTATTGCCGACATCTGTGTATTCGGGGACCGTCACGGTGTAGGTCTTTCCGTTATACTTGAAAGATTCGCCCTTTTTTGTAACATACGACACATCGATGTTCGCGTAGGTAGCGTTGCCTTCTCTGGCGGCGGTAAAGTATAGTTCTTCAACGGAGGGGAACCAGGAGTATCCTTCGTCTAAGGCTGTGAGCAACTCTTCCCTGAATTCGGATTTCGAATAATTAAGATTACTGCTGAGATTCTTTTGTATGCTTTCCGCGGAGTTTTCCGTGAAAATGAGCATGCCGTCAAACGAATCGTTGCTGTAGCATTCAACCTGGTCTAGGGTTTTGTTGTAACTGCACGGGGTGTATTTCCAGGTGCCAATGATGCTTCCTGCTGTGCCGCCAACGTACATAGCTCCGTCCGGGTAGAAGTCTTCATCATCGCTATCCCAGGAGTACAAGACGAGCGTGTCGCCTACGAAGTCGTACATGAAGGTTTGTGTTACGGGATTTGGTGAAACCGACTTCCATTCGACTTGGTCGTTTTCGACGATACAGGCCATGTTGGCTTGATCTGCCGGTGTCAAGGTAAAGCTCTTTGCCGCTTTGTCGAGAGTCATGTCGTAGTTGAGCCTTACGCCTCCTTCAAATCCTGCGGGTAACGGTTCCTTGTTGTTTTCTGCTCCGTCATTTGAATTGCTGGAACCGCCATTCGGAGCGCCTGTTCCGCCATTCCCGGAGTTCTTGTTGCTGCCGGTTCCGTTGTCTGTTCCGTCGTCGCTGCTATTGATGGTCACGTCGCCAGTGCTGGAACTGGACGGATTGTCGTTATCCGAGTTCGGGTTGGAACTGCTGTCGTCGCCGCAGGCGGAAAGGGCAATTGCCGTTGCCAGGGCGCAACCCATAACGATGTTTTTCTTGAAATAGATGCTCATACAAAACTCTCAAAAATGTTTTCTAGAAAATGTAACATATTCATCTTGAACGAAAAAAAGAACCCAGTGCAGTGCACTGAGTTCTTTAAACTTCTAAGAAGTTAGGCTAGAATTAAGCTCTTGCCTTGGCCTTGTCGCCGTACTTCTTGATGAGTTCTTCCTGGATGTTCTTCGGAACCGGGAGGTACTTGCAGAATTCCATGGTGAATTCAGCCTTACCCTGGGTCATAGAACGCAGGTCAGTAGCGTAACCGAACATTTCGGACAGCGGAACTTCGGCGGTGATGGTGGTCATGCCGAGTTCTTCGCTCGTACCAGTGATGGTACCACGACGCTGAGAAACGTTACCAACAACAGAACCCTGGAATTCGGTCGGAGTCTGGATTTCGACCTTCATGATCGGTTCGAGGATCTGAGCGCCAGCCTTTTCGAAAGCTTCGCGGAAGGCCATACGGGCAGCAACCTGGAACGCCATATCAG
>JAEEGJ010010019.1_pt1 | contig 24960 bp, 21 predicted proteins | sample 8958761 | NCBI WGS metagenome assembly JAEEGJ01 (sample SAMN16246546, study PRJNA631951) | gut metagenome | biome: gut microbiome; feature: rumen; material: RS-attached | host: Bos | place: Iran: Karaj | collected 2018-10 | reverse complement strand
CGTGCTATCGTTCGTGAACCAAAGGTATTCTTGTTCGACGAACCTCTTTCTAACTTGGATGCTAAGCTCCGTGTAACAATGCGTTCTGAGCTTGCTGCACTCCACAACCGCCTCCAGGCAACAATGATTTATGTAACACACGACCAGATTGAAGCTATGACTTTGGGTTCAAAGATTGTAGTTATGAAGGACGGTGTTATCCAGCAGATTGGTGCTCCATTGTACCTCTACAACAACCCAATCAACAAGTTCGTTGCAGGCTTCATTGGTACACCTCCAATGAACTTCCTTACTGTAAAGGTTTTGGAAAAGAACGGTGCTATCGTTTGTGACGAAGGATCATTCGAAATCAACCCTACAGACGAACAGGCTAAGAAACTTAAGGACTATGTAGGAAAAGAAGTAACCTTCGGTATCCGCCCAGAAGACCTTAAGTATGTTGAAAAGCCAGCTGCTAAAGATGATATGCAGATGAAGATTACTAACAAGGAACCACTTGGTGCTGAAACACATCTTTATCTCATTTCTAACAAGGGACAGAGCATTATCGCTAAGACAACTGCTGTTGCAGAATTCCGCCTTGGTGACACTGTAAACGTTGTTCCTGATATGAAGAAAGCTAAGTTCTTTGAGATTAATCCAGAAGCTGCAGAAGAATTGAACATCTGTGATACAATCGAAAAGAAGTGGTAATTAAACATACCGCGTAACGAAAGGCATTGTCTAAAAGGCAATGCCTTTTTTTTTGTCACGCAATTTTATATAATACTCCCATGACCAAAAACTCCCTCGTTTTATATAAAAACCAGCCTGCCGTTGTAAAAGAAACCGACGGCGATAAATATATAATTTCTTATCATAATGGCGAACAGAAGGTCCGCGAAAAAGATATAATTGTGCTGAACGAGGAGAGTGTTTCCTCTATACAAAAGGTTCTTGAGGCAACCGGTGATGAGGGGCTCACACAAAAATACACTGCATCACTTTTAGAAACTTACGAGCTTCTTATTTCTGAACCAGAAACCGCCCAGACACCTTTATCATTTTCAGACATTATTGATTATGCTGCTTCTGACCTTGCGCCGGATAATACCTGGGCTTTTTACCAGACAGTTTTAAGCATGCCTCAGTTTTGCCAGGATGCAGAGGCTTATAAAAACCAGAAGCTTGTGTTCACACTGCGTACTGCAGACCAGATTGAAGAAATCAACCGCAAAAAATACGAAAAAGAACACGAAGAAGAAATCCGCAAAGCCTTTATTGAGCGCCTGAAAAAACGCGAGCTTGACCTTCCTGCTGACTCAAAGTTTATGGGCGAGGTAGAAGCTTTTGCTCTTTGCCAGACAGATAAATCAAAAGTTCTGGAACAGGCCGGTATTTCTCAGAATATAGAAAAAGCTCACCGCCTGCTTATAGAAACAGGGATTTGGAGTGAGACTAAAAATCCGCATCCGACACGTCTGGGCTTTAGCTTTGATTCTGCACGCGAACAGCTTGGCGCCATGCCAGAAGAAGAAAGAGAAGAGGTTCCATGCACCTGTTATGCCATTGACTCTCCGAATGCTGCAGACCCTGATGATGCAATAGGCTATGACGGCGAATACTACTGGGTTTGCATTGCAGATCCTGCCAGCAGTGTTGCTCCAGATTCTTCCATCGATATTGCAGCCCGTAACCGCGGAACAACGCTTTATATTCCCGAAGGTGCAAGCCGTATGCTTTGCGAAAGCAGCCTTGAAGATTATGCTTTGGGACTTAAAAATCCTTCGTGTGCGCTTGCGTTCAGGCTTAAGATGAATGATGAGTGCCAGATAGAGGAGTGCGTTGTAAAAAAAGTTCGCGCAAATGTCCAGATGATAAGCTATGAAGAAGTTGAAAAACAAAAGGACAGTGACACCTTCAAACCTTTTTATGAGCTTGCCCGCCGGAACCTTGCACGTCGTACTGCCAACAATGCAATTACAATTCAGATGCCCGAAGTAAATATTAAGGTGGATCGCGAAACCAAAATAGTAACTGTAGCTCCCGATGTAAAATATGAATCAAACGATGTTGTTCAGGAATTTATGCTTTTGGCAGGAGAGGGCGCCGCACGTTTTGCGTTTGCAAATAAGATTCCTTTTCCTTATGTAAGCCAGGAATCCCCAAATTTTCCGGATAAGCTTCCCGACGGTTGGGCAGGACAGTTTGCACGTGTAAAATGCATGCGTAAGCGTTCTGTAGGAATTACTCCTGCTCCTCATGCGGGGCTTGGCTTGAGTTTTTACAGCCAGGTTACATCGCCTCTGCGCCGTTACGGAGATCTTATTGCACACCAGCAGCTTCGTGCCTTTATTGACGGTCGCCGTATTTTGGACAAGGACGAAATGCTTGAACGTGTTGCAGCAGGGGACGCCGCAAGTCTTGCAGCGCGTAAAGCAAGCCGTCTTAGCGAAACCCACTGGAAGCTTGTATACCTTATGCAGAATCCGGAGCAGACTTACAAGGGTTATTGCATAGATAAGCGCGGTAATGAAACACTCTTTTTAATTCCGGAACTTGATATGCAGACTACGCTTAAGGCCTGCGGGGACGTACAGCTTAATGAAGAAGCAATTCTCAAACCCAATAGAATAGATATTACTACACAGGAAGTGACATTTTTGAAACAATAAACTATAATATGTCAACTTAAAAAAGAGGAATGTTATGATCGTAATGAAATTCGGTGGCTCCAGTGTTGCTAATGCGGAGCGTATTAAGCATGTTGCTTCTATTATCAAGGCTTATGCCTATCGTCGTCCTGTTGTTGTTCTTTCTGCTATGGGCGATACCACAGACCATCTTCTTGAAGCAGCAGATAAAGCTGTTGAAGGTACTGTTGATGTTGCAGGTGTAGCAAAGCTTCACGAAGAAACTGCCGAAGAGCTTGGAATTAATATTGATACAATCGAAGCCCTTCTGGATGAACTTAAACAGCTGCTTACCGGAATTAGCATGCTCAAGGAAGTGAGCAAACGTTCCCGTGATTATCTTGTTTCCTTTGGTGAACGCATGTCTGTACGCATGATGGCTGCTTACTTAAACAGCCAGGGCATTCCTGCAAAATTTCACGATGCCTGGAACATTGGTTTTATAAGTGACAGTAATTATATGGCTGCCGAGCTTCTTGACGAAACCTGGGAAAATATTCCTCAGTATCTCAACGGCTACAAAAACGGTGCTTACGATGATATTCCTATTGTAACCGGCTTTATTGCAAAGGATGCAAAAGGTAATATTACAACCCTGGGCCGCGGTGGTTCAGACCTTACAGCAACTATGATTGGCGCTGCTATGAAGGCAGAAGAGGTTCAGACCTGGAAGGATGTTGATGGTATTCTTACTGCAGATCCACGCGTTGTAGCAGAAGCAATGCCTGTACCGGAAGTTACTTACGAAGAAGCACAGGAGCTTGCAATGTTTGGTGCACAGGTTCTTCATCCACGCAGTATGCTTCCTGTTCGTAAAACTCAGACCCCGGTTCGCGTAAAGAACTCTTACAATATCCAGAGCCCGGGTTCTCTCATTGTAGAACAGCACAACGGAAAGGTTCCTCCTGTTTGCGCAATTACAAGTGTAAAAAACATTACACTTATTGATATTGTTTCTTCCCGCATGCTTGGTGCCGCAGGTTTCCTTGCACACGTTTTCAACAACTTCCTCAAATGGAATATAAGTATTGACGTAATTGCAACCTCTGAGGTTTCTGTTTCTCTTACAGTAAGCTCAAAAGATAATCTTGAGGGACTTATTCAGGATCTTGAAAAAGCCAGCGAAGTTACAGTACGCACCGGAAAAGCAATTGTTACGATCATCTGCGATGCCGCACATTCCAGCGCAATCTTAGCCGGCGGTTTTGATGCCCTTGCCGACGAAGGCATAAACGTCCAGATGATCAGCCAGGGTGCCAGCAAAGTTAATATCAGTATGATAGTAGATGAAGATGAAGCCAACCGCACCGTGCAGATTTTGCACAAGGCATATTTTAGTTAAGGAGAAATTATGAAGATAGCACTTGTAGGATACGGAAAGATGGGGCAGATGATTGCCCAGGCTGCAAAGCGTGCAGGCCACGAAATTGTAACAACAATTGATGTTGTTAGTGACGAAGCTATGGTAAAGGTTGCCCAGGGTGACACAGACGCAATTGTACGCGCAGTTAAATCCAGTGGGGCAGAGGGAATTATTGAATTTACACATCCTACAGCTGTTCTTAATAATATAAAGGCTTTGCTTCCGCTTGGACTTCCTCTTGTAGTAGGAACAACAGGCTGGAACGACAAGCATGCAGAAATTGATGCCTACGCAAAAGAAGTTGGCGGAACTCTTATGACTGCAGGAAATATGTCAATTGGTGTAAACATGTTCTACCGCATTGTAGAAGAAGCTGCAAAGATTATGTCTCAGTTCAGCGATTACGATGTTGCAGTATGGGAGCTTCATCACAACCAGAAGGCCGACAGCCCAAGTGGTACTGCACTTGAAATTGCACGCCGTGTTCAGGCAGGCTATACAAATAAAACAGAAATTGTTACAGATGCATTCCACGAGCGTCCGGCTGCAAATCAGCTGCACGTAAGTTCTACACGCTGTGGTAATGTTCCAGGAACTCATAAGGTTTTCTTTGATGGAACCGCCGATACAATTGAAATTACTCACACAGCCCGCAGCCGCGAAGGTTTTGCAGTTGGTGCAGTTAATTGTCTGGTAAAACTCGACAGTGCCATTAAGACAGGAAAGCTCGCAAAGGGCGGTCTCTATAACTGGGAAGATTTGTTCTAAATCTGCATCAATATTGCGCCTGCACCAATAAGTGCATTTGCTGTTACTACCGTAATTGTAAAAAGAAGCTTCTCAACTTTTTCTGTGATATCAAAAGGTCTTGTTTTCTGGAAAATAATAAATACTGTGCCGAACATATATACCAGTGTTCCAAGCAGCATGAGTACAGCAAAAAGGCGCTTTTCGTAAATAAGGCTTACCAAAGTTGTTATGCCAAATGCAGTAGAAACCGCATATAAAATAAGAGCCGACGCATATTTTGCAAAGCTCTGTTTTTTAATAAAGATGCAGATTACAATAAATCCCGCAAAATAAACCGCACCCGAAATTATAAACAGCCACTGCGGCACCTTAAAGATTCTATAAACCGAAACAATAAGCAAAAGCCATGTACATTGAGCTATTACATAAAAGAATTCTTCTGTGAGTTTGACAAACCTGTTTTTGTCTCCCAGTGTACAAAGCATAAATATAATAGCTGCAAAAAAAGCAAACGAAGAAATAAACATTATGTGGTAAGAGTCGGGCAGATAAACAGCAAGAATCGAATGAATTATTGCAGCCAAAAACGGCACCAAAAGCCCCCGCGCCACCTTTTCCAGTGCACGTATCCTCTGTACCTGTCCAATAATATATAATATAAGGTCCACACCAAGTAAACCGGCAAAAATCCATGTGTAAATGTTCATATATATAATATTAAAAGATTTATTCAGAAAATGGAATAGGTATTTTTTTTATAAAAATTATAATATTCTACTTGACAATATATTATATGTGATATAATATTATATATATAGATGCTGAAACAAATTCAGCATGACCTTTTACATAAGGGGGCGTTGATGACATTTACAGCTGGTTCTGCACTGCTGGATGCTGTTGTACTTTCTGTAGTTAGTCAGGAAGGTACATACGGTTATAAAATCACGCAGGATGTCCGGCAGGTAATGGACGTTTCCGAGAGCACGCTCTATCCGGTTTTGCGCAGACTGCAGAAGGACGGACTTTTGGAAACTTATGACATGGAATTCCAGGGAAGAAACAGAAGGTACTATAAAATTACTTCCAATGGAATGATTTTACTTGATAAATACCGCTCGGAGTGGTTATCTTATAAAAAGAATGTAGATAAGATACTGTTGGGGCAGGAAGGATAACAGGAGGGTTATTATGACTAGAGAAGAATATTTGACTGCATTAAAAAACAACATTCAGTCACTTACACTTGATGAGCAGAATGAAGCTCTTCAGTATTATTCAGACTATTTTGATGATGCTGATGATGATGCAAAAGTAATGGAGGAGCTTGGAACTCCGGAAGAGGTTGCAGCCCTTATCCGTGAAAAATGCTCTAACTCACTTGTAAAAAACGAAAAAGCCGGAAATGATGATTCCGATTCTGCCGGCAGCGAAAAAGGATCTTCCGGACGCTATGAAGCACTTTACTATGAATTCAAAAACTCTGATGTAAAGAGTGTTGAGTTTAGCTTTGGTGCTGCAGAGGTTGTACTTATTCAGGGAAAGAAATTCAGCGTAGAAACCCGTGGTATTTCAAAACAGAATCTGCTTTGCCGCATAGACGGAGAAAAAACACTGGTTGTAAAGAATCTTAACAAGCTTTCGGGCTTTAATTTCTTTAATCACGCAGATCGTCCTGGCAGAATGGTTCCAAGAATCCTTATTTCAATTCCTGAAGCTGCAAAGCTGGAACGCTTTAAGGCTGCAATAGGAGCCGGTAACTTTGTTACAAAAGATATTTCTGTAAGCTTTGAAAAGGGTAAGATTGATGTAGGAGCCGGAAACTTTGTACTTAAAAAGATCGATGCCAGCAATCTTGATATGCGCTGCGGAATGGGAAACCTTAATATAGAAGGTTCTATTAAAGGCAAGTGCAATATCGACTGTGGTATGGGAGCAATCAAACTGGAGCTTAGCGGCAACGAAAATGATTACTCTTATGATGCAAAGGTAGGTCTTGGCGACTTTAAGTTCAATAACGAAAAGCGCAGCGGCGTATGTCAGGTTTATGCTAACACCCGCAAGGAAAACCATTTTTCGGTAAACTGCGGTATGGGCAGCGTAAATATTAAAATGAACTAAATAAACAGGGAGATGAATATTATGACTAAGAAGCTTAAAAAATCAAATAACAAGGTATTTTGCGGAGTTTGCGGAGGTCTTGCAGAATATATCGGACTTGATCCTACTGTAATGCGCCTTATTGTATGTGTACTTTCCTTTGTATGGGGTGCAGGCCTTATCATCTACATTGTTGCAGCCCTGATTATGCCTCCTGCAGACACAGAAGATCTTTACAACGATGATGTAGACAATCTTAAAAGTGCAAATGTGGACGGAGAAGCCGCAAAGCAATCAAAAACAAAGTCGGGTTCAAAGGCAACCGAAAAGAGTGGGGAAGATGTACCTCACTCCGACAGCGAGTTTGATTCATATTTCAAGAAATAACCTAAAAAGCACGCTAAAGCGTGCTTTTTTTTCTACCAAATTTTGTAATAATATGATAATATAGTCTATTATGGCAAAATTCAAAATAAATAAGACCTTACGAAATACAATAATTGCAATTGCTGTAATTGTTGCATTTTTCGTATGTATTAAGCTTATTCCCGAAAAAAAGCTTAGCGAAAAATACGAAGGTTACGATTTATCTACATCAACGAGTGCTGTTTCTGCCGGAAAATCCTATATCGAATATCGGACAGAACACCAGAATGCAAAAAATCCAGATAAAACAGTAAAAGTTGACATTTTTGCTTTTGATGCAGAAAAATCAAGTGGTACAAGTATTCAAACGGGCTACGAGGGAAAAGATGTTGTTATTACAGATGACCGTTCATCTGTAACATGGTACGTGGATGTTCCACAAGCTGGTTTATATAACATTTCAATGGAATATATCTGTATTCCTTCCCGAAATGTCGATGTTGAGCGCATTCTTTATATTAATGATGAGATGCCTTTTACAGGGGCAGACAATCTTGCGTTCCATCGTTTATGGAAAGATGGCGGTCAGATTAAATACGATAACCGCGGAAACCAGATTCGTCCATCCCAGGCAGAAGCCTTTGCTTATCAGACAATCCGTTTTAAAAGTGATTTGGGCTACGAAGTAGAACCTTATGCCTTCTATTTTAATGAAGGCCGCAACTCAATTTCCCTTAAATCTCTTAGCGAACCTGTAGCAATAAGTGAGCTTTCGCTTGTTCCGGTTCAAAAATATGACAGTTACGAGCAGTATATTGCAAAGCAGCCTTCAAAACCGGAGTCTTATACCGGTAAGGATGTTTATGTAAAGGTGCAGGGAGAAAATTCTTCTCTCCGCTCAGATCCATCGCTCTTTGCCCGTTATGACCGTTCTTCGGCAACAACTCAACCATACAGCACAAAAAATACAGTGCTCAACTATATTGGTGGAGATTCCTGGAAATCTTCCGGTCAGTGGATTGAATGGGAAATGGAAGTTCCTGAAAACGGCTGGTATACAATTTCTGTAAAAGCCCGCCAGTTCTTCCAGAGAGGTTATGTAGCCTACCGTTCAGTTTATATTGACGGCCAGATTCCTATGGAAGACCTCAAGCATATTGGTTTTGATTACAGCACTGACTGGAGATATGTAACTCTTGCCGATGCTCAGAAAAATCCATATAAATTCTATCTTTCCAAGGGCAAGCATACAATCCGTCTTGAAGCAACCCTTGGAGATGTTGGTCCAATCATCAATCAGCTGGAAGATTCTGTTTACCGTCTGAACCTTATTTATCGTACAATTCTTGTTCTTACCGGTACTACACCGGATGCAGACCGTGACTATGAAATTCAAAAGGTATTCCCTGATGAAGTAGAAGCAATGCTGCAGGAAAGCCGCCGTCTTTACAAGCTCATTGATGACTTTGTTGCAGTTACGGGGCAAAAATCAAACCAGATTGCTCCTGCAGAAAACCTTGCTGTTCAGCTTGAAAAATTCTACAAGCATCCGGACCGCATTACAAAGAACTTCCAGAACTTTAAAGATAATACAACAACTCTGGCTTCTTCAATGCTTACTCTTACAGAGACCAAGCTTGATGTAGATTATATTGTGCTCCAGAGTGTAAATGATAAAATCAAGCCCGATAAATCTAACTTCTTTAAGGATGCAAGGCACGAAATTGTTTCTTTTGTAAACTCTTTCATTTATGATGCCGCCGCTCTTGGAAGTATTTATGACGAAGATGAAGACCACGTTATTGAGGTTTGGATTGTAACAGGTCGTGATCAGAGTCAGGTTCTTAAGAACATGATTGATGATACCTTTACTCCACAAACAGGCATCAAGGTAAACGTAAAACTTATTAACCCTAACGCTCTGCTTACTGCAGTAATTGCAGGTAATGGACCGGATGTTGTAATTTCTACTTATACATCACAGCCTGTAGATTATGCTTTACGTAATGCCAACGTAAACCTTATGCGTTTTGATGACTGTGAAGAAGTACTCAAGCAGTTTAAGCCAAGTTCTTATGAGTTCTACAAGTATAATGGTGGACTTTACGCACTTCCGGAACAGGAAACCTTTAACCTTCTGTTCTACCGCAAGGATATTCTTGCCCAGTTTGATCTTGAGGTTCCTCAGACCTGGGAAGACTTTATAAATATGCTGCCAACTTTACAGGCAAACAACCTTTCTGTCGGTGTTCCTTATCCTAACGTAAACAATCTTGATATGACTGTTTTGTACTCAATGATTTACCAGCAGGATGGACGCATTTACAATGCCAACGGAGACAAGTCTGTAGTAGATTCCGAAGCAGGTATTGCTGCCTTTAAGACTTACTGTAGTCTTTACAATGACTATGGTCTTCCTCTTATCTACGACTTTATGGCTCGCTTCCGTACAGGTGATATGCCGGTTGGTATTGCAAACTATACAACCTACAACACAATTGTAGTTGGTGCTCCGGAAATCCGAAACCTTTGGGATTTTACTTATCTTCCTGGAACCATAAACTCACGCGGTGAACTTGACCGTTCTAATGCAGCCGGTGGTGTTTGTACCATGATGATTAAAAAAGGTATAAATCTTGATGACCTGGATCTTTCAAATCTGCCGGATCTTACCTATTCAAGCTTTAGCGGTAAAACTCTGGAAGCCGGTAGTATTCCGGGTATAGACCAGAAGACCTGGGCCAAGGTTATGAAGAATGAACAGATTCAGCATGATTCCTGGGAGTTTATGAAGTGGTGGGTTTCTACAGAAGCTCAGGTTCGTTACGGACGCGAAATGGAAGCTCTTCTTGGTGCCTCTGCCCGTTATGCAACTGCAAACGTAGAAGCCCTTAAGCAGCTTTCATGGAATACAGACCAGATTGAGATTCTTGAAAATTCTCTTGATCAGACCTTTGGTGTTCCTGAAGTTCCGGGTAGTTATTATACTCCACGCCATATAGTTAATGCTGCCCGCCGTGTAGTAAATGAAAAAGATGATGCGCGTGAAACTCTTATTGATTACACCCGCAAAATTAACGATGAGCTTACCCGCAAGCGAAAGGAATTTAATCTTCCTGTAGCACAGGATTAAGATGGAGTCAAATATGAATGAAAAATTAAAGAAATATATTGCCAGGAAAAAGATGGCTTCTACTGACCTTGTAAGAAATGCAAAGCGTCATAGTTTCTGTTATCTTTTTCTTTTGCCATACGCAATTCTCTTTATAACCTTCTATGTAATGCCTATGCTTACTTCCATTTATTTTAGTTTTACAAACTACAATATTCTGGAAAAGCCGGACTTTATTGGTGCCAGAAACTATATAAATCTTTTTCTGGAGGATGAGGTTTTTACAACTGCTGTTAAAAATACCTTTGTAATTGCCCTCATCATTGGACCGGTTGGTTATATCATGGCCTTTATTTTTGCCTGGCTTATTAATGAGCTTCCAAACTGGCTTAGAACCATAGTTGTATTCTTCTTCTATGCGCCTTCTATTTCGGGTTCTGCCTTCCTTGTATTTAAGAATCTGTTTTCTGATGATGCGCGAGGCTGGTTAAACTCAAAGCTCATAGCCTGGAATATTATTCAGCAGCCGATTTTGTTCTTAACAAATCCTATGAATGTATTAAAGGTTGTAATTCCTGTAATTCTCTGGACTTCGCTTGGAACAGGCTTCCTTTCCTTTGTTGCAGGTTTAAAGGGTGTAGATCAGGCTCAGTACGAAGCCGGTTATATTGATGGTATTCAAAACCGCTGGCAGGAGCTGTGGTATATTACTCTTCCAAATATGAAGCCAATGCTTTTGTTTGGAGCAGTTATGTCAATCACTACTTCTTTCAGTGTTTGTGATATTCCAATGCAGCTTGCGGGTTATCCTTCTGTAGACTATTGTGCGCGAACCATTGTAACGCACCTTTTTGACTACGGTTTTACCCGATTTGAGATGGGTTATGCTTCGGCCATAGCCACAGTTTTATTCTTGACAATGATTCTCTGTAACAAGGCAATTCAGGCCTTGCTTAGCAGAGTAGGTCATTAATGGGAGGTGTCTTATGGCTTCAAAAAATATGTATAAAGACATGACAATTCATCACTATAAGCACCGCAGAAAACCTAACCGCTCTATTGGCGGAGATATTGGAGTTTATATATTCCTTGGTATTTTTGCAGCCCTCATGGTTTTTCCTCTGGTTTTTGCAATTTCCAACTCTCTCAAGCCGCTTGATGAAGTATTAAAGTTCCCGCCGGATTTCTTTCCGCGCCATCCAACCTTTGATAACTATTCAGACCTGTTTATTACATTGAGTCAGGGCTGGGTTCCGCTTACAAGATATATTTGGAACACACTTTTTGTAACAGTAGTTGGAACTCTGGGACACGTAATTCTTGCTTCCATGGCAGCTTATGTACTTGCAAAGTACAACTTCCCTGGAGGACAGCTTTTCTTCCGTATTGCGGTAGTTGCCCTTATGTTTACCGGTTATGTAACAGGTATTCCTAACTACCTCATTATGTGTAAGCTCCACATTGTAGATACCTACTGGTCTATCGTTCTTCCGGCAATCGGTGGTTCTCTTGGACTGTTCCTTATGAAGCAGTTTATGGACGGCTTTCCAATGTCTCTTATTGAGGCAGCAAAGATTGACGGTGCACGGGAGTTTACAATCTTCTGGAAGCTTGTAATGCCAAATGTCAGACCTGCCTGGCTTACAATTTCCATTTTCTCTATTCAGGGACTCTGGAATAACCCTCAGACAACTACAATCTATACCGAGTCTAAAAAGATGCTCAGTTATGCACTTAATCAGCTTGGTCAGAACGTAATTGCCCGTATGGGACAGCAGAACGCTGTTATCGTATTTACAATGCTCGTACCAATTGTTTTCTTTATCTTCTCTCAGAGTCAGATTATGGAAACAATGGCTTCTTCGGGCTTAAAGGATTAGGGAGGACAGCAGAATGAAAAAATCTAAGCTTTTATTTACTGTAATTCTTGCAGGCCTGCTTTGTTCAAATCTTTTTGCCAAGGGAGATACCTATACCTATAACTTCTGGGATGATATAGAAAAATCTCCGGATGCCTACCGTGTTTCCCATGTAGTTTATGCTGCAGATTTACAGCTGGACAAGGCTCTTAAAAATCCTCAGTCGCTTTTTGCAAACGGTAACCACCTTTATGTTGCCGATTCAGATAACAACCGCTTTATAGAGCTGGAATATACAGAAAAAAAGACTCTTGAGTTTGTCCGTGTTATTGACCAGGTAAACCCAAGTCCTTTTTTGGAAGACAATACCTTTAAAGGTCCAAAAGACATTTTTGTTAGCAAGGAAGACGGTTCTTTCCTTTTTGCAGATACAGATAACGGTCGTATAATTAAAACAGACAAAGACCTTAATGTTATTATGGTTCTGCGAGAGCCGGATGATCCTACCTACGAAAAGGGTAAGGCCTTTTTGCCTTCCAAGGTTATTGCCGATTCAAAGGGTCGTATTTATGTTCTTTCAAAAAACGTAAATAAAGGATTTTTAAAGTATGAATATGACGGAAGCTTTCAGGGTTTTTATGGAGCAACCAAAGTAATTGTTAGTGCTGCCGACCGCTTCTGGAAAAAGTTTGCAACCGAAGCCCAGAAGGCACGAATGGTTTTGTTTGTTCCTACAGAATATTCAAACTGCTATATGGACAATGAAGGCTTTATCTATGCCGTAACTCATTCCTTTGATGAATGGGACCTCCTTTCGGGTAAAGCAGATCCAATCCGCCGTCTTAATGCACTTGGAAATGATATCCTTATTCAAAACGGTTACAATGTTGCAATCGGTGACCTGCAGTGGGGTAATGCCGGTGGTGTAAAAGGACCTTCCTGGATTGCAGATATTACAGTTTTAGACAACGAGGTATATGTTGCACTTGACGAAACCCGTGGACGCCTTTTTGCCTATAATAATCAGGGTTATCTGCTCTTTGCCTTTGGAGGCCGAGGTAATACAAACGGTACCTTCCGTAAGCCTGCTTCTATTGAACACATAGGTAAAGATCTTTTTGTACTTGATTCTACCAATGCTTCTATTACAGTATTTACACCTACAGATTACGGTAATCTTATTTACAGGGCTACAGAGCAGTTTGCAGTTGGTAAATATGATGACTCTGCCGAAACCTGGGAAAAGGTTCTTCAGTTAAATGGAAACTACGACCTTGCCTATATTGGACTTGGAAAAGCTTTCCTGCGCCAGAACAAATACAAGGAAGCTATGGAATACTTTAAGCTCAAGCGAGACCGCAGAGATTATTCCAAAGCCTTTAAGTATTACCGCAAGGAATGGGTAGAACAGCACTTTGCATTAATTGTAATTGTAATTGCTGCAATTCTCATAATTCCTCTTCTTGTCAGATGGATAAAGAGAATTAAATGGGAGATTAGTACACTATGAGTAATTTTGTAACCAGACGTTTAAAAAAATTAACGCTCAAAGAAACTTATGCGCGTTTCTTTGATACGCTCAAATATGCTTTTTATGTAATGTTCCATCCGGCAGACGGATTCTGGGATTTAATTCATGCAAAGCGTGGTTCTTATGGAGCAGCTAACTTTATTGTAATTCTTACACTCTTTACCCAGGTATGGCGTTTAAGATTTACAAGTTTTGTTGTAATGAATGTTCACTGGGAAGAAGTAAATGTTTTCGAAGAGTTTGCAACAATTCTTCTTCCTCTTGGAATTTTCTGTATATGTAACTGGGCTCTTACAACCCTTTTTGACGGTAAAGGCCACCTTGGTGACATTTATATGGGAACAGGCTATGCCTTGGCCCCATATCCGCTTATTCAGATTCCAATCATTATTATAAGTAACTTTGTAACCCGCGATGAGGTTGCTTTTTACAATATTTTTGATACGGTTTCTATCCTTTGGTGTGGAATGCTCATCTTTATGGCCATGATGATGATTCATCAGTACGGTTTCTTTAAAACGCTGCTCTTTACAATTTTTACAATTGCGGGCATGCTCATTTTTATTTTTATCGTACTCTTGTTCTTTAGTATGATTTCGCAGGGTATAGCATATTTTGTTTCACTCGGCCGCGAAGTCATATTCAGGTTGAATTGACGGAGGAGGGGCTATGTCAGAAGAAGAAATGAAAGAAACTAAACAGAAAAAAATAAAAGAACCAAAACCTCCTAAGGAAAAAAAGGCTAAGAAGGCTAAAAAGTCCAAGTATCCGGATTGGTACATTGGACCACCAAAGCCAATGAAGACAAAGAAATTTGAATTCCATAAGCCTACAGCAAAATTCTGGGTTGGTTTTGGCATTACAATTGCAATACTTGGCTTTTTGACCTTTATTGTTCTGCGTCTTATTGCAGTAGGAAAGGCAGTTCAGCCACAGTTTGACTATTATGAATTTAATGCAGAAAAGCATCCGGCTCCTTATGTTCTTGAAAACAATAAAATAAGGTTTGAACTGGATCCTTTAACAACACAGTTTACCGTAACTCAAAAGTCTACAGGTAAAGTATGGTACTCAAATCCGCCAGAGGCACAGAAGGACCCTCTTGCTCTTTCAAACGAAAAGAACAACATGAAGTCTACTATGCTCATAAAATATTCTACCGAAAACGGAAACGAAGACACCTACGATCTTTTCTCTAATAGTGTAGAAAGAAATTTCTATGATATTAAAGCAAGCGCTTCGGAAATTCGTGTAGACTATACTGTCGGTCAGATGGATCGTGAATATGTTTTCCCTCTTATTCTTTACCAGTCAGATCTGGACGAATGGTGCGAAGGCTTAAGTAAGAGCGAAAAGAATGCAATTCTGCGTGCCTACCATAAATACACCGTAAGCAGCTTTAAGGGCGACGAACTGGACAGCATGCTTACCAAGTATCCAAAGATGGAAGACGAGCCTCTTTATCTGGTATTCGAAAATGCCCAGACCTTCCAGAAGGAACAGCTGGAAGAATTGTTTGGTAAACAGGGCTTTGACTACGAAGACTACCAGAAAAACAAGGAGCTTTATAAAGAAACCAGTATCAAGGAAGTTCCTGCCTTTAACATAAGCATTATTTACAAGCTTGATGAAAAGGGCTTTTCTGTAGATATTCCTTTTGATGAAATTTCTTACCGCTTAAAGTATCCTATTGTTCTTGTTTCTGTACTCCCATATTTTGGAGCCGGCGGAACAGAAGATACAGGCTTTATCCTCATTCCTGAGGGTGGTGGAAGTATCATCAACTTTAATAACGGAAAGACCCGCCAGAACGGTTACTATGCAGACTGTTATGGCTGGGACTATGCAATGGACCGCAAGGCTGTTATTACCGAAACCCGTGCAAGCTTCCCTGTATTTGGAATTGCCAACGGAAACTCAGGCTTTATTTCCATTATAGAAAGTGGTGCAGAATATGCAGGTCTTACTGCAGAAATTGCAGGTAAGCTCGGCAGCTATAACTATGCACGCTTTGATTACAGAATGCTTCACAGTGAGCAGTACGAAGTAACAACCCGTACAACAAATGCCCAGTTCAGCTTTGAAACCTCTCTTCCAAAGGGCGAAGTAATTCACCAGAGCTTTATATTTACAGAAGAACCTTCTTATGTAGATATGGCAAAAGAATATCAGAATTATCTTTTTGCAGGCAGCAAGAAAACCCAGAACCGCGAAATTCCGGTTGCTGTAGAGCTGGTTGGTGCCATAGAAAAGAAACAGCAGGTATTCGGTATGCCAAAAACCCGTCCTTATGCACTTACAACCTATAAGGAAGCTGCCGGTATCATTCAGCAAATTGAAGATATGGGCATTAAAGATGTAAGTTATAAGCTTTCGGGCTTTATTAATGAAGGAATCCGTTCAACAATGCTCAATAAGGTTCGCTTTATCCGTCAGTTAGGCGGCAAGAGCAACTTTAAAAAGTTTGTAAAATCTGTAGAAGATACTTCGGCTAAGCTTTATCTGGACGGTTCTGTTCAAACTCAGTATCGTACAGGACTTTTTAAAGGCTTCTTCAGCTACAGGGATTCTGCCCGCTTTGTAAGTGACGAGCTTTGTAAGCTTTATGAATATTCAGACCTCTGGTTTGGTAAGGACCCGGACAGAGATACTTATTATCTTTTGAGACAGTCTTTACGCGACAAGGGTGCAGATGTTCTCACAAAGAATGCAGCAAAGCTTGGGGTAGACGGTATTTCTTATAAGGATAACGGAAAAAATCTTTCCAGTGACTTTAATGACCGCCATGTTACAACCCGTGCAACTGCAAGAATTGCCCAGCAGGAAAAAATGCAGCAGGCTAACGATAAGGGCCTTAGCATAATGATCAATGCCGGCAACGACTATGCCCTTGCTTACACAGATTTTGTTACAAATATGGATTTGCATGGTAACAGTTATGCCATTATTGACTATACAGTTCCTTTCTATCAGATTGCGCTGCATGGTTATAAAAACTACGCCGGTTCACCAGTTAATCTTGGTTACGAAAAAGACCAGATTATTCTTGAATCAGCCGAAACTGCTGCCGGACTTTATTATACCTTCATGGAAGCTTCTCCTAAAAAGCTCCAGGAAACCTACTACACAGAGTACTACTCAAGCTGTTTTGATTCCTGGAAGAGTGAGTTTGAAGATTCTTATGAACGCTATAACCGAGAACTTTCTGTAGTTGCAAACAGTCTTATTGTAGACCACGAATACGTTTCCGACCAGGTTACAAAAACTACCTTCGACAACGGTTATGTAATCTATGTAAACTTTGGTTATACAAGCTACAGAACTGCTACAGGAAAAAATATTCCTGACAGAGATTACAGAATTTTGACGGTGGAGGACTAAAATGAAAAAACGAAAAGTAGGGCTCATGGGGCGAAGAGCTTTGTACGGCTACCTTTTTATACTGCCCTTTATAATTGGTTTTATCTTCTTTATGGTTAAGCCGCTCTGCCAGTCTTTAAGAATGGCTCTGTCAGATGTTACAATTTCTACACAGGGCTTTTCTCTGGCTTATAACCAGCTGGCAAACTTTAAGAAGGCTTTTCTTATTGATCCGGACTTTAGGCGAATGCTGGTAGAAGGAATTGGTAACATGATTTACCGTTCTCTTGCAACAGTAGTATTCAGTTTCTTTGTTGCGCTGCTTCTTAATCAAAACTTTAAGGGAAGAACCTTGGCCCGTTCCATCTTCTTCCTTGCAGTAATTCTTTCTTCCGGTGTTCTGGTTGGTCTTGAAAACAACAACTCCCTTATGGCCCAGCTCAAGGATACAATTGAAGAGTCGGGTAGTGCAAACTCTATTACTCAGGTATTGGAACGCATCCTGGTTTCTTCGAGTACGGGCTTTAGCGGCATAAGCGGCAAGACCTTTGAAAAGGTTTTTGAGATTATTGATTCCATTTACGATGTTGCCATGGCATCCGGTATTCAGATTATAATCTTCCTTTCCGGTCTGCAGAACATTTCTCCAAGTATGTACGAGGCCGCACAGATGGAAGGTTGTACTTCATGGGAAAGCATGTGTAAAATCACAATTCCAATGATAAGTCCGCTGCTTCCGGTTTGCTGGGTTTATACAATCGTAGACTTCTTTATGAAATCCGATAACGAAATCATGACAAAAATTAATGACAACATGCTCGCTCTTGCTTATGGCTTTAGCTCTGCAATGGCCTGGTCTTACTTTATTGTCTGTATGGTTTTGATAGGCATTTCTTCGGCAATTCTTTCAAAGGTGGTATACAACTATGACTAAGAAAAATGATTTTTGGGAGCGCAACGAAGCCTCTGACGGAATCCTTCTTAAGGAAACAATAAAAAAGTATGCCATTGATATTTTCCGCGGCATTCTTTTGTTTGGTATGTGCTTTATGATTATTCAGCCAATCCTGAATAAATTTGCTGTAAGCTTTATGTCAGAAAGAGACCTTTACGATACAACTATTGTACTGGTTCCAAAGCATTTTTCGGTTTCCAACTGGAAGATTGCTTCTTTTCTGCTTAATTACAAGACAACACTTTTAAATACAATCTGGGTTTCTATCCTTGTTTCGACAATCGAAGTTTGTATGTGCAGTATTGTAGGTTATGGTTTTTCACGATTCCAGTTTCCTCTTAAAAAATTCTGGTTTTTCTGTGTAATCCTTATTATTGTTATTCCTCCGCAGACAATTTCTACTTCTTTGTTCCTGCATTTCCGCTACTTTAATTTCTTTGGAAAAACAATAAACCTGCGCGGTAATATTTCGCCATATCTTATGCTTTGTTTTACCTGTCAGGGACTTAAAAACGGACTTTATATCTTTATGATCCGGCAGTTCTTTATGGGATTCCCTTTTGAACTGGAAGAAGCCGCTTATGTAGACGGCTGTGGACCTCTTAAGACCTTTGTGCGCATTATGGTTCCAGGTGCTAAACCAATCATTACCTCCTGTTTTTTGTTCTCCTTTGTATGGCAGTGGACAGACAGTTTTTATTCAAACCTCTTCTTAGGAAAGGTTCAGCTTTTGTCCATTTCTCTTACATCGGTTGTAGATAAATTTGGTATTTATCTTTCTAACCTTAACGGTGGTACTGTAATTGCGCCTATGGCTTATGCAAATGCCGTGCTTTCTACTGCAATACTTTTGGGAATTTTCCCTGTAATTATACTTTATGTATTCTGTCAGAGACTCTTTGTAGAAAGTCTTGCAAGTACCGGTGTTAAAATGTAAGGATAAATTTAAAAAGTTATTCGTTTAACCACAAAAAAATTATTTTACAAATGTGTTTTTGAGTGGTATACTAGTTAATATGAAAAAAAATTGCCAGAAATGGCGTTAAAGGAGTTTTTTTTATGAAAAAAATTGCAATCGTTGCATTGTCAGCTGTGCTTGTACTTGCACTCGCTGGTTGTGACAAAAAAGGCGGATCTTCAAAGGCTGCACTCGCTGCAGCTCAAAATGGAGATTATTCAAAATTGAAGGTTGAAAAAGACCCAGCTACAAAGAAAGCTTATGACTTTGGCGGTCTTGAAGTAACAATCTACGACTGGTGGTCAAATCCGGATGCTGCTCCTGCAAACAAACAGCAGGAAGATCAGGCTAACTACCGCAAGTATCTTGAAGAAACCTACAACTTCAAGTGTGTTCAGAAGGACCTTCAGGCAGGATGGGGAGATCACCCTGCAGAAGTAGCTAACTACTGTATTACCGGTGGTGATGATGCTCGTATCTTCATCATAGACTCACGTTCTGCTTTGACAGGTGCTGCACAGGGTCTTTGGGCAGATGTTTCTAAGGTTCCAGATATCGACTGGACAAAGAAAAAGTGGAACAAGGCTGTATGTAACGTAATTCCAGGTTACACATTTGCTGTTGGTATGCCAGAACCACGTCAGTGTATCTTCTTTAACAAGAAGGTTCTTAAAGACAATGGTTTTGATCCAGACGAGCCATATAACCTCCAGAAGGAAGGAAAATGGACATGGGCTAAATTCGAAGAAATGTGTGATGCTTTGACAAAGGATACAAACAACGATGGTATCATCGATCAGTATGCTCTCTCAGGCTTTAACTCAGAATTTGCTGCTCCTGCTATTTACTCTAACGGTGGTGCTATTACTGGCCGCGATGCAAATGGTAAGCTCTATCTTGATACAAGCGACAAGACAATGGAAGCATGGAACTGGGTACGCGACATCTTTGTTAAGTACAACAAACCTGCAGAAGAAGGTGCTAACTGGGACTACTTCAAGTCTGACTTCTTAAACGGATTTACAGCATTCTATAATGACCAGGAATACGATGCACAGCCTAACGGTATGCTCGCAGATATGAAGGATGACTGGGGTATGGTATGTTTCCCACTCGGACCTAACGGTGACGGAAAATACTTTACTATGAACCAGGACAACATGCTCATCATTCCTGCTTACTATGCACAGGACAAGGTTAACAAGATTTTCAAGATTTATGACTTCTGGACAGATGATGTACCAGGTTATGATGATGAGGATTCTTGGAAGGAAGGATACTATACATCATTCCGCGATACACGTGCTGTTGATGAAACAATGCAGTACATGATGGACAATTCAAAGTCTTGGGATGCTTGGCTTATTCCTAACTTCAACTGGGCTCCAATTTCATGGAACGTTTGTGGTGGTGCAGATCCACAGGAAACAATCGAATCTATGAGAAACGAGCTCCAGGCTGCTTTGGACGACATTAACAAATAACTAATGTCATTGTCCGGTTAGACCGGACAATCTCTAAAAAATAAGCGGGTACTTCTTTACGGGGTACCCGCTTTTTTGTTATAATGACTATATGTCTACACACGGAACAATCACAAAAGACAATCACGCGGCATTGTGGCATGGACGCTTTAAGGAAGGCCCTGATGCTGATGCAGTAAAGTTTGAAACTTCAATCAAAGACGATATGCGCATGGCAATGGTTGATATAGAAGGAAGTATTGCCCATGCAAAAATGCTGGGCCGCCAGAAGCTCATTTCCAAAACAGAAGAAAAACAGATTATAGACGGGCTGCTTTCTATTAAGACAGATCTTTTGCGTGGAACAGACAGCAAAGGAAAGCCTTTTACTGTAGATCTTAGTGCCGAAGATATTCACTCTTTTATAGAAGCAACTTTGACCGACCGTGTAGGCGAGAGTGGAAAAAAGGTTCATACAGGACGCAGCCGCAATGACCAGATTGCACTGGATGAGCGCCTTTACCTCCGCCATCAGATTATTGCACTTAAAAAAGAACTTCTTGCACTTATAAAAACTCTTGCAACAATTGCTTCAAAAAATACACAGACTCTTATACCTGGCTTTACTCATATGCAGCACGCACAGCCTGTTACTCTTGCACATCATGTATGTGCCTGGGCTCAAATGTTTGCACGCGACGTAGAACGCCTGACAGATGCCTATAAAAGAGTAGACCTGTCTCCAATTGGTTCAGGGGCTCTTGCAACAAGCGGTCTTCCATTGAATCGTGAATACGAAGCAGGTCTCCTTGGTTTTGCGGGGGTAACTGCAAATTCTTTGGATACTGTAAGTGACCGTGACTATTATCTTGAGGTTGCTTCTGACCTTTCTCTTGTGCAGATGCATCTTTCCCGTGCCTGCGAAGAAATTGTCCTTTGGTCAACCGTAGAGTTTGGTTTTGTGGAGCTTAGCGAAAAATGGAGTACAGGAAGCTCCATTATGCCGCAAAAAAAGAATCCTGATTTTGCAGAGCTTATCCGTGGAAAAACTGGTCGTGTTTACGGAGATATGGTAGCTTTGTTTACAATGATGAAGGGACTTCCTCTTTCATACGACCGCGACATGCAGGAAGATAAATCAAGCTTCTTTGACGCTTATGATACAGTAATTTCTGGAGTACGCATTTTTACTCAGATGGTAAAAACTGCTACCTGGAATAAAAAAGCTATGGCTGCCGCCTGTGACGGTGGTTATCTTAATGCCACAGATGTTGCAGATTACCTTGTGCGAAAGCAGCTTCCATTCCGAACTGCACACGGAGTTTCGGCTGGTCTTGTTCGTCTTGCCATAGAAAAAAAATGCAGACTCGAAGAGCTTGATTTTGCAGAATACCAGAAAGCAAGTCCGCTTTTTAAAAAGGATATATACGATTTTATTACTCCAGAAAAATGTGTAGAAAGCCGTGCAGTAACCGGAGGACCGGCAGGAAAAGCAGTTCTTGTTCAGATTAATGCACTACAGACTTTTGTTAAGGAAAATACTCTGTCATCAAAGAAATCAGACAGTGATGACTGGGATAAAATATTTGAAAATTTCTCTTAAAAGGGAAAAACGAGGTTTTATTAAAATGAAAAAAACAGCAATGATTTTTGCAGCAGTACTTGTTGCAGTATCAGGTTTGGCTTTTACAGGTTGTAAGAAAAAGACAGATTCCACACCTGTAAATGCAGTAGAAGCACTTAAAGCTCGTGGAGTTTTTGTTCTTGGACTTGATGATTCATTTCCACCACTTGGATTCCGCGATGACAACAACGAAATTGTAGGTTATGATATTGATCTTGCAAAAGAAGTTGCAAAGCGTATGGGTGTAGAATTCAAAGCTCAGCCAATTGACTGGGATGCAAAAGAGATGGAGCTTGCAACCGGTAAAATTGACTGTATCTGGAACGGTTTTACAATCACAGAAGACCGCAAACAGGCACTTTCTTTTACTTTCCCATATTTAAATAACGAACAGGTTCTGGTTGTAAGAAAGAACGGTTCTGTAAAAACTTATGATGATTTGAGCGGCAGGGTAGTAGGATATCAGAGCGGTTCAAGTGCTCAGGAAGCAATCGAAAGTAATTCCCCTTTCAAATATTATATTGGCGATGTAGTTGCCTTTAAAGAAAATATCACTGCTCTTAACGATCTTAAGGTTGGCGGTGTAGATGCTGTTGCTATGGACAGTGTTGTTGCAAATTATTCTATTGCTACAACCGGTGAACCATTTGAAGTTTTGCCTCAGGCTCTTGCAAATGAAGAGTACGGCGTAGGCTTTAGAAAGAATGAGCCGGAGCTTCGCGACGAAGTAGAACGCATCCTTTTGGAAATGGCTGCTGACGGAACTGTTGCAAAAATCTCTACCAAGTGGTTCGGCAAAGATATTTCTGTTATCGGAAAATAAATGTTATCTGAAAGATATGCTAAGATGCTTGTCTCGATGTTTAAAGCATCGGGAACATCTCTACAGGTTTTCTTTCTCACCCTGCTTTTTGCAATTCCGTTTGCTATGGTTGTTGCCATGGGACGAATGTCAAAAAACAGGCTTCTTTCCGGTATAACAAATATATTTTTACTTATAATCCGCGGAACACCCCTTATGCTTCAGCTGCTGGTTGTTTATTTTGGGCCGGGGCTTTTTATCCGCTGGCTTAGTGATATGGGCTATGATGTAGCCTTTCGCTGGAACCGTTTTGCAGCAGCAATTATTGCGCTTAGTATAAACTATGCCGCCTATTTTGCAGAAATCTATCGCGGCGGAATTGAATCTATTCCAAAGGGACAGTACGAAGCCTGCAAGGTTTTGGGTTATACAAGAGCCCAGACCTTCTTTACGGTAATTTTACCACAGGTTATAAAACGCATTGTTCCTGCTATGGGCAACGAAGTAATAACCCTTGTAAAAGATACAGCGCTTGTTTCTGTAATTGGCGTAGCAGAACTTTTGATGGTAGCCAAAGAACGTCAGGGCGCACTTTTTTCATTCTGGCCGCTTTTTATAGCAGGTGCCTTCTACTTCTTTATGAACTGGATTGTGTCAGTTGTATTCAGGCAGCTGGAGAAAAAGTTGAGCTACTATAATTAACGACGTGTATTATGGAAGAAATAATTAAGGTTGAAAACTTAAAAAAATCTTTTGATTCTCTTGATGTAATAAAAGGTATTTCGTTTAGCGTTCACAAGGGCGAGGTTTTAAGTATTATAGGCCCAAGCGGTTCCGGAAAGTCTACAATTCTTCGCTGTATTTCGCAGCTGGAAGAGGTTACCGGCGGTACTATAAGCATTTGTGGTCAGGATCTTGTAAAAGACGGAGTTTACTGCAGTAAGGACCAGCGCCACCAGATTATCCTAAAAAGCGGGCTTGTTTTTCAAAATTTTAATCTTTTTCCGCATTATTCGGTTTTGGAAAACGTTATGCAACCGCAGATTAAAGTCCTTAAAAAGTCTAAGGAAGAAGCACGCACAACTGCAATGCAGTTTTTGGAACGCATGGGGCTTGAACAAAAAGCTGATGCCTATCCATGTCAGTTGAGCGGTGGTCAGCAGCAGCGTGTTTCCATTGCCAGAGCCCTTGCTTTAAAACCAGAGGTTCTTCTTTTTGATGAACCGACCAGTGCTCTTGACCCAGAACTTACCGGAGAAATTCTTGCTGTAATAAAAGAGCTTGCTGCCGAAAAAATGACCATGGTTGTAGTTACCCACGAAATGGCCTTTGCGCGCGACATTTCTACACATATAATATTTATGGATGGCGGTGTTATTGTAGAAGAGGGTGCACCGGAAGATGTAATAAATAAGCCGCAGCAGGAGCGTACAAAAGCATTTTTAGCAAGATTTAGTAATTAAGATTGCTTCGCCTGCGGCTCGCAATGACGGCTTGTGCCTATTGAATAAACTCTAAAAATCAGTTATTATATCTACTCAATATGCACAATTGCACATATTATGCGCATTTTGTGTTTAAAAAGAAAAATCTGGTACTGGAAACAGTATCATGGAGGAATAAATGGTCAAAATCAGACTTAAGAGATTTGGTACACAGAAACGTCCATGCTACCGTGTAGTTGTTCAGGACTCACAGAAGCCACGTGACGGCGTTTGTATCGAAGAAATTGGAACTTATCAGCCAATCGCAAAGGAAGCTGACCAGGTTTCAATCGATTTGGAACGCGCTAAGTACTGGATCAGTGTTGGTGCTCAGCCTACAGACATCGTTAAGAAATTAATGAATGTTCAGTCTGCAAAACAGGCAAAGTAATTTACAGAGAGGCTAGGAAATGGAAAAAGACCTGATTGAATACATCGCAAAATCATTGGTCGATGATCCGTCAGCTGTATCTGTAAACGAAACTGAAGGCGAAAAGGGCATGGTGCTCCAGCTTAAGGTTGCAGACGGTGACATTGGCAAGGTAATCGGCGAATACGGCC
>JAEEGJ010010013.1_pt1 | contig 24975 bp, 23 predicted proteins | sample 8958761 | NCBI WGS metagenome assembly JAEEGJ01 (sample SAMN16246546, study PRJNA631951) | gut metagenome | biome: gut microbiome; feature: rumen; material: RS-attached | host: Bos | place: Iran: Karaj | collected 2018-10 | reverse complement strand
CATGAATATGAATCCGCTGAGCGCAATAAAGACAACGATCGCGGCAATGAGCAGAACGGCCTGCATCTGTATTACAAACCTGCCTTAACTTCGTTGAAGATCTTGGTCTCTTCTACAAGGCCTTCGGAGATCTCGTTGCCGAAATAGAAAGCTACGATCATGCCGGGGCCGATAGCGGTTCCGTTTGCCATGTTAACGCGTGTAGCGATGATCTCTTCGGGATGGAAATTCTCCTTGATGAGATCCTGCATCTGGATCCACTGTGCCTTACGGTAAGTGTGAGAAACGAAGATCCTCTTCGGATTAGGTTCGATCGTTCTCTTCATGTATTCGATGGAAGCTGCGAACATCTTCTTGTAGCCTGTAACCTTGCCCATAACGGTGTTCATGCCCTTACGGTCGCACTCAGCCATAGGCTTGATGTTGATGAGGCCGCCCATGAAAGCAGCGATGTTGGATACACGGCCTGATCTCTTGAGGAAGTTGAGGTCGTCAACAGTACCCATCTGGTGAACTCTGTACTTGTTGACATTGAGCCAGTCAGCGATCTCTTCCATTGACTTGCCCTGCTGCTTCATTTCGCCTGCAAATGAGACGAGGAGGCCTAAACCGCCTGAATATCTGACAGAGTCGACTACGATGATCTTTCTGTCAGGATATTTTCCCATCAGCTTCTCGGCAGCAACCTTGCACTGGTTGTATGTTCCGGAAAGAGCAGATGAAAGTGAGATGTTGAGAATATCGTATCCCTGCTTGAGATACTTCTCGAAAAACTCTTCCTGAAGCTCGATATTCTTGATGCCTGTTGTATAGATAGCATCTTTTGTCATGCTTCCATAGTATTCATCAGGACTCATAAGTTCCCAGTCGAGAGTTGACTCCTCTTTCTTACCGTCAGGAAGAACTACGATGCCCGGAAGATAATCCGTTACACCGAATCTTTCTCTTAAGTCCTTTGTCAGGTCTGTTGAGCTGTCTGTAAGAATTACAAAATCACCCATTTCCAAAATCTCCTTTTATGTTTGTATATTGATTATTTTCTGGCTTCTTCGATAGCTTTGATGACGTCGCCTACCGTCTGGAAAGCGTTTGCTCCGGTGACGTTGAGCCTGACGTTCATCTTCTCTTCGATATTCATCATGATGACAACGAAAGATACGGAATCCATATCAAGATCCTTGAGCTGTGTCTCTTCCGTTATTGATGAAAGCGGGATCTCGAACTCTCTGTTCATTGCCTTATAGCTGTCAGAGATGACATTATAGAGTTCTTCAAGCATTATCATTATCCCCCTTAACCTCTTTGCCGGCCTTCTTCTCCTGAGCTTCTTTGATCTGCCCGTTTACACGCTCAAGATTGGCCTTCATCTTGACCCTTGCCGCTTTTACAGCCCTGTTGAATTCCGGCGAGGATTCGCGTATCGCGATCTGTCTTAATTCAGTGAGTTTCCTGTATAAAAGGTCATTTGCAAGATTAACTGAGTTATTATCGGGCATTTGCGAGGTCCTGTCAAATTTGATGAGCTCTCCTATTACATACACCTGTTTCCTGAAAGGCTTGTATGTCGTGTGCATGTAAACAGGCGCCACGGGTACCCCGGTCATGAGTGCCAGCATGACCGCTCCGCTCATGAAAGGCATGAGCTTATCGTCGTAATTCATATGGCCTTCCGGGAACACAAGGAGCGGGACATCGTCTTTTAAGCAGTCGATGCAGGTCCTGATCGCGCCCCAGTCAAAGCCCGAGCGGTCGAGCATGATGCATCCCATCGTCTTTTCGAAAAACTCCCACATCTTATTGATGGTGGCAACGTCCCTGGCGGCAATGCACCTGGGCGCGAGCTTGAAGAAAACATAGTACATGAAAGGCGCGTCGATCCACCAGGAGTGGTTGCTGACAAGGAGCATGCCCTTCTGTCTTAACCTGGTTCCCCTTGCCATGCCGTTCTCGTAGATGTATTTCGGGTGCATTAACGTCCAGATGCCCGGATAAGCGGTTATCTTGACGAAGTTATAAAGGAAATCCGCGTGCTTATGTTTCTTGGGCTTCTTTCCTTCAGCCTCGTAGAAATTATCGAGATAGAACTGCCTGTACTTCTCTATCGTGTCGTAAAGGTCCTTTGTCATGGCTCGGGACTGATCCTGCAGTGTCTCTTCGTTGATAAGATAGTTGTCCGGGAAGATGGGCTCACCGATGAACATCTTGTCTCTCTTGCCGGGTCCTATCTTTCCGTTGTGATAGACGGGGATGATCGGAGCGCCTGAGCCTAAGCTCATGAGAGCCGCAGCCTGGCCGAACTCAAGGAGCTTGCCTTCAGTCTCGATATGTCCCTCAGGGAAAATGAGGATATTCTTTCCGTCCTTTAAGAGCTTGACTGCCTTATTTACGGCGTCCATGTTGCCGCTTATTGCATCTACCCTGATAACGCCCATAGCTTTTACGAGGAACGTCAGAAACGGATTGAAATCATAGAACTTGGCCGAGACAAGCACATAAAAGCGCCTTCCCGGGAAAGCCATGAGCGCGCAGACGTAGTCAAGGAATGACGTGTGATTGAGCGCCGCGATTATAGGGCCCTTGTAATCGAGCTTCTTTTTGGCGCGCAGGAAATACCTCTTGATATTGAAAAAGAGGAGCGCGGGAATGATGCTGTTGATAATCAGAAACCACCTTACAAGGAACATCAGCTTATATCCTTCTCAGCCTTGTTGGTGCTGGTGATTATGTAATCGGCGATGGCCATCGGCGTAATGAGCGGCGTCTCGGTCATCATGATCTGCCTGCCGGTCTTCTCGCCCGCCTTGCTCAAGAGCTCGACATACTGCATGCTGTCGCCGCCCAAAGCCACAAAGTTGGATGTCTCGGTGATCTCGCTCCTGTCCTTGCCTAAGACCTCTGCGAACACGCCGCAGACAGTATCAATGAGCTTGATATATTCGTCTGTCCTGATCCTCTTGATCTCTTCATCGGAAGGATCCGAGCACTCTGTAAAGAAAAGCTTGGATTCTTCAATGCCTGCCACAAGAGCCCTTCTGTCAACGCCCTTAATGTTCTCGGGCATGTCGCCTATGAGGCTTACGACCTTTGAAGGGCGCTCCATCATGGAAAGAGACGAGATAGACGTGAACACGCTTTTGAGAGACGTCGTCAGCTCGAAAGCCCCGAGCTTGCCGTTATCGGATAAGACAAGGATCATCTGCTTGCTGTCAGTGCCGGGGATCTTGGCATAAACAAGAGCTATCGCGGAATAAGCACCCTTGCTGATCCTTGATTCGATCTCCTCGGGCGAGATGTTCTCACCGTTTGGTCCAATGATGACATCGTCTTTCCTGCCGACGATGGAAAGTCTTCCCTGTGCGTCGATCTTGACGATGTCGTTCGTAGCGTAATAATCCTGATCGTTCTTACGGAAAACGCCGTCAACGTACATCCCGTTCATCGCATGATCGTTCGGGATCAGGAGCTCACCGTCTTCAGCAAGCTTATAAGCGATGTTGGAGAAAATGACGCCGACCTTGCCCTCGTTCCTGTACTTGGGCTTTTTCGCAAGCTCAACGGAAAGAATGCCGCACTCGGTCAGGCCGTATCCGTTATGTATCGAATAGCCCAGACCGTTAAGGACTTCCAGAGTCCTCGGCTGTACAAAGCCGCCACCGGAAATGAGGAATCTGAGCTTTTCGCCCAGGAGCTGACGTCTTACCTTCTTGAATATTATGCCTCTGGCGACCGTAGCGCCAAAGAGCGGGAAAACATTCTGGAGCTTGTTGGAGAAGTTGATCGCCTTATTGAAGGTCTTGGTCTTGCCCTGCTTGGCGACCTCCGCCTCGAGTGCTGCGACCGTCTTGTTCCAGACAAGCGGGATAGCAAAGAAATGCGTAACGCCGATCCTTCTGCATACGAGCTGGATCGATTCGACATCGTACTTCGGAAGGAAGACCATGCATCTTCCGAAGAACGTGAACCAGAGCAGCAAAGCAACAAGCCCGAAAATGTGATAGAACGGCAGGAACGCAAGGTTCTTGATCTCAAGCTTCTCGTTGTACTGGATCGCGGGATTCATCCTGACGATGTCAGCCGAGAGCTCGACCTGCTTACAGATGGTCATGCCGCTGTGTGATATGATCTTGGGCTTTGACGTCGAGCCGCTGGTAACGAGGATGACCTCGTCCTCCCAGTAATCCTTTTCGGGCGAAGACATATCGTCTATACCGTCGAGTATGGCAAAGGGCGTGACAGCGCCTTTTACCCTGTCATCCAAAGAAACGACGAACAAAGGCTTAAGCTCATCGATAATGTCGTTTGTTACAGCAAGACTGTGCCTCGTGTTAAGAAGTACGGGCTTAAAGCCGGACCTCAAAAGGCCCCAGAAGATCGCGACCCAATCCACCGAGTTCTCAAGGTAGATGCCGGCGATCCTTCCCTTGCCTGCCTCAGGCGCGCCGTATTTGGTCAGGAACGCATTTGCGAACACATCGGTCCTTGCACAGAACTCGGAATATGTGACCTTTGCGATCTTTCCGTTATCCAGATACTCGGCAAAGAGCTCGCCCGTAAAGCTTTCCCTGATTATCCTGAAGATCGTCTCAAACGACTGATCGGAGCCCTTGAGCTCCTCGATATTTCTGGTTACTACTTTCGCGACCATGACCATCAGACATCAAGCCCCCAGACTTCCTTGATCTGACCGCACATCTGAAGGATAGCGGCCTCGCCCTGGGGAACGATGCCGAAATAGTCCAGGAACGCGTGAGTTACGCCTCTGTAGCGTGTGATTCTGCAAGGGACGCCCGCTTTCTTGAGCAGCCTTGCATAGTATTCCATCTGGATCCTCAATCCGTCGTACTCGGCGCAGAAAATGCCCGTGAAAGGCATAACGGACAGATCAGCATATATAGGGCTGACATCAGGGGCCTTCTTGACCTCTTCGTATCTTTCACCCGTGTAGTTCAAAAGGATACCCGCCATGAGCTGGCTGTTGCCCTGTCCGTCGCAGCGTCCGAGCTGGAGCCTCGAAAGAATGAGTTCTTTCTCCTCATCGTTGATCGAGTAATCGGAAATATTCCAATCGTAGAGGCGTTCGCCCGAGAAAAGGTCAACACAGGGATAGAACAGTCCAAGATAAGAGATCTTCGCCTCGCTCTTGTTGTCGATCACAGAAGCCAACGCAAGGTTAGCACCTGCGCTGTCACCAAACAGACCGATCCTGCTCTTATCGATGCCGAGCGCCTCAGCGTTTGCATAAACATATTCAATAAGCCTCAGGCAGTCGTTGATCGCCGCAGGATAGCGGTGCTCGGGCGCAAGGCCATACTCGATGTTGAGGACGACGCATCCGGACTGCTCAGCCGCAAATCTGCAAGGCTGCTCATAGTAAGAAGCAGCGCTGGCCATGAAAGAACCGCCGTGGATATAGATGAGGACAGGTCTTACCGTACCTGTACCGTCTGCTCTTTCGTATCTGAAGACTTTGACCTTGCGGCCGTCCGAATCTATCTCGAAACTGCTGTTTACCACCTCGTCAGTGCATGCATCGAGGCACTGTGTTTTTGTAGCAGCCCTCATGCCCTCAACGGAAAAACCGGTGGAGGGAGCCATTTTCTGGAACGCAAAGATTGCGCTCCTGATAAAGAACTCGCGCTTGTCGAGCACGCCCTCCCTGTCGTCATCCGGAATGCTCTTGATCTCGATATCAAGACCGTTGACGTCAATATGCGTGTTTTCGGCGACGATCCTGTCGACCAGTTCCTTGTCACATCTGTTCATTTGTTAAACCTTCCCCATTATTCCTGATCTGCCGAAAAGATATGATAGCACTACTACGACTATCAGTGCACAGATCGCGCCCAGTGCGATGAACCAACCCTGGAAATCAAACAAAAGCATGATCAAAGTCGCGATACAGTACTTGATCGCGCCCGTGATGTAATAGATTACGCTGATCTTCTGACGGTGCCTTATGCCCGCCGAAAAAACATTGAGTACCGCGTGCATTCCCGTGACCCAGACAAACATGATACCAGTCCAGATATAAAAATGCGGGATATTGAACCACGAAATGATGGCAACGGCGATAATGTAAATGGAATACACAAGCGTTGATATAAGGCCGTAAGACAGGAGCGAACCCTGGATCCTCACCGTGTCCTTGATCGGCTTAAAGTGCGTATTCTTGTTGTTATTCTCGTAGATCGTCTTAATGTCGATACCCGCAACCGGAAGTCCTTCCTTATGCGCGGTTACAAGAACATTAAGCTCGTACTCGTACTTATTGCCCGGAATATCGCAGAGCCAGTCCATAAGCCTTATCGGGAAACCTCTCAGTCCGGACTGGTTGTCCCTTAAGTAAACGCCCGTGATGATGGTATAAACGGTCTTGGAAAGGTCATTGCCTATCCGAGACTTGATCGGAATGTGCTCGGAAAGGTCTCTCATACCGAGAACGATGCCGTCTGTCTTCCTGGCGAGTCTTGCGACTCTCTCGATATCGTCGATCGCGTGCTGTCCGTCAGCGTCAGCAGTGACAACATGGCTTACTGTATCGGCAAGATTGTTGCCGATATACTCAAAACCGCGCTTCAGCGCATATCCTTTGCCCTTGTTGTGCTGATAGGAAACATAGTGTACGTCGTCCTTAACCTGATCGAATATGGGATCAAACTCAGGCGCGCTGCCGTCATTGCAAACAACAATGACATATCCTCTCTCCTTCAGTTCCCTGACCAGAGCCGGAAATTTAACATCAGGATTGTATACTGGCAGCAGGACGGCTGTCTTCATCTAAACGCCTCAAACATTATATTTTTAATAATATAGCACACTACACAATTTTATATTTTAATTTAAATATTTCAATGATAAAATGTTTTTGTCGATTTATGCGACCACGAATTTACAGCCTTTACGGCTGTCATACATGGAGGAAAGAATATGATTTGCACTAATTGTGGCACACAGTTTGAAGACGGTGCTTTCTGCCCTAACTGCGGAACTCCCGCTGCTGCACCTGCACCGGCACCCGCACCTGCTCCTCAGGCTGCCCCTCAGTATAACTACGCACCTCAGCCCCAGGCAGTTTATTCAGCTGCTCCCGGTGCTGCTGCCGGCAACCCCGAAGAAGAGAAGAGCTGCCTTATCACAGGTATCCTCGCTGCAGCATTCTCCTGCACCTTCTTCCTCAGCTTCCTCGGCATTGTTTTCGGACCTATGGGTCTCAGCAAGGCTAAGAACTACCTCAACACATACGGCACATATCCCGTAAAGGTCAGGATCGGTAAGTATCTCTCTATCGGCGGTCTCGCAATGGGCATCTTCATGACCGTTTACTTCGCGATCTACTTCATCGCTTTACTTGCAGGCATTGCAAGCAACATGCGTTGATCACTATCAGTTCTGATTAAAGAAAACCGCGCTTCCGGGCGCGGTTTTTTTATTCTGCCCTCAAGTACGTGTTCTTGTCTGTGTTTTTTGCAAAACACAGACAACTTTACCGACTGGGGCTTTATTTTGCCTTCCAGTACGTGTTCTTGTCTGTGTTTCTTGCAAAACACAGACAACTTTACCGACTGAGCACAATGAGAACAATGTGACCAAGTGAGACTCTTTTGTCGGTTTTTGTAGTTTTTTGTCGGTAATATTCGCCTCAAAAGTGTGTATGCTTTTAATATGGTACTGACAACTTTTTGCAACACCTATATCATTGCTGAATGCGTGCTTTTAAAGAGCATTCTGAGCAACATGCCCAGATACAGAACAGGTCAGCACAGAGGAATTCAAGTAATACGTGAGTATTCAGGTACCGGTAAAAACAGGATTGAAAAGGAGATCCAATCCAATAGCAGGGACTTTGAGCAGGCACAGAAAAATCTTGAACTCTACGAACAGTTAAGCAAAACCCTGAAAGAGTACGAATACGAGCTCAAGAAGCGCAATCTGACGATTCCTGCAGACTTCAGGCTCAAAAACTCCGGTTCAGTATACGATACTTCAGCATGGGAACTGCTCGAGTCCTGTTCAAACTCTTACGAGAACAAAAACAATTACCGCGATGATTACGGCTACAACGTTAAGTCCAGGGGCGAGATGATCGTCGGCAGCGCACTCAAGAGCCTTGGTCTGGAGGCCAAGTACGAACCGAAGCTGATACTAAAAGGCGGACGGAAAAAGACCCCTGACTATTCGTTCCCTGTCAGGATCATTGACCGCTGCTTTTTCGTAGAGTTCATGGGCAAAGCAGATGACGAAGGCTATATTGATTACAACCATGGAAAACTCGAAGAATACATGCGCAACGGTATCCTGCCCATGCGTGATCTAATACTTATAACCGGAACCGAAAACTGGATGCCGTCACAAGAAGAAGTAATGCGTACGATTGCCTATTTTATTAATAATGCAGTGTTAAGTGTCTACGGTACAAAATACGAGAACTATTCATCTTTTACGAAGTCATTGAGATCTGCGTCATAATACCAGCCCTGGCCCTTGCTGTCGATCAGGAAATAAGCCTTGGTCTCTTTGTCGTAATAGGCTACAACGCCGTCCTTGTATTTGTGGTAGTACATTTCGCCGTCGAACTTCCAGTCCTTGTTCTTGAGGACATAGTTGAACTTGCCGTTTGCCTTGTGGATTATCTCGGCGGTCGTATTCGCTGTACCTGAAGGAGTGGTCAGGGCCGTAGTCTCAGTTTCCGAACTGTCAGACGGAGCAGTCGCAGTTGTCTCGGTCAAAGCTGAAGTTGAGGTAACGGAAGATTCAGATGGGGTTGTCTGTGCAGTTGTTGCAGAAGTTGAAGACGTAACGACGGTGGGCGTCTTGGGATCATGGCAGGCACCAAGAACTGCCGATATCATTATCAGCGATAAAGCAGCCGCAATCCCTTTAAACCTTCGCATGAGACAACTCCTTCAAATTATTCATGTAAGCCCATATTAGCACATTTTTTGCTATAATAAGCGTGTTTTATCTCAGGGTAAGGAGAACATACCATGGCTAAGAAAATGTGGGCAGGAAGATTTGAGAAGGCTACCGATAAGGAAGTTAACGATTACAACTCTTCTCTCCCCTTTGACTGCAAGATGTACAGTCAGGATATCGAAGGTTCCATCGCTCATTCACAGATGCTCGCAAAGCAGGGCGTTATAAGCAGCGAAGACGCTGAAGCGATCAAGACAGGACTTCTGTCCATCAAGGATGACATTGAGTCGGGAAAGCTTACTTTTGACTCCGATGCGGAAGATATCCATATGTTTATCGAAGAAGAGCTTACCAACCGCATCGGAGATGCAGGAAAGCGCCTTCACACAGGACGTTCGAGAAACGACCAGGTCGCTTTGGACCAGCGTCTTTTCATGGTTGATGAGGCTGACGAGATCGTCGAACTGCTCGACACACTCGTTGATACCCTTATAGATATCGCAAAAGACAATCTTACAACATATATGCCGGGCTATACGCACCTTCAGAGGGCGCAGCCTATTACTTATGCTCACTATCTGTCAGCTTATATCGAGATGTTCAGACGTGACGTTGACAGACTCAATGCCGCTAAGGACCGTGCAAACGTCTCGCCTCTCGGCTCCGGAGCTCTTGCCGGAACGACATATCCTTTGGACCGCGAGGCCGTTGCCGAAGATCTCGGCATGAACGGAGTTACACTCTGCTCGCTTGACGGTGTTGCCGACAGGGATTTTGCCATCGAGTTTGCTTCAGCCTGCTCGATCCTCATGATGCATCTTTCAAGACTGAGCGAAGAGATAATCCTCTATGCTTCTCAGGAATTCAAGTTCTACGAGCTTGATGACGCTTATTCCACCGGCTCTTCCATGATGCCCCAGAAAAAGAATCCTGATGTTGCCGAGCTCACAAGAGGCAAGACCGGACGCGTTTACGGAGATCTTATCTCCCTGCTCGTCATCATGAAGGGCCTCCCTCTTACATACAACAAGGATATGCAGGAAGTTCAGGAGGCAATGTTTGACTGCATCGAGACGATAAAAGCCGTCCTCCCGCCTTTCACCGGCATGATGAAGACCATGACCATCAGAAAAGACAGGATGGAAGCAGCTGCCCTCGAAGGCTTCACAAACGCTACTGACCTGGCTGACTATCTCGTTAAGAAGGGCCTTCCCTTCAGAGAAACTCACGCGATCTCCGGCAAGCTCGTTCATTACTGCATTGAGAACAACACATCGCTCGAAAAGCTTCCTCTTGAGACATTAAAAGAGTTCTCGCCTGCTTTCGAGGAAGACGTCTATGACGCAATCTCGCTCAAGACCTGCGTAGAAGGCCGTTCCCTGATCGGCGGACCTGCTCCCGAGACAGTAAAACGCTACCTGGACAGCATTTGACCTCCGTCATTCCTGACGGCTGACTTCAGCTCAAGCTGACCGCTGCCGCTTTATCCATACAAATAAGCAATTAAAAACCCCCATTTGCATGGGGGTTTTATAATCTGAATTGTATTACCGATTAGTTCTTAACGTAAACGCCCTTACCGGAATTGCTCTTCAGGAAATAGAATGTGTAAGTAAGCTTCTTACCCTTCTTAACCTTAACAGTCTTGATCTTTGAGCTCTTAAGAGACTTCTTAACGCCCTTCTTTGTGAGCTTAGATGTCTTCTTGATGTTCAGAGTCTTAAGTCCTGAACCTGCAAAACAATAAGAACCGATCTTAGAAAGCTTTGTAGAAGTGAGCGTAAAAGTAGCAAGCTTTGAAGTGTTCTTGAAAGCATAAGAACCGATTGATGTAAGAGCTTTACCGCCGGTAACCTTCTTAAGGTTTGTGCATCCGTAGAAAGCACCATTACCGATCGTCTTGATATATCCGTGGATATAAACAGTAGTAAGGCTTGTGCATCCCTTGAAAGCATAAGTACCGATAGATGTTACCGTGCCATCGAAAGCAACGGAAGTGATCTTATCCTTTAAATCATTCCAAGGCGCCTGATTAGCCTTAAAGTTAAACATAGCACCTGAACCGCTGATAACCATCTTACCGGTGCTTACGTCGATGTTATACTTAACATTCTTGCCGCAGGATCCGGAAGCCGGTGTTGCTGATCCAAGCTTAGCAACTGCTTCAGCCTGCTTAGTCTCAGGTTCTGCAGCTTCTATAACAGTAGTGTTGCCGGACTCGTCGGATTCGCTAGCGAAAACGACAGCGGGAACAAGGCTGACAGTCATAGCAACTGCAACACATGAAACCAATAAACGCTTTAGTTTCATATCGTACCTCCATTTATTTATTATCAAAATCATAACACAAATTGATAACTGCAAATTAGTCCATAGTTACCAAATTGTAAAATCGATTATACAATTCATAGTACATAAAAGCAATAAAATTGCACAAATATCAAATAGTTGATTTATATTAATGTTCCATAAGCCAGATCTCGGACGAATAAGGCGCCAGAACAGAGCCTCCGCCGAAATCGTGGATCTTTCCGGTAAGCAGATTGACCGCCTGTCCGCATCCGGCATCGAAATGCGCGGTATACGGATTGGAATCCATGTTTATAGCCACCATTACTCTCTGATCACCGCAGTTACGCTCGAAAATACACTGCTGGTTGGTAAGGACTACCGAACGAAGGCCGCCGTAATTGAGAGCACGAGAGTTTTTCTTGACCTCAGTGAGCTTTGCGATGTGATCTGTCAGCTCATTCCACTCGGGCTTATCAAAGCTAACCCGCAGAGCCGGGTCTCCTTCTTCCTTCCTGGCCTTGGCCCCCCACTCGGAACCGTAGTAAACGCAAGGGATACCGGGCATCGTGAACACGAGAGTATAGACAAGCGGCAGCTTATTCGGGTCATTTAAGATAGAAGCGATCCTGGTAACATCGTGGTTATCCGCAAAAGACAGCAGGTGCGCGCCCCTGGCGACCGTCCAGTCCTCAGGTCCGAACAGTCTCATGAGCGAGTGCATGATCTCGAACATGTTGCATGAGTTGAACGCAGAATAAAGGCCCTTGTAGCACTGGTAATTCGTAAGCGAATGGATATGCATCTCATTCAGCATCCTGCCGTACTCGCCGTGGAGCACTTCGCCCAGGAGGAAGAAATCCTGCTTTTTTGAATCAGTAAAGCCCCTGAGCCTTCCTAAAAAGTCACGATCCAGACAATATGCGACATCAAGGCGCAATCCGTCGATATCGAAAAAGTCTATCCAGTATCCGACCTTATCAAGGATGTGATCGATGACAGCGGGGTTTCTCAAATTGAGCTTAACGAGGTCGTAATTGCCCTCCCAGCCTTCATACCAGAAGCCGTCGTTGTAATTGGAGTTGCCGTCAAATGACAGATGGAACCAGTCCTTATAAGCAGAGTCCCATCTTTTCTCCTGTACATCCTTAAAAGCCCAAAAGCCTCTTCCGACGTGGTTGAATACACCGTCTAAAACGACCTTGATGCCTTCCTTATGGAGCGAATCAACGACCTTTTTGAAATCTTCGTTCGTTCCGAGCCTTGTATCGATAAGGCCGTAGTCTCTTGTGTTATAGCCGTGTGTGTCTGATTCAAAGACCGGCGAGAAGTAGATTGCGTTGATCCCGAGCTTTTTCATGTGCGGGATCCAGTCCATTACTTTAAGTATCCTGTGGGTCAGGATGCCGTCGTTCTCAAACGGGGCGCCGCAAAAGCCCAAAGGATATATCTGATAAAAAACTGATTCTTCGTACCACATAAGATTCCTTAGTTGCGCATGGAATGGATAGGAGCGGGTATCCTTCCGCCTCTGTGAATGAATTCCGCGCAGGATGTATTTACTACAGGCATGATGGGTGCCGTACCGAGAAGGCCGCCGAACTCGACGCTGTCGCCTACGCCCTTTCCGGGAACCGGAATGAGTCTGACCGCGGTGGTCTTGTTATTGAAAGTACCCAATGCCATTTCGTCGGCAATAATGCCGGAGATAGTCTCAGCCGTTGTGTCGCCGGGGATGGCGATCATGTCGAGGCCTACCGAGCAGACACATGTCATGGCCTCAAGCTTTTCGAGCTTTAATGCGCCGCTCCTTGCGGCAGCGATCATGCCCTCGTCCTCGGATACAGGGATGAATGCGCCTGAAAGTCCGCCGACATAGGAAGATGCCATGACTCCGCCCTTCTTGACGGCGTCGTTGAGCATTGCGAGAGCCGCTGTCGTGCCCCATGTGCCGCAGGTTTCCAGGCCGAATTCTTCGAGAAGTCTTGCGACAGAGTCACCGACAGCAGGAGTCGGAGCAAGCGAAAGGTCGATAATGCCGAAAGGTACGCCCAAACGCTCGGATGCTTCGCGGGCAACGAGCTCGCCTACTCTGGTGATCTTGAAAGCCGCTTTCTTGATAGTCTCCGCGACAACGCCAAGGTCTCTTCCCTTGACGCTCTCCAGCGCGTGCTTGACTACACCGGGACCGGAAATGCCTACATTGATAACGCACTCAGGTTCGCCGGGGCCTAAGAAAGCTCCTGCCATGAACGGGTTGTCCTCAGGAGCGTTCGCGAAAACAACGAGCTTTGCGCAGCCGATGGCGTTTCTGTCAGCTGTCGCTTCAGCAGTTCTCTTGATGATGACGCCCATATCACGGACAGCGTCCATGTTGATGCCTGTCCTTGTTGAAGCAAGGTTGATGCTCGAGCAGACAAACTCCGTGGTTGCGAGCGCCTCAGGGATCGAATCGATAAGGATCTTGTCGGAGTTGGTGTATCCCTTCTGAACAAGAGCCGAGAAACCGCCGACAAAGTTGACTCCGCAGGTCTTGGCGGCCTTGTCCAGTGTACGGGCAAACGGTGTGTAGTCCTTTGCGCCGCATGCTGCAGCCACGATGGAGATCGGGGTTACGGAGATCCTCTTGTGAATGATCGGAATGCCGTACTTCTTGCTTATCTGTTCGCCCGTAGCCACCAGATTGCCTGCATAACGGCAGATCTTGTCGTAGATCCTGTTACAGGACTCCTCAACGGTTGCTGCCGCGCAGTCCATGAGAGAGATTCCCATGGTGATGGTCCTGATGTCCAGATGCTCCTGATTGAACATCTGCATCGTTTCAATAATCTCGTATTCGTTGATCATAAGAAATACCGCTTTCGAAATCAGATTTTATGCATGGCATTGAAAAGGCCCGTGTGCTGGATCGTTATCTGTACGCCAAGGTCTTCGCCGAGCTTTGCGAGCTTTTCGGAAATGTCGGAATTCTCGATCTGAAGGTCCTTTAAGTCAACAAGCATTACCATCGTGAAGATATCGTCAAGGATTGTCTGAGAGATATCGTTGATGTTGATGCCGTATTCGAGCAGAAGGTTTGAGATGCCGGCAATGATTCCGACCCTGTCCTTACCTAAAACGGTTACGACTGCTGTATTCTTTTCGCTTTCCATATCTGTGATCCTCCGGGAAGATATTTATTTCATTAAGGCTTTAATTATAATCATTTAGCTCCGTTTATCAAAGCGAGCGCCAAAGCGTTTGCGCAGTTGATCCCGTCGATAGCCGAGGACATTATCCCTCCGGCATATCCGGCACCCTCTCCGCAAGGGAAAATGCCGGGAACGTTGATGCTCTGATATGTCTCCCTGTCCCTCAGGATCCTTACAGGCGAAGAACTCCTCGTCTCAACCGCCGTAAGGACAGCATCCGGACTGTCAAATCCTTTGATCTTCCTGCCCATCTCAGCGACACCGTCTTTGAGCGTGTCTAAGACAGCTTCCGGGAAGATCCTACTAAAATCAGCGGGGCTGACTCCGGGTTTATAGGAAGGAACAACTTTGCCGAACTTGTCAGTTACTTTGCCGTTCACCAGGTCACCATATCTTACCGCTGGCGCAAAGCCGTTGCTTCCGCCTGCCACATAGGCTTTCTTCTCAAGTTCTTCCTGATAGTACATGCCGTCTAAAGTGCCGGGACCGTAATCGCTGCTGTCAACGGGCACGAGTATCGCGCTGTTGGAATTGGCCGCATCTCTGGATCTGACGCTCATGCCGTTAGTGCAGACCGTTCCTTCCTGAGTCTGCGAAGGAACTACCGTGCCGCCGGGGCACATGCAGAAGGTGTAGAGCCGTCTTCCCGTCTTCGTATCGCAGGCAAGCTTATAATTTGCAGCCATAAGATCGGGCGTGGTAGTTGTGTCTATCCCGTATTGGGCGATGTCGATGTCTTCTCTAAGGTGCTCGATCCTGACTCCGACTGAGAACGGTTTGGGTTCCATAGCGATACCTAAGCGTTCCAAAGCCCTGAATGTGTCCCTTCCTGCGTGGCCTATAGCAAGGATAAGCGAAGAACATTTTATCTCGCGTGAGCCGTTCTTGTCCTGAACGGTTATTGATTCAAGTCCGTCCTTTCCTTTGCGGTAACCCTGGAAAAGAGTCTCGAAAAGCACTTCCCCGCCGAGCGAGATTATGTCCTTCCTTACGTTTACGACGATATCCCTTATCTTGTCCGTACCGACGTGCGGATGCGCATCGTATATGATGTCTGCCGGCGCACCATGAAGGGCCAGCATCTGGTTGACAAATGATTTGAGGCCTGATGTGACGCCTGAATAGAGCTTTCCGTCAGAAAATGTTCCTGCGCCGCCCTCGCCGAACTGGATATTCGAATTCGGCATGAGCTTTGCCTTTCCGTTCATGTAGTTGTCGCAGTCTTCGATCCTTTTGCTCATTTCAGGACCGCGCTCGATAACGATCGGGCGAAGTCCGTATTTTGCAAGTATAAGGGATGCAAAAAGCCCTGCAGGACCTGTTCCTACCACGACAGGTCTTGCAAATTGCCCCTCATGCTCCGAAAAGAACTCCTTATGCGGGAAAGCCAGCTTTTTAAGCTCTTCCTGCTTCTTTTCTATCTCAGCTTCGGCTTTGAAATCAAATCTGTAAACGATCTTCAGCCTGTTTCTTCTCGCGTCTATGAAACGCTTTTCGATGACGAGCCTGAGATCGCCGTTCCTGCATGCCTTGCAGGCCTTTAAGAGCTTTTTGTCAGATGACTTGAGCCCTGCTTCCATTATCCTTACGGAATCGGGGATTGCCTGACCGCCTATTCTCGGTTCAAATGCAAGTTCAAACATCAGAAGCAACCCCTTTCGCGGCAGCGGCAGCGGACGACCATGCCCACTGGAGGTTATAGCCTCCGCATCTGCCGTCGACATTCAAGGCCTCGCCGATAATGTAAAGACCTTTATGAGACCTGTACTGCATGGAACCGTTAACGGCTGAAAGCTTGACTCCGCCGGAAGATACCTGCGCCTTGTCAGCTCCGCCGTAACCGTCAACCGGGATCTTGAGCGCACAGACAGAATCCGTGAGTGCCTTAAGTTCTTTATCGCCCAGGTCAGACATTTTAGTCTCCGGATCGATACCTGTATATCTGCAGACAAATTCGCAAAGAACGCGCGGCATCAGGCCTGTAAGGGCACCCGTCACATTTCTTGCGCCAAACTTAAGGCGTCTGTCTTCAATCATCTTATAAATCTCCGCTTGGGGAACACCTAACAGGTCAACAATAACATAAGGCTTTATGCCTTTATCGAGCATTGCGGCGGCCTTGCCGGATATATCCATCACGCAGATGCCTGAGATTCCGCCTTCCTTGGAGAAGATGACCTCACCTTCTGACGAATCCGTGACGGTCTTTCCGTCAGTAAGCTCAACCTTGCCGCGGCATCTTATTCCCGCAAGAGCTTTGATACCGGCCATCTTGCTGTTAAGCGAAGTCAGAGCGGGCTTAAAGCCGACAAGATCGTCCTGGGCAACGATGCCCTTTAAGAGAGTCTTTATGGCGCCCGTTGAACCCGTCGAAGGATATGTGCATCCTCCGGTCGCGCAGATAAGGTGACAAGTCTTATAATCGCTCCCGTCTTCCAGGATGACTTCGTAAGATCCGCCCTTATCAAATATCTTCGCGCACTTGGATCCGAGCTTGAACATGCATCCGGACTCCTCGAGATAGAACCTGAACGAATCGATCACGGTGGAAGCCTTATATGTCGCAGGATATAAAAGCCCGTCATCAGATACAACAGCTACGCCCAGAGTATCCTCGAAAAAGGCGACCGCATCACTGCTGCCAAAGGATCCGAGGCACTTTTTGAGAGCCGCGGGATCGTCGGTGTGATACTTATCTGCTGTGGCATTCTTATTGGAAAGGTTGCATCTTCCGCTTCCCGTCAATGCAAGCTTTTTGCCGCACCTGTCATTGCCGTCGATCACAAGGACAGATACTTTGCCTGAAGTCAGCTTTATTATCATCGATGCAGCGAAAAGCCCTGATGCGCCGCCGCCTAAGATTATGCAGTCGTAGTCCGTCATACGCTGCCTCCTGATCTGCTTGCCCTGAGAGTCCTTTGGAACTTGCCTATGTTGAAAGGCTTTGCGTCAGTTTGGGACATGATGAACGCCTTGGCAGCTTCAAGATCTTCTATGGTGCCGGATTTAAGCTCAAGCTCCATCTCGCAGATAATGTCGCAGGTCTTGCCTTCACTGTCCTTTATCTCACCGTAATCCGTGCAGGCTTCCATCCTGCTGCCACCATACGAGAAATCGTACAAAGTACGTTCAAAACTGTTGGAGCAGAGCGGAACAAGGTCAGAGATCTCAATGCCTTTTAGTACATCTTCAAGGATCTTCGGATCGTCACCGTCTTTTGCGCCTTCACGCTTAAATTCTTCTGCAGTGATATGTCCGTCAGGACTTTTTACGTTCCACTCGTAGCGCTTGGCAATACCGTCACTGACACTGAGCTCGCACTTGACAGTAAACTCAAAGCAATCAACATCTTTGCCGGTGTAGTGCCTTTTCCTGAACACGGCGCCGCGTGAGCCTAAAATACAGTCCTTCGTATCGAGATAGATGTTTTCGAGAGTCATGGGAGAAGAACTGCCGGTGCAATTGACGGCAAACCAGTCAGAAGCAGCTGCTTCGCACAGGCTTTCCCTGTCTTTAAATGCCAGCTTGACTTCGGTTTCCATATCGACCGCTCCTTAAGTGATGGTATGGACTCCGCTTGCGGAAACAACGCAGAGCTTGTTACCTGCGAGGAAATTGATCCTGATGACATCCTCATCGACCGCGAAATCATTGAGGATAGAGCCGGTTGAATCGAAAACGAAGATCCTTCTGTCTACGCTTATTGCATAGAGCTTGCCTGAAACGGCAACAGCACTTATCTTCGTGCCGATATCGGAGTTATAGATAACGGATTCCGAACCGTTCAGCACCGCGAGCTTGCTGAGCTGGCTTACACCGTCGGAATATGTGACGAACAGCTTGTTATCGACGAGGTTAACGTAACCGATCGCGGAGAAATCGTAATTGATCTGGACGAGCTTGCCGTCTGCTACCTCATACATCGAGTTGCCGGTGAAGCAATAGAGCTTGTCCCCGCTGTAGCACATGCTCATGAAAAGGACATTGCCTTCGACCGTGTACATGGCGCTGTCAGCCATTTCAAGGCTGCTTGATCCCCTGCTTATCGAGAATACTCTGACATAGGGAACTACGACCGCACCGTTAGTGTTGACCGTGGATACCGCGAGCTTTGTGGACTCGCTGTCAAAACAGCAGCTTACAGGGAATCCTGAATTATAAGAAGACCACTGATACTGTGCTTTTCCGGCTTCATCGTAAAGAACGACATCACCGTTGGACTCATCGCTTCCGGTAATGATGGCCACATATCCCTTCTTGGAGACAGATATTGCCTTGATCTGGTTGGTCGTATGCGCAGTGTAAAGAGCCTTGTCGCGGTTCATCAGCGTATATGAATAACCGTTGAGATCGAATACCGCGACATAGTCACCGAAAACAACGCACTGCGGATTGGAATATGAAACGGAAACTGTATAGATCTCAGTGCCTGAGAGCGTGAGATATGCGATACGGTCATTGGTGACCTTTACTACGCCTTCGCCGTAAGGATAGAGCTTCTGCGCTTCCGAGTATTCGCAGTTGAAACCGCCCTGGGCTGCAAGCTTGATCTGCGAGTCAGCGCCTTCCATGGAATTGATCTTCTTGGACAACAATACTATCAGAACGAGGCTTACGATAAGAAACGCAGCGAAAACAAGGACGGCTATCAGGAGCCCTTTCCCCGTACTGTGTTTCTTTGTTGTTTTAACGGCAGTCTTTCTGCCTGTATCCTTATTAGGTCTGCTTGTTGTCATTATATCTGAGCCTTGTGCCTGTCTTTATTTCTTAATCGGTCTTCACTGCTTTTCCAGTATGTCGTAGACGCCGTTTATCTGCTCCGTGATCGCCTTTGTAAGTATCTCATAAGCGGGCCATAATCCATAATCGTATGTATTTGTCCCTCCGTCATTATACAATTCTCTGCCGTATACATAGAACTTGGTATACTGACCGTTCCTGCACACATAATATGAATCATCATTCCTCTTGTAGAATGCGTAAACAACAGAAGAATGGTTACGGTCATATATCGTGATCGTAGTTACCGGTACTGCGGAAGAACCGATCGTCGCTCCCGCATCGATGCCGCCGATATTGATACAGAAGATCGACTCGTAGAGCATCGCGGCATATGAACGCCCCATATTGCTGGACACTTTCGCGTTTCTGCCGTCAAGAGTTACGGAGCTTCCATCGTCAGAAATGGTCTTCCCTTTCGCAACATCGAACTTCATGGTAAACCTGCGGTCAGGGCTTACGCAATCAATAGAATCGATATTATCGCATGTATCGTAGAAAACATACTCGTTTATCAGGACAAGAACCGGAGATTCAATACTTTCGAGTTTCTCGGCGATGACCTTGAAAATCTTGCCGGAGCTGTTCAGGCGTCCGTAGTAGAATCCGTTCATAACAGAAGAGAATGAAAGCGTGAGATCGCGGTAATCCTTTGTCTTCAGCGTGATGGTGATCTCCGGGCTGGAAAGGCCGAATTTCGAGAGGTTATCAAAAGAGACATCCTCATATTCATTGGCCTCAAGTCTGCAGATGTATTCGATAAGCCTGTCAAAATACGCGCTTGATCCTGTCTCAAAAGGCTCGGTGAACTTAAATGAGAAGGAATCATTTTCCTTATCGTAAATGCAGTTCGCCAAGAGTTCTGTGTTGTCGCTCTTCCTGACAAATCTGACAGAAGATATGTCAGACAGGGAGACATTCAAGACCCTTGCATCGATCATATCCTTGGCAGTCTTTGAAGCAAAACGGTGTTTGCTTTCAGACACCAGATAGACCGCAGAAGACCCCTGTGCGCAGACATAGCACTTTGTGGAATCGGCAGAAAGATTGCCTATGCACACGGTACCTGCAGTACCGTCTGTCTTGGTTACCGTTACCTTGAATGCCGGATCATCAAGACCGTATTCGGCAAGATTTGCGTTCTCTTTTACGGGAACACAACCGACAAACGAAGTAAGCGAAGCTACAAACTCATCCATTACCACCTGGGAATAGCTGTCACCGGCTTTATCATCGCCAAGATAGGAATAAACGCTTGAACCGTTTGTTGAGGTCGTTTTCTCGACTTTAACGTTAAGATTGCCGTCCCTGTGGAAAACATTCACCGATGCAATATCGACCGGGCTGATATACAGGATGTCGACAGGTGCGCCTGTTGAAGTAACTTCCGGTTCTTTCATACGTTTGTCAACGACATAGAACACCAGGGCTGCTACGCCGAGGAGTACAAGTATGATAAACGGGATAACCAGGTGCTTGGCAGACTTCATATCACAGGTTCTTTCTCTTGTTGTAAACGATTACTGCAGCCGTACTGCAGATAATGGGCAGAACGATCATGAAAACGATCATCATCACCGTGGACATTGATGTCGTTGCCTTATCTTCAGCAAGCATATAGCTGTCGATCTTCTTGACCGGAATATCGATGTTGTAGCTTGCCGTTGTGGGAACCATGCTTCTGACACACGCTCTGAAGAAGCCTGCATCCTTATCGCTTAAAGTGAATTCAGAGTAGTAAAGATCCGAAGTAAAGTTCTCGGTACCGAAAACGAATACCTCTCCTCTTGTCTCGATATTTGCAGCATACATTGCGACATTGATGACACCTGCCTCGCCTTCGATCTGCTTGGCGGTGTTGTTTTCGCCCGCAACGCTTCTGGTTGCCTTCTTGCTGGTCATAAGAACAGGTACTGTCGTAAATTCAGCATTTACGGTACTTGCGGGAGACAGAGGTCTTGCCAGAGTAATATGCATCTTCTTCTCTTCAGAGAAATCGGCAAAGCCCTGAGCTATATCGGCAAGCGAATCATTGATCTGAGTGTTGAGCTGGTATGTCGGATCATTCTCGGATACCATGCATCTTTCAATGTTTATGTTCATTTCGCCGAGGAATCTGTTGAGATTCGTGTAAGGCTCATTTACGTTGTCGTTATTGTAGCCGACGGCAACAATGACCTTGCCGCCTCTTGCGACATAAGCCTTCATCTCAACATACATTGTTTCCGTGATATCCGTATCAGGGCAGTTAAGAACGAGAAGCGAGCAGTCATCCGGAACCTTGAAGCCTGAAACAACATCAAGGTCATTTGTCTCCATTCCGAGACCGTTAAGCATTCTCTTAAGCTGAGTAGTACCGACTTCCTTGTTGCCTGCAATGACGTATGCCTTGCTCGAATAACCCTTTACAAGCGACATCATGGCGTTCGTGAAGGTGTATTCGGTGTTGTTGGCGGTTGCCATATAAACATCGTATTTAGCAAGATAATCGGTATCGATGGTATAGCAGTTGATGGGATTGATGACATTGAGCTTTCCGTTGCAGGATACGACAAATTGTCCGGCCTTGCTCGAAAGATCATAGGAACCTGTAGGATCGAGCTCGCTGATTATACCGGGGTTCATGGTTATATCAGTATATTCGACAGTAACCTTGCCCTTGCCCTTTTTGACATAATCGTCAAGCAGCGGAATGATGTACTGATATTGCTGATACTGGGCATCATCAGTTGATGAGGGCCTTAAAAAGAGTCCGACTATACGGATCTTCGTACCGTCGGGAATACTGTCCAGGAACTGTTCGGAAGCTTCGGTGATAGAATTTGAACGCTCGATAGAGAAGTCAAACGTAAGATTCTTGCCAAGGAACACATCAAGAATAACATTGATGAGCAAAATGATAAGACCTAAGAGCACAACGGATCCGATCGAATAGATCTTCATCTGGTGAGCTCTCTCATTTACGTGCTTTTTCTTTGCATTATTAGCAGATTTATTGATAATACTCATTTTCGGATCCCCCTTACTTCTGGCTCCAGCGCTTCTTCTCAAGGATCCTGAAAGACAGATACAGGAAGAAGATCGCAAATGAAAGACAGAATACCAGTGCTGACACGGAGAAGGTTCCGTTTCTGAATTCATAAGTCTTTGCGAACGGGTCAAACCATGAGATCGCACCGCTGACGGCAGATTGAGCACTCTGACGCGTAACATTGCTCAGTCCCATGTAAGCCATGATCGTGCTGACGAAAGTACCGATATAAGAACCGATCATTGACATCAGCTGAATTACGAGAATGAAGATGAACGTAAGGATAGCCGATATGATCTGGTTATCCGTAATGACAGATGCGAAGATTCCGATAGCGATGAAGAGTGCAGCCATAAAGAAAAAGACGAGCACTGAACCGAATACTCCGATTCCGATCTCTCCGCCACAGGCAGCAACAACGATAATGTGAATGAACACATTGATGAACATTACAAAACAAAGCAATATAGCTGCAAGGAACTTGCTGAAAACGACCGAGAAAAGATCGACCGGATTCGCATAATAAAGAACTTCGGTTCCCCTTTTCCTGTCCTCGGCAAACATACCCATGGTGATGATGGGAATAATGACGATAAACAGCGCCCTGAGCGAGATGATCTCTTCGCTTATGTTTACAATGCCGGTGGAAAACAGCGAATAGAATATGAATCCGGAAATAAAGGTAAAGATCGCCATTGCGACATACCCTACCGGTGTTCTGAAGTACGAAAGGAATTCTCTCTTGAAGATCGCGTACATATCATGCCTCCTTAACCCGATGTAACGCTCAGGAATACTTCCTCGAGCGAAGGATCGAGTGAGCGGAACTCAAGAACAGGCCATCCGCTCTTAGCCATCGTCATTGTGATATTAGCCCTGACCTCATTGGTGGCATTCTCAACGAGATCGATATCGACCTCGCTGATACCCGATGCCGTCTTTATCACAACATCCTTAACCCCGGGTACCATCTTAAGCCTTGCGGCAGCTTCTTTTGCGGGACCCTTGAATGAAAGCTTTAATTTATTGGAGCCGGAAAGCCTCTGTGAAAGGTCCTTGATGGTATCGACAGCGGCGATCTTGCCTCTGTGAATGATGACTACCCTGTCCGCGATCTCCTGGATCTCGGAAAGGATATGCGAGCTTACGATTATCGAGTGATTCTTGGAAAGCGCCTTGATAAGCTTGCGGATACCGATGATCTGGTTAGGATCAAGACCAACCGTAGGCTCATCAAGGATCAGGATCGGCGGATCTCCGACCAGTGCCTGCGCTATGCCGACTCTCTGCTTATAACCTTTTGAGAGGTTGCCGATAAGTCTTCCGGCTACAAGATTGATGCCGACCATGTTCATTATCTGTTCCATGTGCTCTTTGTGATCTTTCTTGGGAACACCCTTGAGCTCACAGATGAACTTCAGGTACTCAGTGACCGTCATGTCGAGATAAAGGGGTGGCTGCTCGGGCAGATAACCTATATCCTTCTTTGCAAGATCAGGCTCAGTAAGAATGTCGTGGCCGTTGATCTTGACAATGCCCGATGTGGATGAGAGATATCCCGTGATGATGTTCATCGTTGTGGACTTGCCGGCGCCGTTCGGGCCGAGGAAGCCTAATATCTCATTGTCCTTAACGGTAAAACTGATACCGTTGAGAGCTTTTATGTCACCATAATGCTTAACAAGATTCTTGATCTCAATCATGGCAGACCTCCGTCAATTTTACATATTTTATTATTTTATAACAAAGAGGCCAAAACAAAAAGGGAAATATAAAGATTTCTTGTTAACCGAGCTTCAATTCTGCCGCAAAGACCTTGATATCAGTGTCTTTGTAGCCGTAAACAGCAAGTTTTTCACCGGAATCGGCAATATAAAGCTCGACTTTCTCGCCCTGCTTGACCTCGCTGTTATAGTTGATCGAGATCTCTTTAACGGCAGAAACGTCATATCCGGACTTGAAAAGCGCATCGTAAGCCCATGCCGTATATCTTGAATTGTTGACATGCCTGTTGCGGTCGAGTTCGGTGTAATCGGCATATTTGATTATCACGGGTTTGTCTGCCGCGCCGGCCACATCGCTCTTATCCGGGAATTCTATCTTGGGACAATTTGTACCGAAGACCTTCTTATCAGACTCTGCCACGCACGGCGGAAGTTCGGGTCTTTTGCTTGCGATAACGGGCCTGTGGGTATTCCAGTCAGCGAGGATCCATGTGGACGTGGCCTTTCCGATGCAGTTGCCCTTGGAATCGTATACCTCGAACTCTCTACCGTAGTAGAGCTTTTCGAGGCCTGTTGACCAGGTCCTTATCTTAAAGGTCTCATGCCATTCGGGAAGTCTGTCTATCTCTATGTGCATCCTTAAGATTATCCAGCACATGCTGTTCTCTTTAAGGAAATCCGTTCCGTAGCCAACGGCATGCGAGCTGCGCTCGGCAGCTTCCTGAAGGTCACCTATAAGAACTGAGGCATAGAGTTTATCCCCTATACCGCATTCTGTTGCTTTGCAGTAGACTTCAAGTTCAGTAAGCGACTTATTGTCAGCCATGCTTATGCCTCTTCATTATTATCGGACTCTTCGGGCTTTTCAGTCTTTACCGGAGCCTTATAAAACGCAACGTTTCTTGGGTTATATCTTCTGAAGACCTTGTACATCTCGGGCTTGAAATCGAAAATGAGCATGCACTGGTAGTTCTCTTCCTTGTAGATCATGTACCAGATATCCTCTTCGATCGGATAATCTTTCTTTTCCGTGATGACAAGCTTGATA
>JAEEGJ010010012.1_pt1 | contig 24979 bp, 11 predicted proteins | sample 8958761 | NCBI WGS metagenome assembly JAEEGJ01 (sample SAMN16246546, study PRJNA631951) | gut metagenome | biome: gut microbiome; feature: rumen; material: RS-attached | host: Bos | place: Iran: Karaj | collected 2018-10 | reverse complement strand
CTCCCCTATTTCCTATCGTCAAATACCTTTTCATTTCTTACTCACTTTTCTTTTTGTCACTTACTCGTTTGAAGCGGTGAGTTAACTCATTTCATCGTTTGAGTTAACTCATTCCATGATTTGAGTTAACTCACCGTTTTTTGCGCCCCTATTAAGAAAATATTTTTCCCTAGTAGGGAAGATAATTTTTTATCAAAGATCTATGCGCATATGCGCGTACATTAATATATAATATATCGGTTGATCACACAGGGAGAATTCCCCCTGTGCGATGTAGGAACGAATTATTCGATTGTTACATTAAACTCCATACCAGCCTCCCACTTCAGGTCAACGCTCAAACCGAATACAGTTTCAGTAGAACGGAGATCAGGAACGGTGCTGTAAGCATTCTGCAAAGCCGTAGCTGCATTAAGTGTAATATTAGCAACAGTCGTATAATCCTGAACGAAGATACGTGAAACACTTTCGTTTGTGATTCGATAAGTAGTTGGGCGAGCGGCTGCTGTTACTTTAGCTTCCCACTCAGTATCGGTAGCTGGTGTCAATTTACCCACCAGATAGAAAGTACTTCCAGCAGGAATCAAGTTGTCTTTACCATAGAAATCTTTATCCCCATTTACAATCTCCAAAGCGAAGAGAACTGGATCTTGTGAATCATCAATATTATCATAATTGTCAAAGACAATAGTATAATTATCTGTAGAAGCACTAGTGCTAAGATTACCTCCATACTGAACGTCTCTATCGTAGATAACCTGGTTAAAGCTGTTGTTTTCTTCATCCTTCCTAATCATATTCCAACCTATCTTCTTAGGCTGACCACCAATCAACAGACCTGTCACTTTGAACTGAGCTGCATTAATGTCCGTTTGATTTGCAGCTGAACCACCAACGATTGCAGCCATATTATCAGTGAAACCTGTTGCTGGAGAAACTGGTGTACCAAGCTTTACGTTGGTCTTAAACAGAGCAACACCATAATTCACATTGTTCTGCATTGCTACGGCACGTGTGGTAGCAGCAACAGCTGAATTTTTCGCCCAATCGCCATCGAAGGCTGAATAGTTAGTTCCACCAACATCTACAGCATCTGATCCAGGATCAAGATCCCAAGCCTGCGTAACAATAGGATAATCTTTTACCTCCTTATACTTATTTGTAGCAAGAAGTGGAGAGTTGTCAAAATAAAGAAGTTCTGCAGGATAATCAATATTCGCAACATCTACGCTCATCTGCCCGGATGTGGTAGATGTTGGGTTACCCTCAATAATAGTTCCTTTATATGAGAAAGTAGGAAGATTTGCATTCTCACCTGAAGTTGGAACTTCAAAAGACAACTGTGCTGCACCCATTGGTAAACCAAGGTTAGCAGGGAAGATATCATTCACCTGCTTTCCTGTTGTTGAACCATATACAGAAGAACCTGTCAAACCTTCCAGTGTTGACTTCCAATTATTAGGATCACCATTAGTAGTATTATCTTTAGTGAAATCAACCGCAGTCTCTCCATCGGATTGCAAAATATTAACTTTTACATTATCCTTCGCTGTAGTAATAGCCTCGCAAATTTTAGCAGCCATAGCTTGAACGTCTGTATTAGAACTTTCATCATTAATGGCCTTTGTACTCTTGTAAAGCTCTAGTATCATACGTCTTACAGACTCAGCAGAACCTGAACGTGCCTCTGAAGCTCCAATTTTTGTGAATTTGGTGTAAAGAAGAGCCAGTGCTCTGAAATTACCATCAGTTTTTGCCTTGTCAACAGTACCAGACCAAGTATTATCGTCATCAACTTTTGCTCGTGCTATTTGACTCAAATAAGCTGCAAGGTTCTTTGCGTTATTTGTTGCATTATCACCATCTTTATCCAAATCCGCAATCTTCTTCAGATCAAAATGAATATCACTTATATTCACAGGATTAGTACTGGCTGCCAAGGAAGAATGATCTACTGCACCCACTTGGTAGTTTCCTTTACTATTACGATCAGCTACACCATAAAATAGGAAGTTGTTGGTACCTACAGGAATAGTTATAGCATAGACTTTACTTGATGTTGGATTGCTAATCCCCGACAATGTACCAAGATCAAAACTTGCAGCATTTGAGGTAGCAGCTGTTCCTGGTACACCAGTAAATGGCAACAAGAACATTTTTTCCAAACCACGGAAATTGCTGGATTCCTGTACATTTTCAGCAGTCATACGAGTGCCTTGCGAAGCTTTGGTGATGTTAAAAGCAAAGTCAGTACGTACACTTGTTCCGTCATACGTAGGATTGTTTTCCACCACAGCGTCACTATCGGACGAGCAAGCGGTGAATCCAATTGCGCCTGTGAGTGCTATCGCGCTCATCAAAGCATAAAAGAAATTCTTTTTCATACTCCAAAGAAATTTGTTAATGTTAATATTATTGTTTACTTATTCTCTTTATCTTGTCGAACACTAATCTCTCAAATCTGCACGAAAGTATTCGTGGGCATTCGGGTTATTCGGGTTCGTTATTTTATCTTGTCAATTGTCTCAAGTTTTCTTTTGCATCGGCATTGCCTTGCTGGGCGGCACGACGAAAGTAGTCGAGGGCGGCATCTTTGTCGCCTGTATGCCAGAGGGCAACGGCGAGGGCGTTCCATGCACGTGGGTCGTTCTTCTGACTCTGGAGCATTGGGAGTGCCTCAGCATATCGCTCTTGCTGCATGAGCTGACTGGCTTGGTTGATGGTGGCAGCGGCTGCATCGGGCACATAGTCGTAGTAGATGCGGATGTAACCTGAATTGCGCTGGTCTGCCAGAAGGTGTTCCTTGATGTAGGCGAAGGTGCTGCCTTGACGGAGCTGACGCAACTTCTGTTCACGACGGGTGAGGTCTGCCTCGCTGTCGATGAGGTTGATGGCCTCGCGCAAACCTGCAAGGCGTGCACCATCCGCTTCTGCACCACTGGTCGTCATCTCTGTCACCACATCGTTGATTTGGTCACGCAGTTCGGTCCAAGCCTCACCACCATTGGCCACATCGAACAATGGGTCGGTAGCTTCAGGCACCTGCTGCTGGATGTATCGCTTGAGGGCTTCGCCACGACCAGCAGCCAAGCGTTCGTTCGCATCGACAGCTCCTTCGATGGATGCCATACCAATCACCTGGATGCGCTTCACAGAACTGGTCGAGTCTGCCATCACCTGACGGACAATGTCCACAATGCGGTCGAGCGTAGGAGCATTGTCGCGGAAGTCGCGCGTGAGGTCAGTCTTGTTCACAGGGAAGTGAACATAGAGTGCACCTTTCTCCTTGCGCAGGATGCGGGTACGGTCGTACGGACGATATTGGGAGATGTGTGCCAACACAGGATTGTCCTGCTGCAGGATTCCTGCCTTACCGGTATTGTCAGCCACAGGATGGAAGGTCAATACAATAGGAGGAGCAGGTACTGTGTCTGGTTTCATCGGAATCTCGATGACAACCGGTTCTGCTGGCTTCTTCTTCGCCTTCTGATAAACGACGTTGAGGGTCAGTTTAGGAATCAGGAAAGGTTTGTTGTGTTTGCCCTCGTAGGCTCCACAATGCGCACATTCATATTTCTTTGCCCAAGTATAGCCAATACCCAAACCCAGCTCACCTTCCAGACGGAAGTAGCGGTTGAGGCGCCAAGAACGTCCATAGAATGCACCGATACCAATCAGGTCACCCTGCATGCGATGATCGCGTACCGTTTTATAAAGACCAAAGGGGAAGGTCACGTGTCCCACGTTGTAGTGGCTGTAGAAGACGTTTGTACCCCAATAAGAACGGTGGAAAGTGCTGTCTGTCCAGTAACGAAGTTCAGGTGCAATAAGGAAATGCTTCCACTTGCGTGTGGTCTTGTCGTCAGTAGGCCAAGGACGATAACCCGCATTGAGACCCACCGTCCAATGAGGAGAAACACGTACATCTGCACCAAGATTGAGAGTTCCAGAAATGTCATAGATAAAGTTGTTACGCACAGCAAAATTCTCTTGCGCGTATGCCTTGCCGCCCACAAAAAGTCCCAATATCATTAGAAAGGCGACACTCTGTATTATAGACCTTTCTCTGTACAAAACTTTCAATTTATTCGCCGGTTAATTCTTTACGAATTGCAAATATAGAGATTTTTTGTGATACGAAAGAACAAAAAACCACTTTTTGCCTCTCCTTATTAACACTATTTAACGAAATTTATGTAAAAAGGGTCCATTTATAGGGCGTAGAAATAGCAAAAATGAAGAAAATAAGGGAAAAATCCCATCACGATTAGGGATTTCACGTTCCCAATTAGGAGAAATGACCTTGCAAAGCGCATCAAAAGCCTGTAACTTTGCATCGTCAACCAAGACAAAAGGGTTATAGACACGAATTAAATAAACTGATTGTTTCACTCTTAAAACAATGAAGCCTTATGAAAAAGTTGATTCTTTTCTTAGCAGTGATTCTTGGATCGCTCTTGATGCAGTCTTGCCTCTGTGACTGCTGGCTTTTCGAACCGGACTATGGCTACGGAACTCCTCCTCCACCGCCTCCTCCACCACACAGAGCAAGAGTTATTGTTTGGTAAGTAGATTGATTAGAATAGATATTGGTTAGTTTTTAGATGGGAATGCCCGAAACCGTGATGGCTTCGGGCATTCAGTTGTTATGGGCTCCTGCGCCTCCTTGCTCCTTCTTTTTCTGGCTCCTACGCCTCCTTCTGAGGCTTGGAAAAACAATAATTTACAATAATTGACAATAATTTTATCCAATAATTATTATTGGAACCAATTATTGGAAATTGTTGGTAATTTTTGTTTTTCGAAACACCAGTAGGTGTTGAGAGCAGGACACTCCTATTTGTTCAATCATTCTAGTGTCAATTCTTTGATAAGCCGTTTGGCATGACTGTAATCGTCCATCACAGAGAGCACATAGCGGATATCGACACCTATGCAACGTTGGAGGGCGTTGTCGAACTTGAGGTCGCCTGACATTGCTTCCCAGTTGCCATCGAAAGCAAGACCAATGAGACGTCCCTTGCCATCGAACATACCAGAGCCAGAATTGCCACCTGTGATGTCGTTGGTGGTCAGGAAACAAAGAGGGAGTGTACCTGTCTTTCTGTCAAGATATTGTTGGGAGAACTTTCCCTTCTTCATCCACTTATAGACAGGATCTATCAAACGATAATCGTAGTTGTCTGGATTCTGTTCGTGCTTGTTGAGGAAGGAACGAGGGGTGGTGACCATACTGGTGGCCTCTTCCTTCAGTCCTGTGGTGCCTGGTGCAAAATCGATGGGCTTGCAGAGTCCATAACTGAGTCGCATCGTGAAGTTGGCATCAGGATAGTATTCGTGGTCGTTGTTCATCTCACGAATGCCATCACCCAACAAACGTTCAAACTCCTCTATGTTGCCTCGCCAACCCCACACGGAGAAGAAAGCGCCCAATACGTCCACAGCGGCATCGTGCATCGGGTCATCTGCGAGTTCATCGAAGTTATGCACCTTCTTCATATCTTCAGGACGGGCAAAGATGGAACGTGCATAGAGGTCGTCCACATAGCGTGCATAGTCGCCTTGATAGAGGGAATCAACCAGTTGGGGAATTTCCTTAAGCTGGAAACGCTCGCTGGGCACATGCTGGATATAGTTCTGAAGCAGCGCAAGAAAGACCTTCTTGTCTGTTTCCACATCGATGTCACGATATTGCTTCTCCACACGCTCCTGGAAATCGTCCTCACGAGAACGCATCAGGTTGCGCACCACAAAACTGAAGATGTCACTGCCACTATAGAAAGACTCTATCCAGAGGTTGCGACCATAAAGGATTTCGTAGTTGGAGGTGTAGAAGTTCTGTAAGGAGTCGAGCACACCCACATATCGACCACGTGCGATGGTGTCCTTTTCCACCCATTGCATCAGTTCCTTCTCCAACTGCCGCTTCTCATCGATGACGTGCAGATTGTCCAACGCTGTGTTCTGTCCGAGCGAGAACTTCCAATAGTTGGAACTGCTGGCGTGTTTGGAGGCATACATGATACGAAGAGCATCGCTCTGCTGCATCGCCTCATTGAGGATGGCGAGTTTCACGCCTCTCACCTGATAACGTACATCGTTGGTGGTGCGCATCGTGCTCTCAATGCCATAAGAAGAGAGGTAACGGTCTGTGCTGCCAGGATAACCCAACGTCATCGCAAAGGAACCATCATAATAGCCTTTCGTGCTGACATGCGCATACTTACGAGGATGGTAGGGAACATTGTCCTTGCTGTATTCAGCAGGGTTGTTGTCTTTGTCAGCATAGATACGGAAGACGCTGAAATCACAGGTCTGACGAGGCCACATCCAGTTGTCGGTGTCACCACCATACTTACCCAGACACTGTGGGGGAGCATAAACCAGACGTACATCGTCATAGCGCTGATAGATAGAGAGGAAGTAGCGACTTCCCTTATAGAAAGCATTCACTTCACTCTGAATTCCCTTACCGCTATAATCGACCATCTTCATCAGTTTCAGCGACATCGCATCAATGGTGGAATCGGCTTGGAAAGCAGTAGCACCTTCAGGAATGGAGCCCAAGATGAGGTCGGTCACATCCACCGTCTTGATGTGGAAGAGCACATAGAGGTCTTCGTTGGGCAACTCCTCCTCAAAGGACTTTGCATAGAAACCATTCTTCAGGTAGTCGTGCTTGGGTGTCGAATGATCTTGGATGGCATCGAATCCGCAATGGTGGTTAGTGAACATCAAACCATCAGGACTGACCACCACACCTGAACAGAAACCACCCAACTGCACAATGGCATCGTTCAGCGACGGATTTTCAGTGCTATACAATTCCTCAGGCGTGAGTTCCAAACCCAACTGACGAAGAATCGAATCCGTCTTTGCCGACAGATTGCCCATCACCCACATGCCTTCATCAGCATGAACAAGAAGCGTGACAAAAGAAAATAAAAATAATATGATTTTTTTCATTGTTGAGTATGTTTTTGTTGCGGCAAGCCGCCGAAGAAAAAATATAAAAAAATATACAAAAATAGTGAAAAAATTTAGAAATAATAGATAATATTGGTATCGATATCAAGATAGAACTTCTCACATTCTGCTATAATAGGAGCGAAATTGTAAAGGATGCCTATTCTAATACCTGCATTACGCATATAATTAGTCAATTGTATTCTTTCATGAAAAGACAACTGTTCTATGGCTTTGCATTCAAGAAAAACTTTGTCTTTACAGAAAAAATCTACTCTTAGAGTGGAATCCAATCTTCTTCCTCGAAAGGTTGGATGAAAGTGGTATTCCTTTTTATAAGGAATCTGTGCTTCTTCCAAAGCGATCTTCAAACATTCTTGATAGACAAATTCTGTCAGTTCCGGTCCTTTTTCACGGTGCACGTCCTGGCAACATCCAATAATATCATAAACATATTTCTTCAACTTCTCTTTCAACGTCACATCACTCAATTGCCCTATATTCATGTTGTAATTTTTATATTTTTTATTGTTTTTTTATATTTTTCCTTCGGCGGCTTGCCGCAACCCTTATTTCTTATTAAATTTCTTTCCAATAACAGGTAAGCTGTGCAGAGGGAGGTCTTTGTGGATGATTTCGAGCACAAAGAGGGCGATGAGGATCGTGTTGAGGAGGAGGCGGAGCCACATGGGCCATGAGGTGGGCAGGAAGATCATCGCCACAAAGAGGACGGCTGCCAAAAGGATGTAGGTGAAGATGCTCTTGAGGTCGTACTGGATAGGATTGAGTTTCTGTCCTACAAAATAGCTGAGGATCATTGAGGTGGCATAACCTGCAAATCCACCCCAAGCACAAGCCATATAGCCGTATTGAGGGATGAAGATGACATTGATCGCCACGAGCACAGCACAGCCCGTCAAGGAGAACCACGCACCCCAAATGGTCTTGTCAATCAGCTTGTACCAGAAAGAGAGATTAAAGTAAATGCCCATCATAATCTCTGCAGTCATCACAATAGGTACAGTCACCAAACCATCACGATATTCCTCGCCAATGATATGTTGGAGAATGTCCATATAACCCATCACACAAAGGAAGGCAAAGAGCGTGAAGATGATGAAATACTTCATCGCCACCGCATAGTATTCCTTGCTATCCCTGTCCTTCGCCTTAGAGAAGACGATGGGTTCGTAAGCATAACGGAAGGCCTGTGTAATCATCGCCATAATCATCGCCACTTTCACACAGGCACCATACTCACCCAATTGCGCTTTGGCATCAGCCTCATCGCATACCAACGGGAAGATGATCTTATCGGCTGTCTGGTTGAGGACACCAGCCACACCCAGCACCAGGATGGGCCAAGAGTAACTGAGCATTCGCTTCAACAGGGCAAAATCAAACTTCCACTTCACCTTAAAGAAGTCGGGGATGAAAAAGAACGTGATGAGTCCTGTACACCAGAGGTTGATGCAGAAGACATAGAAGACCTCTGTCTTGCCTAAGACCACAAAATAAAGGACGTTCAACGCGATGTTGAAGAAGATGAACAGCATCTTCAGCGAAGCAAATTTGATGGGTCGCTTCTGGAATCGCAAATAACTGAACGGCATCGCCTGAATGGAATCGAGCACCACAACAGTTGCCATCATCAGCAGATAATCGGGATGGTCGGCATAACCCAGCATATCGCTGATAGGGGTGATGAAACCAAAGATGAGTGCCAAGAACACAGCGGAAAGCGTTCCCACCACACCCATCGCTGTTGAGAAGACGGTATCGGGCGTCTCATCCTCTTTGTTGGCAAAGCGGAAGAGCGTCGTCTCCATACCAAACGTAAGGATGACCAGCACGAGGGCCGTGTAGGCATAAATGTTTACGCTGACCCCATAATCACCCGATTCCTTCGGCATATAGTTTGTATAGAGTGGCACGAGCAGGTAATTGAGAAACCTGCCCACGATGCTACTCATACCATAGATAGCAGTGTCCTTCGCTAAACCCTTGAGATTAGCCATATCATTCCAAATAAGTATATCCGTAGAGTCCAGAACGATAGGTGTCGAGGAACTCCTTACCTTCTTCGAGTGTTATCTTCCCCTCCTTAATGGCTTGCTTGGCCCAGATTTCGAGGCTACGCACCAATTTCTTAGGCTCATACTGCACATAACTGAGCACATCAGCCACCGTCTCGCCATCAATGATGTTCTTGATATGGTAACCATCCTTGTCGGTGGTGACGTGGATAGCATTCGTGTCACCAAAGAGGTTGTGCATGTCTCCCAAAATCTCCTGATATGCACCCACAAGGAAGACGCCAATGTAGTAAGAACCCTTCTTCTTGTCGAGCGAATGGAGCGGAATGAAATGGCTCACACCTGTCTCTGTGGCAAACTGAGCAATCTTACCGTCTGAGTCACACGTGATGTCCTGTAAGGTCGCATTGCGGTCAGGACGTTCATTGAGTCGCTGGATGGGCATAATGGGGAAGATCTGGTCAATCGCCCATGCATCAGGCAACGAATGGAAGAGGGAGAAATTGCAGAAGTATTTGTCCGCCAAGAGCTTGTCCAAGGAATGGAACTCTTCTGGCACGTGCTTCATGGTGTGAACCAGCGTGTTGATTTCGCGAGCCACAGCCCAATACATTCTTTCTATTTCTGCACGTGTACGCAAATCCAGCATACCATGAGAGAAGAGGTCGAGGGCTTCCTCACGGATTTGCTGGGCATCGTGCCAATTCTCCAACATATTGCGTACATTGATGTTGCACCAGATGTCGTAGAGGTCTCTTGCCAGTTGGTGGTCATCTTCCTTCACCTCAAACTCGTCAGGCATCGCTGGCACCTCAGTGGTTTCCAGCACCTCCATGATGAGCACAGAGTGGTGAGCCGCCAAAGAGCGTCCACCTTCCGTAATGATGTTAGGATGAGGGATGTCGTTGGCATTGGCTGCCTCCACAAAGGTATAGACGCAGTTGTTCACATACTCCTGAATGGAGTAGTTGACAGAACTTTCGCTGTTGCTCGAACGACTACCATCGTAATCGACACCCAGTCCTCCACCACAATCAACGAACTCCACACCATAACCCATCTTGTGCAACTGCACATAGAACATGCTTGCCTCACGCAAAGCGTTCTGGATGCGACGAATCTTTGTGATTTGGCTACCAATATGGAAATGGATCAGCTTGAGACAGTCCTTCATATCGTTCTCCTCGATGTATTGGAGTGCCGTCAGCAGTTCACCAGAGGTCAAACCAAACTTGCTGGCATCTCCACCACTCTCTTCCCACTTGCCAGAACCTGATGCCGCCAACTTGATGCGGATGCCCATATTGGGACGCACACCCAATTTCTTGGCTGTACGTGTGATGATCTCCAGTTCGTTGAACTTCTCCACCACAATGAAGATACGCTTACCCATCTTCTGGGCAAGCAATGCCAACTCGATGTAATCCTGGTCTTTATAGCCATTACAGATGATGAGCGAATCACTGTTCATATTGACTGCCAACACCGCATGAAGCTCTGGTTTCGAACCTGCTTCCAGTCCGAGATTGAACTTCTTACCATGCTTGATGACTTCCTCCACCACAGGACTGATCTGGTTGACCTTAATCGGGTAAATGATGAAATTTCCCCCATTATAGCCATACTCGTTGGCAGCCTTCTTGAAACAGGTGGAAGTCTTCTCAATACGGTTGTCGATGATGTCAGGGAAACGCACCAACACAGGTGCCGACACATCGCGAAGCGCGAGGTCATCCATCACTTCCTTCAGATCGACCTCAACACCATCCTTACGTGGTGTCACTGCCACATTTCCTTTATCATTGATACGGAAATAGTTGACTCCCCAGCCATTGATGCCGTACAATTCATTGGAGTCTTCAATGCGCCATTTTCTCATATTAAACCGATGATTTGGTTGACGTAATTCTTGATTTGTTCTTTGGTATGAATCACCTCTATGGGGAGGATATGCTTCGCTTTCTGATAGTAAGGCAATCGCTTCTGAAGCGACTCTTCAATATAGGCGATGAGTTCCTCTTCTGTCTTGCCCTGAATGAGCGGACGTACGGTCTTGCCCATTTGCAGGTGCTCCTTCAACACCTGTGGCGGTGCATCAAGAAAGATGGTCTCGCCACGCGTGTTCATATAGTCCATGTTGTCGAAGAAACAGGGGGTTCCTCCACCACACGAGATGATGACATTCTCAAACTCAGTCACCTCATGGAGCATCTTCTTTTCCACCTCACGAAAACCTTCCTCGCCCTTCGCAGCAAAGATGTCAGGAATTTTCTGATGGAAACGATCCTCAATGTAGTTGTCGAGGTCGTAGAACTCGAGTCCCATCTCACGAGCAAGCACCTTACCAATGGTGGTCTTGCCTGCTCCCATATACCCTATCAAAATGATACGTGTCATGCCTTTGCTGCTTTTCTGCCACGTCGTGCAGCAGGTTTTGCTTCCGACTGCGATTTGTCTGTCTTCTCCACAATCGCCATACACTCTTCGTATGTCAGGCTGTTAGGATCCTTGATACTCTTTGACAGCTTATAGTTCGTTCCCTTATATTTCAGATAAGGACCAAAACGACCGTTCATCACCTCCAGCTCTGGATCTTCCTCGAAGGTCTTGAGGTGGGCAGCGGCCTCACCCTTACGACGCTCCTCAATCAGTTTGATGGCCTCATCAAGGTCGATGCTCATCGGATCAACGTCTTTGGGAAGGGACACATACTTCTTGTTATGCAGCACATAAGGTCCAAAACGACCTGCACCTACAGACACATCCTCGCCTTCGTATTCACCCAATGTGCGTGGCAGTTTGAAGAGTTCAAGTGCTTCTTCCAGCGTAATCGAAGAGATACTCTGTCCCTTGTTCAACTGAGCAAATCGTGGCTTCTCTGTTTCGTTCGCCACACCCATCTGCACCATAGGACCAAAACGACCAATCTTCACACAAACGGGTTTGCCTGTACCTGGCTCTTCACCCAAATAGCGTTCACCCACCTTGTGCTCGTTCTTCTCCTGAAGGGTAGCATCCACCATTGGTTCCAACTTCGCATAGAAATCACGCATCATCTGCTGCCAATTCTCCTTACCATCAGCAATTTCATCAAAGTCTTTTTCCACATTGGCAGTGAAGTTGTAATCGACAATCTCTGGGAAAGCTTGAATCAGGAAGTCATTCACCACTGTACCGATATCCGTTGGAAGGAGTTTACCTTTCTCCTTGCCTACCACTTCCTTCTTGACAGATTTCTTGATTTTACCGTTCGACAATTTCAGCACCCCATAGTTTCTCTCTTCACCCTTCTTGTCGCCCTTTTCCACATAGTCGCGCTGCTGAATAGTGGAAATGGTGGGTGCATAAGTGGAAGGACGTCCGATACCCAGTTCCTCCAATTTCTTCACCAAACTGGCTTCCGTATAGCGCAATGGATGCTGGGTGAAACGTTGGATGGCCACCATCTCCTGCATCTTCAGATGTTCTCCCTTCTTCACGGCAGGAAGCAATCCTTCTGCCTCTTCCAACTGCACATCATCATCGTAAGACTCACGATATACTCTCAGGAAACCATCGAACTTTATCACTTCACCTGTTGCTGTGAAATTCACATCATCAGAAGAGATGGTGACGGTGGTCTTCTCAGCTTCTGCATCCGCCATCTGACAAGCTACCGTACGCTTCCAAATCAAATCGTAAAGACGCTTCTCCTGTGAATTGCCAGAGACCTCATGCTCAGAGATGTAAGTAGGACGAATGGCTTCGTGTGCCTCCTGCGCACCCTTCGAGCTGGTGTGGAACTGACGAGGTTTTGAGTACTTCGCACCATGTATCTTGATGATTTCCTCTTTCGTCGTGTTGAGACAGAGGGACGAAAGGTTCACAGAGTCCGTTCTCATGTAAGTGATGTGTCCTGACTCATACAGATGCTGAGCCACCATCATGGTCTGACTCACTGTGAATCCCAATTTGCGGGCAGCTTCCTGTTGGAGGGTGGAAGTAGTAAATGGGGGTGCAGGACTCTTCTTCACTGGCTTCTTATCGATATCCGTAATCGTAAATTCCTTGTCCTTGCAAGATGCCAAGAAAGCCTCTGCTTCTTCTTCCGTCTTGAAACCATGTGCCAACGATGCCTTGATGGGCTGATCATCCACCATGAAGACAGCGCTGACCTTATATACTGATTCGCTCTTGAAGTTCTCAATTTCCTTCTCACGTTCCACAATCAGTCGTACTGCCACACTCTGCACACGACCGGCAGAAAGACTGGGTTTCAGTTTCTTCCACAACACGGGCGAAATCTTGAAACCGACGATTCTATCCAATACGCGACGTGCCTGCTGTGCATTCACCAAACCCATATCAATGGTACGAGGTGTCTCGATAGCCTTCAAGATGGCACTTTTCGTAATCTCATGGAAAACAATTCTTTTTGCCACTTTGGGATCCAGTCCTAACACCTGACTCAAGTGCCAAGAGATGGCTTCTCCCTCGCGGTCTTCATCGGAAGCCAGCCAGACTGTATCTGCCTTCTTTGCTTCTTTCTTCAATTCTTTCACTACCGCTTCCTTGTCTGAAGGAATCTCATACTCTGGAGAGAAATCCTCCAGGCTTACACTCATCTCCTTCTTTTTCAAGTCGCGGATGTGTCCATACGAGGACATCACTTTGTAATCTTTCCCAAGAAATTTTTCCAGCGTCTTGGCCTTCGCAGGAGACTCTACAATCACTAAATTCTTTTGCATATTTTAGTTTGTTGGCTGGTTAGTTTATTAGTTTGTTAGGAACTCATCTCCTAATCACTAATCTCCTAATCCACTAATCACTAATTTCAAAATCGGGTGCAAAGGTAAGCAAAATATTTTTTACGCTATATATATAATGTGTAAATTTTTCAAAAAAAGCCTCTTCGTTAATCGAAAAGGCTTCCCATACCCGTCTTATCATTAGGATTGATCCACGGATTCTTTCCCAAATGCCGGTAGGCTAATTCTGTCACTTCCCTACCGCGTGGCGTACGCTTGATGAATCCTTCCTTGATGAGGAACGGCTCATACACTTCCTCCACTGTACCCGTATCCTCACCAATGGCTGTAGCGATGGTGCCAAGACCCACAGGACCGCCCTTAAACTTGTCAATGATGGTGGTCAGAATCTTATTGTCAATCTCGTCCAGACCAAACTTGTCGATGTTCAATGCTTCGAGTGCCATGTGGGCAATGGGCAGGTCAATGGTGCCATTACCCTTCACTTGGGCAAAGTCACGCACACGTCTCAACAGTGCATTGGCAATACGAGGGGTACCACGACTACGACCAGCTATCTCACCTGCAGCATCGAAATCACAAGGGATGCCGAGCAATTTGGCTGAACGAAGGATGATCTTGGTCAGCACATCGGCATCGTAATATTCCAAGTGGAGGTTGATACCAAAACGGGCACGTAAGGGAGCCGTCAAGAGTCCGCTACGTGTCGTGGCACCCACCAATGTGAAAGGACTGAGGTCTATCTGGATGCTACGTGCCGAAGGTCCTTTGTCAATCATGATGTCAATGCGATAGTCCTCCATCGCACTGTACAAATACTCTTCCACCACAGGAGACAAACGATGGATTTCATCGATGAAAAGCACATCATTTTCTTCCAACGAAGTCAGAATGCCTGCCAAATCACCTGGCTTGTCCAACACAGGACCCGAGGTGACTTTAAAGCCCACACCCAATTCGTTGGCAATGATATTACTGAGCGTTGTCTTACCCAATCCTGGGGGACCATGCAGCAGTGTATGGTCAAGCGGCTCACCACGGAAACGGGCAGCCTCCACAAACACACTCAGGTTCTCCACCACCTTGGTTTGTCCGCTGAAATCGTCAAATCGCAAAGGACGCAAGGCATTCTCAAAGTCCTTGTCCTTCACGTTCCGCTGTTCTCTTATGTCAAAATCTTCTGCCATCTATTTGTATTTTAACGTTAACCCTAACGCTAACTTTAACTCTAAGCTCTAAGCCCTCAACCCTAAACTCTAAACCGTCACTTGCGTCAATCTGTCTGCTGGTTGGAGCACATACAATTTATCATTCACACGCACACGCTCGTTGACCTTAATGCTGATGTGCTGTCCTTTCGTTGCCACTTCCACAGGTTCCAAATCGAAACGTATCTCCTCACAAGGCTGAATCAGTGCACCTGTCGTGGTACCCGTAATCAGCAGCTTGTCTCCCACATGCAAGTCTTCGTTTTCAATCAAGAACTCTGCCACCCCAATCTTCGAGAAGTACTTCATGCACTTACCCACATATACCTTCTTCTCCGTTGCCTTGTTACCATACACTTCGCACCATTCACCCAATTTCTGACCTTGATAGTAACCATCCCAGAACCCACGATTGAACACAGTGCTGAGCTGTTCGTCCCATGCATCCTTCTTCTCTTCCGTGAAACCACCGTCGAGCACAGCATTGATAGCCTCATCATACGCTTTCACCACCGTATAGACATATTCTGGACCTCTTGCCCTACCCTCAATCTTGAACACCCGCACACCAGCATTCATCATCACATCCATAAATCTGATGGTCTTCAAGTCACGCGGCGACATGATGTATTTGTTATCGACGTTCAATTGCGTGCCTGTTTCCAAGTCCGTCACTTCATAACCACGACGACAAATCTGTACACACTCACCACGGTTCGCACTCCTACCCGCATTCTGCAAGGATAGATAGCACTTACCGCTGATGGCCATGCACAAAGCTCCATGACAGAACATCTCTATTCGAATCAACTCCCCTTTCGGACCCCTCACATCCTGTTCCACAATCTGTTGGTAAATGTCCCTTACCTGCCACATGTTCAGTTCTCTCGCCAGCACCACCACATCGGCAAACTGTGCATAGAACTTCAATGCCTCGATGTTCGAGATGTTCAACTGGGTACTCAGATGCACTTCCTGACCCACTTCCCGGCAATAGGTCATCACTGCCACATCACTGGCAATGACTGCCGATATCTTCGCCTCCTTTGCCGCATCAATGATTTCACGCATCGTGGGGATATCCTCACCATAGATAATCGTGTTCACGGTCAAATAAGACTGCACCCCATGTTCATGGCAAATCGCTGCAATCTCCTTCAGATCATCAATAGTGAATGCATTGGCACTGTGACTCCGCATGTTCAGCTTGCCAATGCCAAAGTATATCGAGTTTGCTCCTGCTTTGATGGCGGCAGCCAGACTTTCCCGACTGCCCACAGGAGCCATAATTTCAAAAGCAGAACGTTTCATGGGTGCGAAGTTACGACTTTTTTTCTGCACTTCAACAACATCTGACCCACATCTTTCACTTTTGCCCCAAACAAATACACCTCACCCCCATCTTTGATGCCTGTCCTCTTCCTCAATTCATCAGCAGTCATCACAAAATTGCGTACAGCGATATTAGCCTGTGGCATCTCTTTCTTGATTCGCTTCAACAGTTTCGAAGAGAAGGGCAGTACCTCCCCCACTTCAAAGATGCGACCAGGAAAGTCTGGGATCCACTCATCAGATGTCATCAAGTGCGTATCCATATCCAACTGCTGTATAGGGAAACGCTTACAAAGACTTCCAAATGCACTAGCTTTCATCAAAGTGACATCGGGTTCATATAAATAACGCTTCACTCCCCCATCCGTCAAAGAAATCTCCATTTCATCAGATAATCTGAACGCATATTCCATTTTCTTATCGGTCAAGAAATCCACACAACAAAGGGTTACATCATCATGCTCATGCTTCTCATGCACTTCCATCTTAATGAGCACTTCCTTGCACTCATTCTTCACACCCACAATATGCACTTCCCTCACACCCTTCAACTTCCTCAACACGTCTTTGATATCCACCATTGGCGACAACTTCACCAGCACCATCTTCGCATGTCCCAAAAGTTCATCCTGCCACTCCACAATGTTAGGTTCACAATCTTCCATCGCATAGACACGACTCCCATCACCCGCCCTTCGTGCAGGATCCAAATAGATGACATCCACCGATGGAATCGGCAATTCTCGTCCGTCGCCACACCTCACTTCCACCTCGGGATGCAGGGCATCAGCCAAGACTTTGAAGTTATGTCTTGCCACTTCACAAAGGTGCTCGTTCTCCTCCGTATATATTGCTCTGTCCATTCCCTCCGACATATACCAAAAGTCCACACCCATGCCTCCAGTCATATCACAAAACCTACCCACGCGCTGGGCGGAATTCTCTTTTCGGATCGCCCTTGCCACGATATCATGCTTATACCTTGCCGTCAGTTCAGAACTGCACTGCTCTGCCGGCACTCGTCCACCCATGATGAGTTCCTTATTCTTATACCATTCAGGCAACTTCTCTTTCAATCGTTTCCTCGCCTCAATCTGCTCCACAGCAAACGGTACATCAATCCCCTGATAGCGTCGAGCTGCTAACAATAATTCTGACGTATCATCATTCTGATGTTTCTCGATGAAATCACGCAATTCAGGAGTCATCAACGGCAAATGAACTGACTGAGATATATCCATGCTATTTATCGGCAAGATTTTGATGAAAAATCGCTACAAATACGCTCATCTTCACAAAAACTTAACTCGCAAAAGCGTTAATTAATCTTAAGCGGTGAATGAGGGCAATGGCGATGCCTTCAATGAGATAGGCGATGAGGTAACTGTACCAGAGGTAGTTGGGGGCAAAGTGAGCCATGAGCCAAAGCACGGGGATGACCGTGAGCGAGAGGGCAAAGGAGATGAAGAGCGCCATCTTGTGGTGCTTGTAGAGTTTGTAAACAATCATCAGCACGTAGATGTAGCAGAAGGGGATGAAACTGAGGGCGAAGATGCGCAGGGCTTGGTCGGACTCACTGATGAGGTCGGGCTCGTTAGCTCCAAAGAGGCGAACAATCAGTTGAGGGTCTATCCATACCACCACACACACCACGACCATCGCCACAGTGATGAAGCGGAACGCCTTACGAATCACGGTCTTTACACCTTCGGTATCACCCTTCCCCACTTGGATGGCTCCCAACGACTGGAGGGTCTGACAGGTGCCTGAGAGGAACAGGTTATAGACTTGCAGTAAGTTCATGCAGACAGCAAAGGCGAAGATGCCCGTGCGCCCCAAGGTGGAAAGCACGATGGAATTGGCGGAGAGCAACAACAGTGTCAAACTGATGGAAGCTACAGCCAAAGGGGCACCTTGCTTGATGATGGTCGAGGTAAGGGAACCAAGATTGTCACCAGCAAAGGAAGGAATGAGTCGGCGATGTTCAGGTTTCCACCAGTGGGAGAGCAAGATGGCTATACCCACCAGATGTCCTACGACGGTAGCAGCAGAGGAACCGATGATGCCCCAGTCAAGCCATTGGATGAAGACAATGTCGAGACAGAGGTTGACCACATTATCAACAATGACTGCCACAGAAACCAGTTTAGGTTGACCATCCACACCCACCATCGTAGAAAGTCCCCACATCAAGATGAAGGCAGGATTACCTATCAACAGTACCTGCATATAGCCACGAGCCAAGGGTAGAATCTGTTCGTTGTTGCAGAGCAAATGTGCCGTCTGGTCAAGGAAGATGATGCCCCCGAACAGGGCAAGCAGCAAGCCGAGGAACAGGCTGAACGACAGGGCATGGGTGAAGAGCCGTCGGGCTTTGGCGAGGTCCTTTTGTCCCAACGCATAGCCCACCAGCATACCCGCACCCGCATTGATGAGCAGGTGGAGGGTAAAGATAAACTGGTTGATGGGTTTCGACAGACTGATGGCACTCACACCGTCCTCACTGATAAGGTTGCCCACGATGATGCTGTCCACCACATTGCCCAAACAACCTGAGAGCGCCACCAAGATGTACGCCCATAGGTAGTTATAGAATTGCTTGTTCAGATCTTGATTCATACATTTAGTTTGTTAGGTTATTGGTTGGTTAGTTTATTAGGAACCATCCGAATGGCACTAATCTACTAATCTACTAATCACTAATCTACTAATTCTCAAAGAATCCAAAGCCACCAATGGCATTGAGCATCCGCTCCACATAATCCCATGATGTGGGTGAGAACGAGAAGCCCAAACGATAGAGCACCTGCGTGGTATAGTCGTTATCACGAGCCACATCAGCAGTCTTCTGACCATGTGCCATATCCTGATAAGCCAACAGCGATGACAGCACTTTTGCTTTCTGTGGATCATCTTTGGCACGATCCATCACGTCTGCAAACTCTTCCTGTTCCACGAAGCGGATTCCATCTCCCACAGCGGTCAGTCCCATGAGCACGTCACCCAGGAATTGTCCGTGAATATTGTACGGATGGAAAACTGTACACTCCTTAGGTGTGGTGGCCAACAGCACGATGGCATGACTTACCTCGTTAATGGGCGAGAACTCCACACGCTTGTTGCGCATGCTGTAAGGACAGCAACCCAACATATTATATACCTTGATACGACCCATGAAGGAGTTGGTGGCGAAGTTGGCCTGGAACTCACCATCGGTGGAACGAGCTGCCAAATTGCCCACACGCATAATCTTGGCTTGGAGTCCGTGAAGGGCAACAGCATCAAGGATAAGACGCTCAGCCATATACTTCGAATAGATATACTTATTACCAAGATACTGACCCATATAGAGGCGTTGCTCCGTAAATATATCATCTTTTATCTCACCGACCCACAAACCACGGGTGCTGGCTGTAGAAACATGAACGAGGGTGGCTCCTGTCTGGATGCAGAAGTCAACACATCGTTGTGCACCACCGATGTTTACATCTTCAATCTCCGTCCCCTCAGAGAAGTGTTTTACGATGGCAGCACAGTTAATTACGGTTGACAGTTGACAGTTGACAGTTGACAGTTTTTCCGTCAGGTCATCAGTCACGTCACCAAGAATCACATGGATGCGCTGACCGAAGAGGGACTTGAAGGCATCAGCAAAGTAATAATACATCAGTGTGCGCAAACGATTCTCTGCTTTCTCTTGTGACTTACCACGAACGAGACAATAAATATTGGGGGCATCTGAGTCAATCAGTTCGCGCAAGATATGAATGCCCAAGTAGCCTGTAGCACCTGTCAGCAGTACGTTACCCAACTGCCGACGCTCACCACGACGGAAGTTGTCAAGGGTGTTGCGTTGCAACAGATTATTAATGGCTGTATAATCATAAGAAGCAATTTCGTCAGAACCACCTGCATCTCCTGTCTCTCCAGTAATGAGCGCAGCCAACTGGCGGGGTGTCGGATTGGCAAAGACGTCGCCGTATGCCACATGCAACCCAGCCTTGTCCGCTTCGATGATGATACGTGTCACGACAAGTGACGTACCTCCCAATTCGAAGAAGTTATCAGTAGCACCCACTTGTTCCATCTGCAGGATGCCAGCGAAGATATCACAGAAGACTTTCTCAGTGTCATTGGCTGGTGCCACATAAGCAGAACTAATGGCAAGCTGTGGCTCAGGCAGCGCCTTGACATCGGTCTTGCCGTTAGGTGTCATCGGCATCTCTTTGAGTTGGAGATAAGCGGTAGGCACCATATATTGCGTCAAACTCTTTGAGATTTCAGCCTTCAAGGCATCAGGAGCTATCTCACGATCTGCGGTATAGTAGGCACAGAGGTGTTCCTTTCCGTTCAGTTTGCGGATAAGGATGACGACCTTCTTCATGCCTTCCACCTTCAACATCACATTCTCAATCTCGCCCAATTCGATGCGCAGACCACGCAACTTAATCTGATGGTCGGTGCGCCCGAGAATGACCACATCACCATCGGGGAGCCACTTGGCATAATCACCTGACTTATAGATACGTTCACCATGATATTCCACGAAGCGTTCGCGAGTCATCTCATCGAGGTTGTTATAACCACGAGCCACACCACGACCACCGATGTAGAGTTCACCGACCACGCCTACAGGCAGTTCGTTGCCATCGGCATCAACAATAAACTCCTTGACATTCAATTGCGGTTTACCAACGGTAACCAGTTTTGCATGGGTCAGTTCGGCGTTGTTTGAAGCCACCGTAATCTCTGTAGGACCATAACAGTTGAAGATACGAGCCTTTGTAATGCTACGCATTTGTCCCAGCAACTGGTCGGAGAACTTTTCACCACCAGCACGACATATTTTGACACGACTAATGGCATCGCAGAAGTCTTCGCTGGTAAGCCAAGTCTGCCAGCGTGAAGGTGTGCCGCTGACCATATTGATGCGTTGTTCATTGATAAGGCGTGCCAAATCAAGTGGGTTGTTGGCTTGTTCCTCAGTGGCAACAATCAGTGTCTTGCCATTGAAGTAAGCCATACCGATATCCTGCAAAGCAGCATCGAAAGAGATGGTGGTGACACTAAGGATGCGGTCAGCATCCGTCAATACACCATTAGCAAAAACATTGGCTGGATGACCATAGAGATAGTTGCAAATACCTTCGTGACGAAGCATCACACCCTTCGGACGCCCAGTAGAACCGGATGTGTAGATGAGATAGGCAAGGTCATCAGGAGTGACCAGCCCACGCGCTGGGCGATTTCTGTTGTCTGTTGTCAGTTGTCCATTGTCCATTGATGGTTGAGAGTTGATCAATTCCTCCACATCTATGGCCTTCTCTGCAGGTACACTGTCGAGACGGTCAGCCGTAGTGATGATATAGCGAGCCTCACTGTCTTCGAGGATGAGCTTGATGCGGTCAGCTGGGTATTCAGGATCGCAAGGAATATAAGCAGCCCCTGACTTCAGCACACCAAAAAGAGAGAGGATGAGACGGCTGGTACGAGGCAGCAACAATGCCACACGGTCGCGTTCCTTGACACCCCGACTACGCAAAGCTGTTGCGATGCGGTTGGTGACTTCGTCCATTTCCTTGTAGGTGAACTTTGCATCAATGGCCACCAGTGCCTCATGATCAGGCTGTGTCTGAGCATAGTGACTGATGCAGTCGTGGAAGAACTTGAATGGTGCATCACCTGTAGCCGTTTGACGCAAATGTGACAGCTCTTCCTCCTGATGCGTGCTGACAATGGAGAGTTGGCGCACCTTGGTCTGTGGTTGTGCCACCATACGCTCCACCACTGCCACAATACTCTCCGCCAAAGCCTGACCCAGACGTTCAGAATAGAGGGAGTCATCGTACTGCACGACAACACCACGCGATTCTATCTTGATATTGATCTTGAACTTCGGTACGTTCAGTTCCAACAGTTCCTGACGGATGGATTTTCCACCAATGGTATATTCCGACAGCACACCCACCTGATAAGCGTAGGCGATAGAAGGAAGGAAACCATAATCGGTGGCGATACGGGCAAAAGGATAATCCTCGTGCTGCAAGGTCTCGTCAAAGGTCTCACTGGTCTTCTGCAAGAACTCACTGACTGTGACATCATCGATGTTCAGTCCCAATGCCAAGGTGTTGACAAACATACCCACTGTATCGGCAATCTTCAGATTCGAGCGACCGCTGCTGACCGTACAAAGATAAACCTCGCGGTTGTTGGTGTAGCGCGACACTACGTAAGCAGTAGCAGCCAAGAACAAATGGGCTGGCGTGATAAAAGATGAACGTTGAGCGTTGAGTGTTGAGAGTTGACGGGAAACCCCTTCAATATCAACTGGGCAAACCACTTCGCCAATCAATCCCTGCTGGTCGGTCTTTGGCAAATCGGCAGGAATCTCACTGGCACCCTCACACGTTTGGAGTTTCTCGGCAAAGAACTGCTGAGAAGCACGGAAGGCATCGCTATTTTCGGCTTGTTGTTGGTCACTGACAAAATCCAGATAAGTGTAACTTTCTTTCTCAATGGATGAGCCTTCAAGCACCGCATTGATTTGACGGATGAACAAATCGGCTGAACCACCATCGAAAACAAGGTGATGCACATCCATCAAGAGGTGGATGCCGCTTTCTGTCTTGACCACCTCGAAACGGTAAAGCGGTGGGCGTTGCAAGTTGAATGGCTGTACAAACTCGTTCTTGTATGTTGCCAAAGCCTCATCAGTCATTTCACCAATGGTGATGGTTGGCACGATGATATCGTCTGTTGTCTGCACAATCTGCTCACCCTCTGTCATGAAGTGAACGCTCAACTCTGGATGACATGCCACCACCTGCTTGACAGCCTCCACCAATCGCTCTGCATCCGTTTCCTCTGGATAGGATAACAGATAAGGAATGTTATAGATGGTGGAAGTAGGATTCTTCAAACACTCAAAATAGACACCCGTCTGAGCGTAGGAGAGAGGAACACTCCTTAGTTGAGCATTGACAGTTGACGGTTGAGCGTTGACAGCTGAGCCAGAACCTTGAACCAAGAACCCTGTCAGTATCTCGTTTTCTATGGATTGGATGGTGCCATTTTTCACCAAAGCCCTTGAATCGACGGTGACACCAAAGCGTTTGTTCACCTGCACAGCCAATTTGATGGCAGAGATAGAAGTCAAACCTGCATAGCCGAGGACAGTCGTAATGCCGAAGTCGTGGTTACCAACAATGTTAGCCACCATCTCATGCAATTCCTGTTCCAACACATTCATCGGCACGTTCGTCACCTCTTGCTCCTTGCCACCTACCCCTTTCTCAGGTTTCGGCAACGCACGTTTGTTCACCTTTTGGTTCTGATTCAGTGGGATGACATCAATCTGCATCGTCACAGCAGGTACCATATAAGGTGGCTTCTGGTCGAGGATGAAATTGTTGAGTGCCTCAATGTCTATCTGTTGATCGCTGACAATGTAAGCAGCGATAAACTTTCCTCCACCCTCTTCGTCGAAAGCCTGTACAGTCGCATCCTTGATGCCAGGGAACTCGCGGATGACAGCCTCGACCTCTTTCAGCTCGATGCGGAAACCACGTATCTTCACCTGACCATCCTTCCTTCCAACAAACTGGATATTGCCGTCTGGCAGATAGCGAACGATGTCGCCAGAGCGGTACATGCGTGCGTACTTACTATTATCTGTAAAAGGATTGCCGATATACACCTCTGCCGTCTTTTCAGGACGGTTCAGGTAGCCCCGACTCACCTGCGGGCCACTGATCCAGAGTTCACCAGCTGCACCAACGGGCAGGCGATGGCCTTGCGGGTCAACGATATAGAGGCGCACATTGTCAAGGGCACGGCCGATGGGGATATCCTGCTGCTTATGCTCCACCGGATAGCAAGTCACAAGCACCGTCGTCTCCGTAGGACCATATACATTTATCAGCCTGTAACCCTTCGGCGGGGTAAGGCCTGCCAGCTTCTCACCGCCGGTAGAGAGATAGTTCAGCGAGTGACTCTCGATACTGGTGGCAAACTGGTAGGCCACCTGTGTCGTCATAAACGAATTGGTGATATGCTCACGCTCGAAGTAATCATTCAGCGCCACGAGATCGAGACGCAGTTCCTCAGGAATGATATGGACAGTCGCGCCGCAAGTCAATGCAGGATACATATCCATCATGCAGGCATCAAAACCATAACTTGCATATGCAGCTACTCTTGAGTCCGGTGTAAGAGAATAGTACTCTCTGTACCAGCTGCAGAAATTGCAAATGTTCCTGTGCTCTAAGATTACACCCTTGGGAGTTCCTGTGGTTCCTGATGTGTAGAGAAGGATAAATTCATCTTCCGGTTTGGGAGAATTCATCTTCTCCTTTGTTTCAGGCAGGTCCGGAATCCTGTCTATGTAAAGAATCTCACCGGAATAACCTGGAACCCGGTCGGTCAGTTCTCTTTCTGCTATAAGATATTTTGCATCCGCATCAGACATCATAAATTCCAGACGCTCAGTGGGATAAGAGGGATCTAATGGCTGATAGGCAGCACCTGTTTTAAGTACTCCAAGGGAAGCCAGTACCATATACTGACTTCGGGAGATAAGTACTGAAACCACATCTGAGCTGCCTATTCCCTTTTCATGCAGGAAAGCTGCGATGTTATCGGAGATCCGGTCAGTTTCCCTGTAATCAAGTTTTATATCTTGATATACTAC
>JAEEGJ010010009.1_pt1 | contig 24984 bp, 24 predicted proteins | sample 8958761 | NCBI WGS metagenome assembly JAEEGJ01 (sample SAMN16246546, study PRJNA631951) | gut metagenome | biome: gut microbiome; feature: rumen; material: RS-attached | host: Bos | place: Iran: Karaj | collected 2018-10 | reverse complement strand
GTGGGCCGAACATTTACCCGGGAAGCGTGGGCAGATGCGCGCTGGATAGGGATTAAATGTTCTTGAACTTTTTTCTTTCTTTTTTCTTTCAAGAGAAAAAAGAAATACAAATGGTAGACACAATCGTAAACCGAGACCGATTTTTTACTGGACACCAATTAAAGGAAACAATAAATGAATTTGGCGGCGAAAGTTGCTCCTACTCTCGTGGGAGCGGTGCTTCTTTTGTCGCAAAATCTAGGTTCCGACAGGCACAAAAAAAAACCGACATAATGCCGGTCTCCTTATCGTGATTAAGCTGGGATTCGAACCCAGGACCCCATCCTTAAAAGGGATGTGCTCTACCTGCTGAGCTACTTAACCATCAGCCTGTTACAGGGCTTTTGTTGTTTGGTGATTAAGCTGGGATTCGAACCCAGGACCCCATCCTTAAAAGGGATGTGCTCTACCTGCTGAGCTACTTAACCTCCTCTAAATTTGAGTTTGCAAAGGTACTACTTTTTTGCCAATATACAAAATTTTTCGGACAAATATTTTGACACACCTCTGCAACATATTGACAATCCGTTTATTAACAAAACACCGACACCTTCTCCCCCACCCCGTAATCCACGGGATTGGAGGATGTTTCAAATCATTTTTTTCATATTTTAATACTAATATCGAACGATTTTTACTGTAATTCTGTCGCCCCCTCGGGGCTCATTGGTTGGGGAATATCTTTTATACGGGGGCTTACGCCCCCGCCTGTATTCTGTCGCCCCTTCGAGGCTCTACTGACCTCTGACCACTAATTACTGACAACTAACCTCTGACCACTGATTACTGACAACTGACCACTCTCTCCGCTATCCGGTTCATGCAGTTGATGCCGTCGATGGCCGATGAGGTAATGCCGCCCGCATAGCCGGCCCCTTCGCCGCAGGGATAGAGGTTCCTCAACGCGGGATGCTGAAGGTCGTCGCCGCGGGGGATACGCACAGGCGACGAAGTACGGCTCTCCACGGCCAACACCATGGCGTTGTCGGTGTAATAGCCGTGCATTTTCTTGCCGAAATCGCGGAAAGCCTGCTGCAGTGACGTGGCCACAAACTTGGGCAACACCTCGTGCAAAGGGGCCTCAACACAGGTGCCTATGTACGACGATTTCATCAGATGCTTGGTGCGACGGCCGTTGCAGAAATCGGTCAGTCGCTGGGCCGGAGCGTTGATGCTGTTGCCCGCCGCAGCGAAGACAGCCTTTTCCACATCCTGCTGGAAACGCAACAACGCAAGCACTCCATATTTCTGATACTCAGGCACATCGTCCACCGACACCTGAACTGCTATGCCGGCATTGGCGTAGGGCGAGTTGCGGCGCGAGTTGGACATGCCGTTCACCACCTGCTGACCGTCGCCAGTGGCGGCTGGGACTATGATACCTCCCGGACACATGCAGAACGAGAATACTCCCCGTCCATTAACCTGAGTGGCAACGTTGTACGCCGCCGGAGGCAGAAACTGCGAGTATTTGTCGGTATGGTATTGTATGCTATTTATCAGATGCTGAGGATGTTCCACACGCACGCCCAGTGCAAAGGGCTTGGGCTCCAGCAGCCACCCCTTGCGGGCGAAAAGCTCGTAGATGCCACGTGCCGAATGTCCTGTTGCCAGAATGGTGGCAACACCTTCGTACACATTGCCTTTGGCATCAATCACGCCAAGCACGTTGCCGTTGCCATCCAGCTTGAAATCAGCTACTTGCGTCTCGAAATAATACTCCCCACCGTGTTCCTCAATGGTGTGGCGGATGTTGGCTATGATGTCGGACAGACGGTCGGTGCCGATGTGTGCGTGGGCGTCGATAAGGATTTCGTCGGAAGCGCCGTGTTCCACGAACTTACGCAACACATCGTCGATATTGCCGCGCTTGGTGGAGCGTGTGTAGAGCTTGCCGTCGGAGAATGTGCCTGCGCCGCCTTCGCCGCAGCACCAGTTGGAAACGGGATTCACCACCTTTTCGCGCGCCAGCTTGGCAATGTCGAATTTGCGGGCGCTCACGTCCTTGCCCTGCTCTATGATTATCGGCTTAAAGCCCAGCTCCAAAGCCCGCAAGGCGGCAAAAAGTCCGGCCGGACCCGCACCCACAATAATCACAGGCGTGGCATTGGCAACATATTGGTAATCCGAATGATATGAGGTTGGCACAAATTCCTCGCCTTTGAAATAAACATCGGCGGTAACGTGGTATTTTGCGGGGGCGCGACGCGAGTCGATGCTGCGACGAAGCACCTGAATGTGGGCAATTTCGTCGGCCGACACTCTAAAATGTTCGGCAACAGCCTGATACAGACGTTTTTCGATAAAAAGCTGTTCGGGCGAGAGGGTTAAATCGGTTATGTTTTTCATTGGTAATCAGCCTTCTACGGTTATAGTAAGCAGAAACGCCCTCGAGTTCATGGCGTTAATGGCGGTGGTGTAATAGGTGTCGTCGGGGATTTTCTGGTCGGTGATGCCGAAGTTCATCTTCAGCTCGATGGCCATTTTGAAATAGAGCAGGTAGAAATCGAAGCCCGCGCCCACGGTGTAGCTGAATTCCGACGTCTTGAGCCGCACTATCGACTGGTCGTCGCGGTTTTTGTTGTTTTTCAACGAAGCGAAATCGAAGGAGAACTTGCCACCCCCCACAAGGTACGGGCGGAAGTTGCGCCAACGCCACGTCCTGATTTTCAGTTCCAGAGGCACGTCGGCGAAGACCGTCTCCACGTTGCGAAGCTCGTCCAAACGATGGTCGGCGGCAAGGGCGTCGGGATCCCAGTTGTAGTGCATATTGCGTTCCACAAGGGTGATGCCGGGGATAAGACGCAAGTTCATAAAGCTCGTAACGCGCATATCGCCAATGATATACAGATGAAAACCCGGGGCGTAGTACGACTCCACGCCACGCATGGTGCTGCGGATGCCATCGTCCTGAGCCAGAGGCAGATCGAATTTGATGTCGGTAACACCCAACCCGATGCCGTAGTGCAGCAGCCGCTTGTCGAAATTGACAAGGTGCATATCGGTCTGTGCCACAGCGTATTGCATGGCAGCGACCAACAACAGGGGCAATATGTGTTTTACGGCTTTCATCGTATTATGGTGAATTGTAAAACGTTGCAACGGGGGTTTTAGTATAAAACCACATCGAAAAAGACGAAAAATTTTGATTTTCAGACTATCCGACATTCAGATATCATCTTTATAGTCTCCTGCTCGCCTACGGCTCACGAGATTATGTTGATTTTTATTCTCCTGCTCAGCTTCGCTTCGCGAATTACGAAGTAATCGTGAACTCCTTTGAAATGAATATTTTATTGTGAACAAATCTTGTAAATCTTGTAGATTGTTCTCCTTTTCGCCTACGGCGAAAGAAATCTTTTAAATCTTGTAAATTGCTTTCGCCTATGGCGAAATATTGTTTAGATTCCTATGATTTCTGCCCGAAGGGCAAGGAGAATCAAACAGCCAAAAGGGCAAGTGAAATGTGTAAAAACATTTTTATCAAAAACAGATACAGATTATAACCATATTTGACTCTTTTTTTCTTTTCTTTTGCCATTAACAAGATTTGTTTTTAAATAATTATCAAACAATTATTTACAAACAAAATCATCATTTAAAATTGCTCTATAATTGCTCCGAAACTCACTTTTTTTTCGACTTTCGGCGTAGTTTCAAGCTTATTTTTGAAAATATGTGACTATGTTGTGCCAAGACATTCATTTCTGACAGCTCTCTTAATCATGATTTTGATTAGCAAATATAATATATTGAATAACAATTGATTAAATATTATTCGCTATTTTTTTTGCCTATTTAATAAAAAACACGTACTTTTGCAAACGATTTACGACATACCAAGAGCAGGTATGCCGATTAGTATTAACAAGCATTACTATTATTTCGCGTGACCGAAAACCCAGCAAAGTTTTAACGGAGATACACACAATAAATAATAGTGAGGTTCCTGATATAGGAGTCTGTATTATCATAATAGAATGCTCGCACTATGTGAGCTTCTTGGATAATACGGGTCTCCTTGCTGGGTTGCCCGGGTCCGCGATAAGAAGCTCACGCCTTTTATCGCTATTCCCGATTGATAGCAATGCACAAAACTATCAAAATATGGTAAAACAAATAAAAAAAATGATTCTGGCAGCAACCATGTTGCTTGTTACCAACGGAGTCTGGGCATACGATTTCCAAGTTGGCGGGATTTATTACAACATTACGAGCAACACGGCACCTTATACTGTGGCAGTAACATTTAGAGATGGGAATTACAACAGTTATTCTGGAAACATAACAATACCTAACAATGTCGTTTACAATGGAAGGACTTATTCTGTTACACGAATAGGAGACAGAGCTTTCCAAGATTGTGCAAGTCTAATATCTTTAACCATACCTAATACCGTTACATCCATATCAAGAAATCAAGCTATAACCTATGGCACATTTGCCGGATGCTATAGTTTGACTGCAATAAATGTATTGACCGGGAACACTCATTTCTCATCTGTTGATGGAGTCTTGTTTAGTTATAACCAAGACACATTAATTGTTTACCCAGCAAACAAGGCTGATAGCAACTATATCATTCCAAACTCCGTAATAAAAATTGGTGACTATGCGTTCCGCAATTGCTACAACCTTATTTCTATAGATATTCCACACAACATTTCATACCTAGGTGTGCATGCTTTCTATATTTGTGGGTTGATAACGGTCAACTTCAATGCTGACAGCTGTGTTTATGCAGGTACGCCATTTTTTTGTTGTGGTAATTTTCAGAATCTCACAATTGGTGACAATGTAAAAAACTTACCAAGTTCCGTATTTTGCAATTGTTGGTATTTAAAAACAATAGAATTCAATGCAATCAATTGTAATATTGCTGGAACAATTTTTGATGGCAACAAAGTAGATACATTAACTATTGGCAGAAGAGTAAGATGTTTACCCCCTAGTGCGTTTAACGGTTGCGACAGCATACACACCATCAAATTCAATGCTGATAGCTGTATATCATTTGGAAATCGGGTGTTCCCAAATCGAGGCCATTTGCAGAGCCTCACAATAGGAAATAATGTAAAATATATTCCACCATTTGCTTTTCAAAATTGTACAGGTTTAACAATCGTTAGAATACCTGATTCTGTAAAAGCAATTGGAGCTTACGCTTTCAACAATTGTACTGCTATAGATTCTGTAACTATTGGCAATTCTGTAGTAAAAATTGACAGTGTCGCTTTCGGACAATGCACAAACCTTAGATCTGTAATCTTAGGCAATTCTCTTTCAATAATTGGCAGTTATGCTTTTTGTTACACATGGCTTTCGTCAATTACTATACCAAGTTCGTTAACAACTATTGGAAATTATGCGTTTAGTAATACACGCTTGACATCCTTTATAATACCTGACTCCATAACCAGCATAGGCAAAAACACTTTTTATAACTCTAACTGCCTTGACACAGTAACCATAGGCAACTCTGTTGAAACTATCGGTGAGTATGCCTTTTATAATACTGGATTAACCTCTTTAACAATCCCAGCCTCAGTTAGAAAAATTGAAAAATGTGCTTTCCAAAATTGCACAAATCTTGCTTCGCTAACACTCAATGATACAATTCTATATATTGAAAGAAACGCTTTTTCTGGATGTTCATCCTTGCAACGAACTAATTTTATGGGAACAATAGGCCAGTGGTGTAAGATAAAATTTGAAGATTATACTAGTAATCCCATTTATTTTTCACATAATTTGTACAATAATAATTCTTTGGTTACAAATTTGGTTATACCAAACACAATAGACACTATTAATGCTTTCGCTTTTTATGGTGATACAGCCCTCATATCCGTAACAATACCAAGTTCTGTTTTTAATTTTAAAGAGAAGGCTTTTTATGGTTGCACACGCTTGACAAAAACAAATTATTTAGGCACCGTAGCTCAGTGGTGCAATATTGGTTTTGATATTGCAAACAAAAATCCAATAAGCTATACCAAAAACTTGTATATCAACGACTCTTTAATTACGAACTTGGTCATACCCAACAATGTTGACGCTATAAGAGCTTTTTCCTTTTATGGCGATACGGCAATAAAAACAGCAATTATTTCTAATTCAACCACAAATATTGAAAAATATGCTTTTTATAATTGCACAGGATTGACATCCTTAACAACTTCTGATTCCTTGCAACAAATTGGAGATTATGCATTTTACAACACTGCTTTGGACACTCTAAAAATTGGCAAAAGAGTACGCAATATTGGCATGATGGCATTCTCTAATTGTAGCAATTTGCGAATGGTAAGATACAATGCCATAAACTGTTCTTACACACAAAACTATGAATTGTTTGGCTATACTGACACATCGCTCACAACAATTGAAATAGCTGATGATGTCCAACGAATTCCAAATTACATTTTCAGCAAAAATAGCAGAATAACAACATTAACAATCCCAGATTCTGTTGTAAGTATAGGAGACTATGCTTTTGCATATTGTGGTGGTCTGAGTTCTGTAGTAGTTGGTAAAAACCTAAATAGTATAGGAAATTACGCATTTTATGGGTGTTCAGGAATGCGCCAAATTAAATTTCTTGGTCTTATACCACCTGTCTACAGTGTTCAAACCTATGGTAATGTACCACAAAACACTTCTATACTTGTACCTTGTGGCAAATTGTCTTGGTATACCACTTCGTTACAAAACACATTTCCATATATTTCGGAAACATTCACGTTCTCGGTATCTATTTCTTCAAATGATACCACTTATGGCACTGTACAAGTCATTGGGACTCCGAGCTGTAGCAATCCACAAATAACCATTATTGCCACTCCAAACAATGGATTATATTTCTCGCATTGGAGTGATGGAGATAGTAATGCCAGACGAACCATAACTATTACACAGGATACAACAATAATAGCATATTTTACGCAACAATCACAATCGTGGTATAACTTCAATGTTATTTCTGAAGACACCAACAAAGGAACGATACAGATAATAACACAACCCTCTAGATTAAATCCACAGGCAATAATTGTGGCACTTCCAAACACAGGTTACACCTTTACCCGCTGGAGTGACGGCAACACGCAGAATCCTCGTTCAATTACCGTTACGCAGGATACAATTCTCATCGCCTTTTTCACTTCCAACCAAGGCATTGCAGAGGCGGAAAACGACAACATTTCCATCCGCACTGCCAACGGCCACATTTTGTTGGAGGGCGTTAGCAACGAACGCGTGTTTGTTACCAATGTGCTCGGCAGGGTGATATATAACGCCATAGTAAAGGAAACAGCCGAGATTGCCGTGCGCAACCGCGGAGTGTATTTTGTAAAAGTCGGCAACCATCCAGCAAGGAAAGTGGTGGTGGCAAATTGATTAGAATGGCGGCACTTTAGATGCCTTTATAAATAATGTTTTATTAAAATGAGGTTGCTCTATTGTTCTAAAACGGCCTCATACACACAAATATACAATTTTTAGATTGTTATGTTACCAAACCACAATGCATCCAAACAATCAATATTATCTATAATCCATTATTTCTGATGGAATTACAGCAGGCTTTATCCAACTGTATTGCATCAAATTCAATTGTTCATTCATATAATTGAATTGGGCGACATTACTTTCTTGCTCGGGGCATTTTGGTCCTATTATGGCCTTGTCTAAAGTAAGAGGAAATCTGTTATTATTAAATGGGAATTTACAAATCCTACTAACGATGTTATTGGTAGAATCCATAATCCATTCTGGTTTTTCCTCATTTTCTTTAGTCCATATATAGAGTAATCTAACTTCCTTTTCGTCTTTAAACAAATATGACTTAAAAAAGTGTTTCCATATATACCATCGTTTAAACACAAAACTCCAACCTCTTTCTTCCCAATGTTTAATTAAACGTATAAAATTTAATTCCGGATGATTATTCTTTTCTATCCCATAAGAAACGGGAGCGAAGAAGAACTCTTTATTATCAATAATTGACATATTCACTTTATATCCAAGGCATACACCACCCCCATCATTTCCATACAATCTCCACATAGTCAAATCATCCTTCTTGCTCTCTTTGCAGCATGAAAGTATAAAACAGTCATTATCTTCTTTTATAGTACTGGATGATCTAGCGAAAGCTCCATATCCAACGTATTTATCAGCATACGAAGTTTCTCCCTTATCATTCATGCAAGTAATGCTACACATCACTTGATTGCTCTCTTTCATAATGTAGAATAATGATTTTAATGATGTATATCTACAAACATGCTTTATCTCATTTTTATTATCTTCTTGTCCAAGCAAAATCTTAAAGAATTCATCTTCTGCTTCAGTTTTCAACCACATAGTAGCTTTTTCTTCGTCATATACTAGAGTGTTTTCATTAAATAATGATTTAAGACCATCAACTTGTTGTATTCTACAGTCCTTGATTTCTTCTACCCCAAAGAATTTCGTCACAATCTCACTTGGTGTAAAACGTTTACCACAAGTTTGATTGCCTTTGATTGCTGTGATTACGTCTTCAAATGTGAAAGATTTGTAACCGACACTATCTTTAGACCAAAATAGAACTTCATTATCCTGACCAAAATAGACTAAACTATATTTCAGACCTATATGATTCAATTTTTCAATATGCCCAAACTTGAATAGATATTTATATGATGGTATCTCAAGCGAAGATTTATATTCAATTCCACATACGGCATTTTCACGATAAAAAACAACAAGATCATAGGTCTTTTTTACTATGCCAAATTGATCAGAAACTTCTTTCTTAATCTCTACCTCATAATCTTCACCTAAAGCATCTTTTAGTTTCTTTCTAAATGCATTTAAATCGTCTTCCGTTGGTATTTTATAACTCATTTTGGGTTGTTAATTGGAAAGTTCATAACGTTATTGTGGATAATAGCCACGATTATTCTGCAAAGATACACTTTTTTTCCGAATTTAGAAAAACCTTTCTACCCCTCATACCCTTTTTCCCTCATAAACTCATCCGCCACATATAAATCTCCATAAAGATAAAGGCCAGTGGATTTATCATGCAGGTCGGCGCAGGTCTGGCTTTCGTAAAACAGTTGGAGCGCTCTCAAGGGTTCGATATTGAGCCGTTTGGACAACTCCATTGATATGGCGCCAATGCGGTTGCTCATGATAATCTCCTGTATGACAGGCGATTTTGCAGGGTCTTCATATTGCTTCTGTTCCATCGCTTCACTCATTTCCTGCCCTCCCAATTGTTCAGACATTCCACCAGATCTTCCGCCAAATTTTCGCGGCTCTCGGTATGCAGCGTCTCGTAATGCGGAAGTATGTACTGCTCAATCAGATTCACACGTTTCATCCGCTGGTACACTTCTTTATAGGAGGTCCCCAGCCAACGTGCTGTTGTCTCAATACAAGTGGCCACAAAAGCCATAACAACCTGTGTCTTTGGTATTTCTACAACGTTTTTCATCTTCGGTATGCAATACTATTTCACCCTGCAAAGATACGTTTTTTTTCGTTTATTATTCTTCCTGCTCGTAATAATATGAATAGTCGATGCCTTTCATAAATATCTCTCGGTCGTCGATGCGGTCGGTAAGGGCCTGTTGTAGCAACATGCGTATCTTGCTGCTGTCGGTGTGACTTTCTATCATGGCGTCGAGGTATTCTCGTTTGTCTATCTTGCTCCAGTCAACGCATTTTTTAAGGCGTTTCTTGAAAATCATATCGAGCCAGATGCGTGTCGAGCGGCCATTGCCTTCCATAAACGGATGTGCGGCATTCATCTCTACGTATTTATCTACAATCTCATCGTATGAAGATTCGGGCATAGATTCAACAGTCTTAAGATAGCTGTGCAGATGCTCTGCCAAACAAAACAAGGTATTGCCCTTGGCTATAGTTTTCGTACGTATTTTGCCGGCAAAGTCGTAAAGACCGCCAAAAAGGTAAGCGTGAATCTGCTGCAGCGATTTCACCTTGCCCACATCCCGGCTTGCCACAAGGTTGCTCTCCCACAGAGTGTAGGCTTTCTTGCGACTCTGTCCGTCAATAGTGTTTTCGCTGTATTTAAACCAATCAAGGAAAGCCATGGCCTGGCTGTTGGGTATGGTTTTCGCCAGTTTTTCAACTCCCAACTGGCTGATTACGTCGGTGTTATACTTCTTTCCGTCGGCGGCAGTGAGTTTCAGTTGGGTAGTGTCGCTAACCACCTCGCTCTGCTCTTTCTTTAGTTTTGCTTTGAGATATTTCCAGTAGTTGCGGTTCTTCTCGTGGTCGTCCTGCCCATTGATGGCACCCACCACATCGAGCACAGAAAACCACCATTGGTTTTGCTCAACGTCCCAAACCGCACGCACTTGGTGGTCTTTATAGAATCGTATGGAAATCTTGGTGCTCATATCTCGTCTTTTTTATATTTTTCGACAACCCAATTTTTGTTTATAACGTTATTGTGGTTAATGGCCACAATTATTCTGCAAAGATACGATTTTTTTCGGGTTTGGCAAAACATGAAAAGGAATACTATAAAAACCTCAGTGATTTTTATCGGACAACAACAAAGAAAAAAAGATTGGTGTCCGGTAAATAAAACGGTCTCGGCTTACGATTGTGTTTCCCCTTTGTATTTCTTTTTTCTCTTGAAAGAAAAAAGAAAGAAAAAAGTTCAAGAACATTTAATCCCTATCCAGCGCGCATCTGCCCACGCTTCCCGGGTAAATGTTCGGCCCACCGCGCACTCGATTTTCTGCGAAAATCGTTAGGTTTAGAAATACCACGTCTAAACCCAAGTGCGGCAGCCTAAAGGCATTGAAAAAAAAGCGTTAAGAAAAACGCCGGAGAGCAGCGTTAAGAAGGCGTCAGTGTCTGAGCATAGAAACGGCAAAACGATTGAAAAACGAAATTATGTGTGAGATTTGGTTTCTGTAGAGAACTATGACTACAGTGCGAGTTTGACGACTTTAGCGGAACGCAGACGTTTTTTAGTTTTTTTTTCACAGCCTTGAATTTTTCTTTTGCTTCTTTTCTTTTGTTTCAAGACAAAAGAAATAGAAGAGGAACTCTTGGGAAAATAAGTCCTCGTCCTCACATCTTAATTCAACAACATGTTTTACTGCGAGTTACGATATTTATTCAAGTTTTATTCAGACTCTAATAGTTTTACAATACGTAATTGCCCATTAAAAAACCCGCTGTTGCGGCCGCAGGCCGCAACAGCGGGTTCATCATGAACAAAGTAGGTATTCAATTTACTGGATGTCGATATATTTCACAGCGTCTTCCTTGGCTTCGGAGGCGAGTTTGGGCAGGGTTACGTTCAGAACTCCGTCTTCAACCTTGGCCTCGATAGCTTTGAGGTCAGCGTCCTCGGGCAGGGTATAGCTCTGCGAAAACTCGGTGTGGCCGAACTCACGACGCAGGAATTTCTCGTTCTTCTCCTCGTTTTTCTCCGATTTTTCCATCGTAACGGTGAGGACTTTGCCGTTCAAGCTGATTTTAACATCTTCTTTTTTCATGCCCGGTGCGGCAAACTGCAGCTTGTACTCTTTGTCGTTCTCGATGATGTTGGTGGCAGGAGTGCTTTTGCGCAAGTACTCGTCGTTCCAAAATTCGTTCATCAATGTGGGCAGCCAATCGTTGTTTCTTCTTGCTAATAACATGGTTTTAATCTCCTATATTTTTAAGTTGTTTTATTTTTTTGTTCACTTGCCTTGCTTTGTTTCGCAAGACACTTTGTTATTGACAAGAATAATGCCAAAGTGAATTTTATGCCATTTTGACAGAAAATAGGACATTTTTGGAAAGAAAATATGTCAATTTGACATTTGGCGGAGCGGGGAATCTTTTTCTCCTTTTCGCTTCGCTCAAGAGATCTTTTGATTTTTTTCCTACTCGCCTTCGGCGCGTGAAATTATGGGAATCTTGTAAATATTTTTCGCCTACGGCGAAATAATTTATGAGATTTCCCGGATTTCAGCCGCTTGCGGCTAGGAGAATCTCAATTTTCAACTTTCAAAGTTTGAACAAGCTCTTTGCGTTGTTTGTCGTGACTTCGGCGACGGTCTCGAAATCTACGTCTTTAAGTTCGGCGATTTTTTGTGCAACCAACGTGCAGTAGGCACTCTCGTTGCGTTTGCCGCGATAAGGCACGGGGGCGAGGTATGGGGCGTCGGTCTCGATAAGGATACGTTCCAACGGTATCTGCCGCACCACCTCGGCAAGGGTGGCGTTTTTGAAGGTAACCACACCGCCCACACCTATATAAAATCCCATGTCTATTGCCTTTCGCGCCTCCTGCACCGAACTGCCGAAACAGTGGAAAACGCCGGTGAGCCCTTTGGCGGAATTGGCTTTCAGCACCTCGAACATCTCGTTGTACGCCTTTCTAACATGCAGTGCCACAGGCTTGTGAAACCGCGACGCCATGTCGAACTGATACTCCAGCGCCTCTATCTGCTGGGCACGGAATGTGTCGTCCCAATAGAAATCCAGACCTATCTCGCCAACGGCCACATAGTCGTCAGGAGAGTCGGAAAGGAGCCCTTCGACCAAATTCAGCTCCTCCCAGAAATCCTCTTTCACCGAAGTGGGGTGCAGTCCCGCCATCTTGCGGAACACCGCAGGGTTGCTGTTGTAAAGTGCCTCCAAAGCGGCAACGCTCTGACTGTCGATAGCTGGCAGAAGCATCATGGTAACGCCCGCATCCACAGCACGTTGCACAGCCTCGGCACGGTCGGTGTCGAAAGCTTCGTCGTACATGTGGCAATGGGTGTCGATTATTGGCATTTCTTTTGTATAATACTGGTAATTAGGGAATAAAGCTCCAACAAATCGCTGTCGTTGGCGAGCAGTTTTTTGTGGTTGGAGATGGTTTTTTCGTCGCCGCGGACGGCAGGTCCGGTCTGCAACAGCCACAAATCGCCGTGCGAGGCCTTTTCGGCAGTTACAGCGATAATCGGATGCAGTATCTCGAAAGGAATATCGTTTAACATTGTAATATCCTGAGCCATAGCGTTCAACGCATTGCCGAAATTATTAACGAACACAGCAGCGAGGTGCAGCTTGCGACGTTGGTCGCTGTTTATCTCGTAAATCTTTTCGGAAACCGGAAGCACAAGGTTTTTCAACCGCTCCAGCACCTCGCCGTCGCTGGCTTCGAGGCAGAACGGCAGCTCGGAGTAGTTCATTTCCAACGACTTGACGAAAGTCTGTGGCGAATAAACCACCCCTATCTTTGCGGAAAGCGGCTTCAGCACATCCATCGGCACGGAGCCGGAGGTATGCACCACTATGCCCTGCTTGGGCGAAATCTGCGTAACCACCTCGTACAGAGCGTCGTCGGGGATGGCAAGGAGGTAAAGATGAGCGTCGTCGGCAAGGTCGGCAAAAGAGTCTATGGCCTGCGCATCCAGCTGACTGGCAAGCACTTGGGCGTGGGTAATGTTGCGGGAATAGACCTGCGCAATGTCGTTGCCCGAGGCGTAAAAAGCACGGGCGAAGTGGGTTGCCACGTTTCCGGAACCGACTACAACTATCTTCATATTAAATACTTACATAACAAAAGCGTCCAATCCCGCAAGGGACCGAAACGCATTTTTTGAAAACAGACGATTTTTAATACTCGTCTTCCTGAAAGAAGAAATCCTCTTTGGTGGGGTAGTCGGGCCAGATATCCTCGATACCGTCGTAGGCCTCGCCCTCATCCTCTATTTCCATCAGATTTTCAACCACTTCCATGGGTGCACCGCTACGCTGCGCAAAGTCGATAAGCTCTTCCTTGGTTGCGGGCCACGGAGCGTCTTCCAGTTTTGATGCCAATTCTAATGTCCAATACATATCAAAGGATTTATTATAATTGTTACTATTTCGGTGATTGCCAATAAATTTCGGTTTTGTTTTCGAGTTTTAGAAAAAAGCGCGAAAGCACAAACAGATAGTCCGACAGGCGGTTGATGTACTTAAGCAACTGTTCGTCAATGGGTTGCTGTTGGCTGAGACGAACACAGCATCTCTCGGCCCTGCGGCAAACCGTGCGTGCCACGTGTGTAAGTGCCGACACCTCGCTACCTCCGGCAATGATAAAAGCCTTGTTTTGAGGCAGTTCGGCAGTCATATTGTCGATGCTACGCTCCAGACGGGCAACGGCCTCAGCGGGCAGCTGCGGCAACTTGGCGCAAAGCTCGGCATCCTCGGTGGCAAGCAGCGTCTGTATCACAAACAGCTCATTCTGAACACCTTTCAGCTCGTCGCTGATGCTCTGGCTGATGCCTTCGCACTTCACGGCTATCAGCCCGATGTACGAGTTAAGCTCGTCCACGGTGCCGTACGACTCCACACGGTCGTCGCATTTGAGCACCCGTGTGCCGCCAACAAGTGAAGTGGTGCCTTTGTCGCCTGTCTTAGTGTAAATCATTGGTTTACAAGTTAATCAATTACACGTTCCACTGCTGTTACTTCGGGGATGGCCTCTTTCAGAGCCGCCTCGATACCTTGTTTGAGAGTCATCAGGGCGTGGGGACACGAGCCGCAATGGCCTTGCAGACGAACGAACACCACACCTGCGGCGTCCATCTCGACAAATTCCACATCGCCGCCGTCCTGTTGCAGGTAGGGACGTATCTGTGCCATCGCATTCTGCACCTTGGGCACTATTTTCAAGCGTTCTTCAACAGTCATAGTCTGTTTTATCTTTGTGATTATAAATTCGTTAAACGGATTTTCCTCAAAAAATCGTTTTGCAAATATACAATAATTTTACTAATATACAAGAAAAAAAATTAGTATTTAGTAATTAGTGGTCAGGGGGCAGTATTCAGGGGGCAGTAACTAGTTTGTAGTTTGTAGTTTGCAGGTGGGAGTTATGAAGAATTGACAATTGACAATGAACAATTGACAATTAATTTGCAGTTAAACAATCTATTTCCCCGCTCCCCATCACTGTTCACAGATCACAGTTCACTGATTAATAATTAGTATTCAGGGGGCAGTATTCAGGGGGCATTAACTAGTTTGTAGTTTGTAGTTTGCAGGTGGGAGTTAAACGATGCGGGGGTTCGACAAGCTCACCCACCGCTCGGTGTCTGAGCCTGTCGAAGACACATCTTCACTATTCACTAATCACCAATCACTATTCACTAACAACTTAAAAAAAGCAACCGTCGGTTGCGCTTCGCGCAACCGACGGTAAATTATTATCAACCAAAAAGATGTCTTATTTGGCGTCGCGACCGGCTTTGATGGCAGCGATGTTGGAGTTCACCACCTCCTCGCCCTTGCGGCCGAAGATATGACGGATGGCGTTCTCCAGTTCGGCGAACTCTATCTCCAGATGAGGAGCGGCGGCGCCGAGCAGGACCATGTTGGAACGTGCTTTCACGGTCTTGGCTATCTCGTTGGCGTCGAAAGCGAGGCAGTTCTTTATTTTCTTAAGCTCTGCCATCACTTTTTCGATGTCGGGATAGTTGTTGATATTTACAAAGGGAGCCGAGTTGGTGATAATCCAGCCCTCTTTGGCGAGGAACGGCAGGTAGCGCAGGGCTTCCATGGGTTCGCTGGAGAGTATGATGTCGGCTTTGCCTTCGGGGATGACGTCGGAGAAAATGGGCTTGTCGCTCAGACGCAGGTGCGAGAACACGCTGCCACCGCGCTGCGACATGCCGTGGATTTCGGATTGTTTTACGTTGAGTCCCACGTTGAGGGCTGCGTCGGAAATTATCTTGGCCACGGAAACAATGCCGTCTCCGCCAACGCCACACAGTATGATGTCTTTCTTCATTGTTCTAATCTCCTATTATTTTTTGTCGTTTAAGTGTTTTTTGAGTTCCACAAGGCATGTGCGTCGCGGAATGATTACGGAAACGCCGTTGTAGGCCACCTCTTCCTCGAGGATTTTCACAAATTCCTCGTGGTTTTTCTTTATAGGCACAATGGTGCGGATGTGTTCGGGTTCAACGCCCACGCCCTTGCATATCTCGGCTATCTTGCAGTGTGCCGACGAGGGCTGGCCGCCGGTCATGGCAGTGATGTCGTTGTCGAGGATCATCACCACAACGTTGGCTTTCTCGTTAACACAGTCCATAAGACCTGTGATGCCGCTGTGGCCGAAGGTACCGTCGCCGATGACTGCCAGCGAGGGGAACACTCCCACTTCGGAGGCGCCTTTAGCCATGGTGATGGAAGCGCCCATGCACACGGTGGTGTCGATGGCTCCCATGTTGAAACCGAGGGTGTAGCAGCCTATGTCGCCGAACACTTTGCCGTGCTCGTATTTTGCCATAACAGCGTTTACGGCCTCGTAGCTGTCGATGTGGGGACAGCCCTGGCACAGTGCCGGAGGACGGTTGGTTACCACTGCGGGAACGGGATCGCCCTGTTCGGCTTTGAAACCGAGGGCTTTGGCCACTTTCTCGGCGTTGAGTTCGCCGTCGCGGCGGATGGTCTCGTCCAAACGGCCGAACACGCGTTTGCCTTTGCCAAGGAATCCTTTAACAAGCTCTTCCACAAAGGGCTGACCGTCTTCGAGAACGAGGATTTCGTCGCATTCGTCGTACAGTTTGTTAATCATATTGTACGGCAGGGGGTATTGTGCCACCTTTACCACGGGGTGCGGGCACACGCCTGTGGGGAAGTTCTCCATCAGGTAGTTGTAGGCGATACCTGTGGTGATGATACCAAGTTTCTTGTCGGCGCCGTCGATGTACTTGTTGTAACCCATCTCTTCGGAGGCTTTGGTGAAATCGGCCTGTTTGTCGATGAGGTTGCGGTACAGACGTTTGGCGTTGGCGGGCAGCAGCACGTAGCTACTGGGGTCGCTGGGACTGCTGAGGGCGTTCTGCTGACGGGCTTCTTTGCGAACCACACCGGCACGGCTGTGGGCCAGACGGGTGGGGATACGCAGCAGCACGGGGGTGCCGAGTTTCTCGGAAATCTCGTATCCACTGAAAACCATGTCGTAAGCTTCCTGCTGGCTCGAGGGCTCAAGCATGGGTATCATAGCCCAGTGGCCGTAGAAACGGCTGTCCTGCTCGTCCTGCGAGGAGAACATGCTGGGGTCGTCGGCAACGACAATGATAACGCCCTTAGTGCCGATGATGGCGGCATTCATAAAGGGGTCGCCGCAGACGTTGAGGCCCACGTGTTTCATACATGTCATGGCGCGTTTGCCTGCGTAGGCCACGCCGATGGAAGCCTCGAGAGCGGTTTTTTCGTTGGCGCACCAGTTGGCGATAACGCCTTTTTCCTTGGCTTCCTTAGATTTAATCACATATTCCGTAATCTGTGTCGAAGGGGTGCCGGGATAGCTGTTGATGGCGCTTCCTCCTGCATCTATAAAGGCTTGGGCTATTGCCTCGTCGCCTAATAAAAGTAACTTTTGCATTTCGATATATTTTGTTATTAATTTTTTTGAACTTGGAAATGCAAATATAACCTTTTTTTGCGGGATAAACAAATTATTTGTGTAAAACATTGACAGATAACCGATAACAGCAACCAAACTATGGGATTGAAATGACGTTTGGCACAAAGGAACGGATGATTTGCAACGTTTTGGCGACGGGGAAAACATTTTATCACTGGTTCCCTTTTAGAGTAATTGTGATAGCCCAAAACGATATTGTGGGTAACGACACAATTGTCTTGAACAAAATACGGTTTTATCGAATTGGGCAAAATATAAAATTATAATCCGCCCATTTTGATGATTTTTATCGAAAAGGGCGGATTATAATTATTTTTCTATCAAATTTTTTGAGGGCAAGATTATGGAACGCCAATTTATTATTTGAACAAATCTGCTAACGTTATAACTTTTTGAACAACACTGGAATGTTCGTTGAAAGTCATGCCGAACGTTGTAACCAAGGTGAAATGGATATTCTTTTTTGATTTTGTGATTTTTGACAATAAATCTATCCGATTTTCAAAATCAAAACGGTCTTTTTGAGAGACAGAATATTTGTCCTTGAAAAATTTCATCTCACAAAGGTTCAATACGTTATCGGCACGGTCTATTAGCAGGTCGATTTGTCCTCCTTGTGTGTCTTTGTCGCCACGAACCAACAATGCCGATTCTTTAGACACGACCCCCGAAACTCCCAAGGCGGCCTTAATCTGGGCAATGTGATTGAAACAAACTTGCTCAAAAGCATAACCGCGCCACGTAACAATTGGTGCCAAGTTCTGGCTGTTCTGCCAAAATTGAGGATCGGTGTTTCGGTTGCCCTCTACAAATTTCAAATAAAAAGCACAAAACGGGTCGCTAAGACGATAATAATCCTCTTTCCGCTTGTTGACGACAGGGACATATTTGTCAATAAAATCACTATCAATCAAGGCTTTAAGCATTGAGGACAATCCGCCGCCTTTTGAAATACCGCACTTTGCGGAAATCTCGTCACGAGTGAAACCATAATGTCTTGTGGCCAACAGACTAACAATTTTCTGATGTTCCTCCCAATGCAAAAATAGTGACTGGAACAGGCGGTCATACTCTTTTCGAAGAACAGCATTCTTTTCGAAAAACAGCATATCGATATTTTGCGCAAGACTCAGTCCTTGAACAAAATATCCAAGGTAATAAGGTATGCCGCCCAAGGCCATATAAGCCTGCACGACATCATATTGGCTCAAAACAATCTTGTTCGATCGAAGGTAGTCGTCGCATTCTCCCAGGGTGAATGGCGATAGTTTTATTTCGCAGGTGAGACGGCCATACAATCCTCCGTAATTGTTAACCAATTTTCCCAACATCCACGTTGTGGACGAGCCGCAGACTATAAGAAACATATTGTCGCGAGCCGATGCCCAGCCGTTCCAAAAACTCTCAAATGCTGTAAGAAAGCCGCTTCGGGGTGTGTCCACCCACGACAGTTCGTCGATAAATACTACTTGACGTTCGCCATTGTCGAGTTTTAACAACAATTTTTCGAGCATATAAAACGCCTCGAGCCACGACTTTGGACAAGGCTCTGTTTCTTCCATACCGCTGTGGAGTAAGGAATAGTGGAACGCTTGCAACTGTGCTGCCATAGTCATCTTGTTGCCGTTGTCGAATGGCGACAATCCAGTATGATGGAATGTCATCTTGTCCTTGAACACCTGATTGACCAAATATGTTTTGCCCACACGCCGCCGTCCATATACAGCTACAAATTGGGCCTTGTTGCTATTGTACAACCTATTAAGGATATCTATTTCCCTCTGTCTTCCAATTATTTCCGCCATATTGTTATTTTTATAATCCGCCACAAAGATACGATTTTTCTTGAAATAGGCAAAATATAAAATTATAATCCGCCCATTTTGATGATTTTTATCGAAAAGGGCGGATTATAATTTTGGGCAGAGTGATTTTGTAATCACTAATTTTATCTTACCACCACCTCGTTCTGTGCCAGATGGTTACCCAAATTTGATGTGGCAGTTACCCGATTTTGATGTGGCAGTTGGCCGATTTTTAATGTGGCAGTTGGCCGATTTTAATATGGCAGTTGGAAAAAAAAACTCCATGTAAGTACACCTCGCCAGCACACACTCCCCACACTAAAATATTGTGCAGCGGCCGTGGCACAAAAAAAGCCCGCCAAAAGCTTTTTCCCCGCTTCTGACGAGCTTTATTATTGAATACAGATTTCGATTTTAAAATTTATGCTGATGGAATCAGTAACGTTTTAAACGTTTACAAATCTTTAAGCTCTTTTAAATCATTGTCAATTGTGTTGAATGTGCCAAGAGTATCTTCTATATAAAAACAAAGTTTTGTCATTTCTCGAATTATCGGGACCTGCCTTAATTGTTCTGCGTGTGCGTTTAAATCAACATTACACGAATAGAAAAATGTCTCAACTTTAAGATATCTTTCAACGTCGATTCGAATCGTATTATCTAAAAACTCATCGGAATAGATGCTATAATGTTCAATATCATGAAAATATCTTGAGAATAGTTGTTTATACTTGTGTTTATCTTCTTTCAAATATTCTTCATACAGTTCTTTAGTATCACGGATTAGTTCTCTAACTGCTACCTTGTACATATTTTAAAATTATGTTGTTATTGTTTTATTCTCCAACTATAGGTATCCGCTGTATTTTGTCCCTGTTGTTTTTGTAATCCGAGTTAGTTGCACGATAGAAAGTCACAAAGTCACTATTTTCATTCAAATCATCTTTGAAAAATTCTGCATTCGTTTTTTTCTCGGCTTTTTCACATAACTCCATTATTTTTGAAACAATTTCTCCTGTAGTTTTATCATTGCAATTAATCTCATAGCAGGATTGATCCAACCTTTTGCCTTCAAGGTTTTCAACAATACTCTCTCTAACAGCATCCATTAGATTCTTATCTTTTATGGTGTACATCACCATTCCCGAGATAAATTTTTCATTTTCCATTTTTTTATACTTTTAATTACGCCTACTCTTTCTGTTTTTTCGGCTTACTCCGTTTACTTATTTCTTTATTAAGGTGCGGACCAGCAAGCCCGCACCTTTCTAATTGTATTTTAAATGATTATTTCTTCGAACATTTTGTCTAGTTTTTCTACGAAAAATCTGTTGAGATTGATAACAGCTAAGCGTATTGATTCTTCCTCATCTAATGTTGTCGTTGAAACTTCAAATGTTTCTTTCAAGTTATCAGAATTGAGTATTATTGATTGTTGTATGGAAACAGATAGCCAAACGGAATTATCGTTAGTATCTTGTCCGCTTATAAGCCAAGTGCCTTGGGTTGAATAGCCCTCATCTTCCAACCATTTTGCTACTTTCTTTTTGAATTCTTCTTGTGTATACATGTTTTTTGAAGTTTTTTATACCTGCCTACTCTTTTCTGGATTTTCGACTGCTTCCTGTTTAGTTAGATATACTATTTTATTTTGAATTTTTACACTATTTTCATTTTTTTTCTAATATAGCCAATCATTTGTTTTGTAGTCTTTCTGAAATACTTTGCCTTTTTATAGAACCAGTTATTAAAGGTTGGCCAAACCCCATGTTATTGACATCCCAAGCTACTCCATTAACAACAACCGCTATCCTATTTTTCTCAAACAGACATACTATTGTGGAGTCATATCATCGTTTGGATTGTTTACATATAAAAACAGAACTTCATCTAAAAAAACAAATATTGCTACATCATGGCAAACGCAAATATAACCAACGGATTATGTTTTTTTATATGTCAGTATTAATTATAATCTCAGGATTACTATATTGTATGTCGCCAGACACATTATGAATGTCTGCTACACAAGTCGCAGTAAAAGGAAAATCCATGTAGGTAACGCATCCATCATCCCTAAGCAAGTCGCTATTAGATCCTATTTGTAGACGAGTGTGTACGTGACCATATGCTTCCACCTCAATAGTCTCTCCAAGTTCTTTAAGAGTATATCCTTCTATCCCGAAATCTTCTATTGAGCTATGTGTTGATAAGATATCTATATCATCAAATGTTTCAATAGAAAAACTATTTCCAATTCGCTCGGAAAAATCAGTGATAATAGCATTACGAACTTTTCCTTTACATTCCTCAATATCCATTAAAAAGCGCAATAAATCACTTAGCATTCCTAATGATTCCTTTGTTTTTGTGGCACCAGGAATATTAAAGGTTTCGACGTTTATATGAGTAAACTTACTCATATTATTGATACTCGTATTAAGATCATCAATTGAATCTGCAACATCTAATGAAAGCTTATTTTTCAAAAACTCTTCCGTTAGCCAACCATGTATAGCATAATGCATTCTTTGTTTTCTGGTAATGCTTTCTTTGCCATCTTGATTGATGAATGGAGTGTACCATGGCGCTCCTTTTACTTGCTTGTCTGGTGCTATCCTGTTTAGAAAGTTTCTAACTAATTCTCTAATAGCATAGGAGAAATTATTCAAACTTAATACATTGTTGTAGTCGTCAATATTTGCAATTGCAGCTTTGAACAAATCTTTTTCAAAATTTGTCTTGAAGTGTCCTACGATGCTGTTTTCTAGTTGCTTGTCCATATGGTTGCTCGATTTGTTTTATAGTTGCACTCTTTTTGATGATTCAAGTATCTTATTCAGACCTTCTAATATTGTATGAAGATTATTCTTCTCATAAGGATTCATTAAATGAGCCGTATATGCATTTGCAATCCCTAAATCTTCCGTAGAGATTGGATCTGCATGACAAACAAATTTGTCTGCAATAAATTTTAGCATTTTGCGAATGGATAAATCTGACCATTCATATACTGGTTTATCAAGAAACGCATTAATTTTGTCTGCAGTATCATCATCTCCTTTTGCCCGATAGTAATGTTGTATGGTATATTGTGTATTCCCATTTTCTAAAAATAAAGCTCGGAACAATACTAAGAAAGCATCAAAAGCCATAAAAAACTCTTCTTTGTTGGATGAATCTGTAACGTCAATTGCGCTCAATCGGCTATAGCGATAATTTAGATGATCAATGTTAATCGCCACCTGTTCTGCGAGCAAAGGGAATTTGAAGAACTCTTCGTGCTCATTCTCGTGCTCGTTATTTATATTTGCTTTACTTGTTGCTACTTTTTCCATAGTTTTCTATAAATGATAAAAATGATATTTATTTGCACCTATATAGTGTTTTATATATTAGTATTCGCTACAAAGATATAATAAAAATGTTAATAATCAAAACTTTTACAATTTTTCTTTCAAAAACAGATATACTATTTTTTTTCAAAAAAAACAAAATTGAGTTTTTTTTTATTCATAATCTTTTTATATAAATATATCCCACAAGAAAAAAGTTATCAAGTTTTAGTAGCAATTTAAATTATTGTTCATAAAACCAAGGGCGAGACATTTCAATCTCGCCCTCATTAATAATGTGTTTATTTAATAGCGATTTGTAAAGTATAGAATAAAAGTGTAAAAAGTTTTAATGTTGGGCGATGGAAAATCACTCTATTGTAAACTATTACAGTTTGGGATGACCACTTAATTCGGGACAAGATATTAGTGTCAAGATCTTTGTTTTATTCGTGGTTTTTAAGAAATTCTATGTTTTTCTTTTCATAGAAATTGAAAGTGATATTGTTTGCGTCGTATACAGTACCATTGTACCATGCTTTTTTTGAAAAATATTCCTGTAGGTCGTTACTTTTAAAAACATAGCCGTGACGAGCATATATTTCGTTTCTCATTATTCTTATATCAGATTTGCTTTTACCCCATATATCGTTTTCAGTAAGAATTCGAGAGTCTGAAACGTATGGCTCTTCTTTATTGTTCGAGAATCCGCTTGTATTTACTTTATTGAAGTCTCTTGAGAAACACGAACTATGAATCCAACACTGGCTACCTTTCAAGTGTCGAACGCGACCATTGGTTTTATCGTAAACTTTGTTGTCCCGCATGCGCCACCACTCGCCATCATTGTAAGATAGATACATATAGTATACGGATTCGCCTTTGTAACCATATAATTTGTCCACTACTTTTCCACTAGGGGCGTTTCTGATATTTGTATAGTCGCCATCGTAGTCAAGCAACATAGCGTTATATTCAAATCCGTTAATTATGTTTATTGTGTTCCTATCTTTATAATTCGATTCTACCGGCTCCTCCGCTTCAGTTGACTCTTCTGTCTCTTCTAGAACAGGTGCTTCATATACTTTTTCCTCAACAGGAGACTCATCATAAGACACATTTCTATGATTATCTTTACTACTACCCACGGTGCTAGAGATGATTATCAATAGTAATAGTATCCCATATACTACAAAATCCAATACACGCGATGTTTTCTTTTTCTCTGGTGCCTTCCCTATATTGACATCAATTTTGTATTTTCTTTTTACGGCCTCTTTTCGCGCAGTTTTTTTCTCAAACAAAAATGTGGCATTATCATTATTGGCATTTAATTTTAGTTCGTGAGACCTTCGTGCAATAAAAAATGTAATAATAGTTATTATGCATCCTACTTTAGCCATAGAACCATATGCAGAAAGAGGAATCGGGTCTAATAGAAATACAACAAATACTGTTATTGCGATTGAAACAAAAATACCACTCACTATATACCACCCTATCATCATGCGTTTATACTTGCTGTTTTGAGTTGCCAGTTCTTTTATATAATTTACATCATCTTTACTTTGTGGTGGTTTTTCCAAAATAGCAGTACCGTCGTTGGCATCAATTATCACACCATGCAAAGCATCGTTATACTTGTATTTTGTACTACAGACAGGTATTTGAACACACTGCTTGCTTGTCATTCGATAGCCCCATGTATATTGCAAGTTGCTTACAGACCATCCGTTTGCTCGGCTGGATGCACTATTGCAACAACCATCGTCAACATTCTGCTCTATTTGTTTTTCCGCTGTCGACTTATTGTTTTCCCAAGCTTCAGAACTGTTGCATTTTACCGGCACTACATCCCATGAATCATATCCGTTCGGATTCGGTTCTGTAGCCACTTTACGACGATATGCCGACAGTTTAAAATGGTCGATAATTGTTGCCAACATTTCTTTTTGCTCATCGGATGCAGGTAAAACAACTATAAGATTTCCTGCCGATGTTCCAGTTGCGTCTCTATACTTAGTTTCCCAAACAGTTCTTGTTCCGTTGGGATTGCCATTGTAGTCGTAGGTTCGTTCTTGGTGGGAAACCTGTGTTGTAAATGTTGCAGACCAATCGGCCGACCAATTCACCTCAAACACATACAAAGGACAGAATGTGTGTTTGATATCTTCTAATTTGAAAGATTCAAAAATGTCTAAAGGAACCAAATCCGTCAACACCAACTTTTCCAATATCTTGTTTTCACATTCCTTGTCATCAATCTTCGGCGGAAGAAATTTGGGAGTCACATCTCCACTTATTGCGGCTGCCAAGCCACCAATCGCGGCAGAGAGTTGGTTCCAATCTTCTTCTTCAATTTCTGATG
>JAEEGJ010010006.1_pt1 | contig 24990 bp, 19 predicted proteins | sample 8958761 | NCBI WGS metagenome assembly JAEEGJ01 (sample SAMN16246546, study PRJNA631951) | gut metagenome | biome: gut microbiome; feature: rumen; material: RS-attached | host: Bos | place: Iran: Karaj | collected 2018-10 | reverse complement strand
TTCGAACTGGAGTCCTACGATTACATCATCGACGCAATCGACGCCCTGAAAGACAAAGCGGCCCTGATCCTGCATGCCGCAGCAACCCCTGCCACCTTCTTCTCGTCGATGGGCGCCGCCTGCAAGGTCGATCCCACCCGCATCCGCGTCGCCTCCTTCTGGGACGTCCGCGGCTGTCCCCTCGGGTCGATGCTCCGCAAAAAACTCCGCAAGGCCGGCACCCTCCCCGCCAAGGACTTCCTCTGCGTCTACGACGACGAACTCCTCCCGAACCTCGGCACCGACACCGCCCTCCCGGAAGAGCTCAAATTCGACAAAGTCTCCCACAACGGTTCCCTCGCCCACATCACGGCGATCTTTGGATTTACGTTGGCGGGATTGGTAATCAAAGGCATTACCCAATAGTCTTGATCCCCCGGACTACCGGTAGGAACATTCCCAAACCGTCGCTTCGCGACCCCTCCCAAAGCAAGCTTTGGGCCCCTCCCTCTTATGTGGCCGAGGGTGGCCACAGGTTTGGAAATGTCCCTACCGGCAGTCCGGGCATGTGCCCTTTAAAAGATAATTAACTGTCTCGACATCAAAACCTTCCGGAACGGAAACCGGAGGGATGGGGGTGTCTTCCAGGCAGAAGGTGCGATGGCATTTCTCGCAGTAGAAATGGACATGGACATCGTCGTCCTCATCGTCATGATGGCTGTGGCAGAGCTCGTAGCGCACACCGTCACCGGTGTCTTCCAGCACATGCACCAGATGTCCCTCGCGGAAAGCCTGTAAAGCCCGGAAGATGTTGGACTTGTCGATGGTTTCCAGCACCGACTCGAGTTCCGACATGGACATCGGACGACCGGCGTCCATGAGCGCGCGGGCGATCAGGATGCGGTTCGCCGTGGGTTTCACGCCGTGCTGTTCCATCAACGGTATGAGATGCTGCTCTTCCATTTCTACAAAGATAGGGGGAAATTGACGGAAAAGCAATCCCCATTTATCGGGATGCCTCGAAGGAGACTTCCTCGTGAATCAGCCGACCGTCGGAGCTGACTCCTTCCACGACAACCAGGTAGGAGCCCGGGACATCTCCCAGCCGGAAGGAGACGGAGTCAGACAGGAGCTGCGGGTTCCAATAGACCGTCCGCTTGTTGCGGTAACCGGTCGCGGATTCGAAATCCGAGGCCCGCTGATATCCCAGCGGAACGACCTTCTTATGGACCGTCTCACCCGCGTGGAGCAGTTCCGCGTCCAGATTACCGGACTTCGTGGTCACGGAAATCACACCGCCACCGCCTCTCGAGCCCCATATAACCGTCTGTCCCGTCTTGAACACATCGACACGGGCCACATCGGGCATCTGGATGAGGTCCAGGTCGAACTCCCCGTCCAGGATGGTTCCGTCCACGGCAATGGCTGCCGGGACGTCAGCGTTAATGGACACGGTGGCACGGAGATAGGCCCGGTCCTCCTTGATGAAGACGCCGGGAACCTCCCGGAGCAATTCGTGGAGACAGCTGTACCCGCGCTCTTCGATCTGGCGGAGGGTGATAGCGTAGTCCGCCTGACGGTTGAAGCCCGTCGGCGGCGGCCCTTCCACGGTGGTCGAAATCGCAGCTCCTTCCAGGGCGATCGTTCCGAAGGGATCGTCATCCTCGGCATAAAACACGCGCAAGGTGTCGTCCAGGGCCGTCTCGTAAGGATTTTTGGGGATGATGAACGGAGGAAAGCCATCATCGTCCAAGTCCAGGCTATAGCGATCCCGTCCCTGCTGGTCGGTCGATTTCACGAGAAAATGCGTTCCCGTCGGGTAGTCAAGCCCTTCGAAACGGAAACGGCCGTCAGGACCGCTCTGCTGCACGTCCAACATCCCCGCCTCAGGCGAAATCAGTCCGACGCGGGCCCCTTTTACGGGCCGCCCGAAGAGTTCGGTCCGGACAGTGCCGGACAACGTGGCGGTCAACTCTTTATCGACCGAACGGCGTACCTTTCCCTTCAATGCATCGGCATACACGAATCCGAGCGGACGCTCCAGCACATATTCCGTGATAGATCCCGGGAAATGCCTGATAATCAACGGACGGCAGGTCACAGACACGGAGAGGTCCAGCAACTCCCCCGCGCGGAGAGCGGAAGCATCGACCTTCAGGCGGACCGAGTCGCCGGTGACGTACGCGTTCCGATCCAGCGAGACCGGCAACCGGAGACGGTCCGTTTCCCTGTTCAGGGCGGACTCCCGCCGGGCCACCAAGTTCCCGGTCCGGTCCACAACCAGGAATTCCAGCGGTCCGTCCGGGAGAACATCGTCCGGAAGGGAAATCCGATGTCGGCGGCCGACACCGCCCAGGAAACATACATCCCCGCCACGGAGCACAGCCAGGTAGCAGGGGTCTTTTCCTTCATATTTCAATTGATAGCCATGCGGCCGCCGGATCAGGTCCAACGTGCGGTCCGTCGGAGAAACCGCCGTGACCGGACGTTTCTCCCGTCCGATGGTAATCCGCTTGACAAAAGCTGTTTCCGGAGCGGAAGCCATATAACGACTGTAAGCCCGTAGCCATGCCTCGCCGGAAGGGAGGTCTTCCGGAATGTCGACATAACCGTAAAAAGCCCCTTGACGGCGCAGAAGCTTGACTTGACGGGCCTGCTTTCCGGATTTGTCAAACAGTTCCACATACAGGTACAGGGTGCTGTCTACCGGCGTATGCGCAATCTCATCCATCAGATAGGCTTTCAGCCATATCCGGTCGCCCTGCAGGTAATCCTCCGCATCCGTATGGACATACACGCGCTCCAAAGGGAAAGCCTCCCGCTGCTCGACCAGTCGGTCATAGACGGGGAGCCCCATTTGGGCGCTTGCGGACGGACAGGTCAAGATCCTTGATACAACGGCCAACAAAACCGTGACACGCCAAACGGGAAAGGACTTGAACACTCGCATCGGCTATTTCATCAGGATGGCCGTCAGGCGCGCGGTCTCCAGCAGGAAGCCGTCGTGGCCGAAGCGGGAAGAGATTTCCATATAGTCGCCCCCCGGAATCCAGCGGGCCCAGACGGACGATTCCTGCGGCGGGAAGAGAGCGTCCGTGTCGATGGAAACGACCGTCGTCCGCGCCTTGATGCGCGAGAGCGCCGCTTCCACTCCCCCGCGTCCCCGTCCGACATTATGGCTGTCCAGGGCGTTGCAGAGGGTATAATACGAATAAGCGTCGAATTTCCGGCGGACCAGTTTCTCGCCCTGGTACCGTTCATACGAAGCGGCGCGGCCGGCGAAGAGCGTGTCCGGATCGGCCTCGAACTGGGTGAGCGCATAACCGTCGAAACAGCGGTAGGAAATGAGCGCCTGGGCACGGGCGCATTTGAGGCCCGCGGCACCGCCGCTGAGGTCCTTCGCCTCCCGGAAGGTCGGGTCGGCCTCCAGGGCCATCCGCTGCGCTTCCACGGTCGCGGACAGATACGGAGACACGCGCGGCGCGGTAGCGATGAACAGGCATCGACGGAAAACATCGGGCTCGGTGATCGCCCACTCGACGGCCTGGAAACCGCCGATGGAACTTCCGATAAGGAGGTCTATTTTCTTTATTCCCAACGCCTTACGGACAACGATAGATGCCGCCACCATATCCCGGACCGTAATCTTCGGGAAATCCAGGAGCCAGGGCTTCCCCGTCTCCGGATTCACCTGTGCCGGTCCCTCGGACCCGTAGGCGGACCCCAGCATGTTCACGCAGGCGACGAAACTCTTTTCCGTGTCGATGACCTTTCCCGGCCCCACCATTTCCGGCCACCAGTCCTCCGGATCGCTGTTCGCCGTCAGGGCGTGGCAGATCCAGACCACAGGCCGTTTACCATCCCACTTTTCCTGGGAAGTATGATAGACGACACGGGCCGAAGGAAGGACTCCCCCGGCCTCGAGCGTCAAAGAAACTGTCAGTTCGTTTTTAACCATTCGCTGCAATATCCAGTGCGTGGGACAGATCGGCAATGATGTCCTCCGGATCCTCCAGGCCGATGGAAACCCGCATCAGGCCCGGGTCGATGCCGGCGGCGCGGAGCTGTTCGTCCGAGAGCTGCCGATGGGTATGGGAGGCAGGATGGAGGATGCAGGAGTAGCAGTCCGCCACGTGCGTCTCGATCGTAATGAGTTTCAGGGCGTCCATGAAGCGGTTGTCGAAGTCGCGTCCGCCCTTGAGGCCGATGCACATTACGCCGCAGGAGCCGTCCGGAAGGTATTTGAGCTGCTTCGCGTGCTCGGGATCGTCCGGCAGGTCCGGATAGCGGATCCAGGCGACGGCGGGGTGGTTCTTCAGGAAGGTGGCCACCTTCAGCGCGCTTTCCGTGACACGCTTGATGCGCAGGTGCAGCGTCTGCAGGCCCAGATTCAGGTAGAAGGCGTTCTGCGGGCTCTGCATGGAGCCGAGGTCGCGCATCAGGTGCGTGACGGCCTTCGTGATATATGCCGCCTTGCCGAACTTCTTCGTATAGGTCAGGCCGTGATACGACTCGTCCGGCGTCGTGAGACCCGGGAACTTGTCCGCATGAGCCTCCCAGTCGAAATTGCCGCTGTCCACCAGGCAGCCGCCCACGCTGGCACCGTGACCGTCGATGTACTTGGTCGTGGAATGCGTGACGATGTCAGCGCCCCACTCGAAGGGACGGCAATGCACCGGCGTCGCAAAGGTATTGTCGATGACAAGCGGCACGCCGTGCGCATGAGCGATCTTCGCGAAGCGCTCGATATCAAGCACTTCCACACCGGGATTGGAAAGTGTCTCGCCGAAGACGAGCTTGGTTTCCGGGCGGAAGCAGGCTTCCACTTCCTCGTCCGTAGCATTGTGGTCCACGAAAGTGACCTCGATTCCCATCTGCTTCAGCGAAACGCCCAGCAGGTTGAAGGTACCGCCGTAAATGTTGTTCAGGCTGACGATATGATCGCCGCTCTTGCAGATGTTCAGGCATGCGAAGAGGTTCGCCGCCTGGCCGGAAGAGGTCAGGATGGCGCCCACGCCGCCCTCCAGGGCATTGATGCGCGCCGCGACCATGTCGCAGGTGGGATTCGCGAGCCGGGTGTAGAAATAGCCCGCGTCTTCCAGGTCGAAAAGCCGGCCCATCTGGTCGGAAGTCTCATATTTGAAGGTCGTGCTCTGCACGATAGGCATCTGCCGGGGTTCGCCGCGTCCGGGCTCGTAGCCCGCATGGACGCACAGGGTGTCGATCTTGCTCATGACAGTTCGTTTTCCGGACAAAGATAGCGGATTTGGTTTTTCCGCACAACATTCTTAAAAAATTTGGAAAAATTTTCTATTTTTGCAGACAATAGGGCACGATATAGAAAAAGCGCCCTGAAAAACAAGATTATAATAGAATAATATTCTATACCATGAACGAATTTGTCCTTGACTCCACCGACCTGGACATCCTGCGCTGCCTGCAGGAGAACGCCCGCCTCACGACCAAGGAACTGGCCGCCCGCGTGAACCTCTCCACCACGCCCGTATTCGAACGCCTCAAGCGATTGGAACGCAGCGGATTCATCAAGAAGTACGTCGCCGTCCTCGATGCGGAGAAACTGAACCTGGGCTTCGTCGTCTTCTGCTCCGTCAAACTAAAGCAGATGAGCCGCGAAGTCGCCCGGACTTTCGTCTCGATCATCCGGGACATCCCCCAGGTGGCCGAATGCTACAACATATCGGGCGAATACGACTATCTCCTGAAGATCCACGCCCCGGACATGAAATACTACAACGAATTCATCATCAATGTGCTCGGAACCATCGACTCCATCGGCAGCATCCTCTCCTCCTTCGTGATGAACGAAATAAAAAACACCCACGCCCTCCATCTGTAAGGCGCGGGTGTTCAAGTTCGTGTAATCCCGCTATTTCGCGGAAAGGTATTCGTGGATGGCGGCGGCCGCCTTGCGGCCCGCTCCCATGGCCAGAATTACGGTGGCAGCGCCGGTGACGGCGTCACCGCCGGCGAAGATGCCGGGACGCGTCGTCGCGCCGTGCTCATCGGCGACGAGGCAGCCGCGGCGGGTCGTCTCCAGACCGCCCGTCGTCTGTGCGATCAGCGGATTCGGAGATGTGCCGAGGGCCATGATGACGGTGTCGCAGGGAATCTCAAACTCCGACCCTTCGATCGGAATCGGCGAGCGGCGGCCGCTGGCATCGGGTTCGCCGAGTTCCATCCGGATGCATTTGACGGCCCGGACCCAGCCTTTTTCATCGGCAAGAACTTCCACGGGATTGGTCAGCATCTTGAACTCGACGCCTTCCTCGTGGGCATGATGGACCTCCTCCTTACGGGCGGGGAGTTCCACCTCGGTACGGCGGTAGACGATGGTGGTCTCCGCGCCGAGGCGCAGCGCAGTACGCGCCGCATCCATGGCAACGTTGCCGCCGCCGACCACGACGCACTGCCTGCCAGCGTGGATCGGGGTGAGATAGTCGGGGCGGAAAGCCTTCATCAGGTTGTTGCGGGTCAGGAACTCATTGGCGGAGAAGACGCCGTTGGCGTTCTCTCCCGGGATGCCCATGAAACGCGGCAGACCGGCGCCGGAGCCGACAAACACGGCCTCGAAGCCTTCCTCGTCCATCAGGGAGTCGATGGTGACGGTGCGGCCGATGATCACATCCAGCTCGATCTTGACGCCGAGAGCCTTGACGGCCTCAATCTCGGCGGCAACGACCTTGTCCTTCGGAAGACGGAATTCGGGGATGCCGTATTCGAGCACGCCGCCCGGACGATGCAACGCCTCGAAAATCGTGACGTCATAGCCGAGCTTCGCGAGGTCGGCAGCGCAGGCCAGGCCGGAAGGGCCGGAGCCGATGATCGCGACTTTATGGCCGTTGGAGGGTGCGATGACGGCGGCAGGGGCCTTGCCCTGCTCCCGCGTCCAGTCGGCCACGAAACGCTCGAGCTTGCCGATGGCCACGCTCTCCCCCTTGATGCCCAGGATGCAGCTGCCTTCGCACTGCGTCTCCTGCGGGCAGACACGGCCACAGATGGCCGGCAGCGAACTGTCCTCGGCGATGACCGCGGCGGCGGCGGTGAAATCGCCGTCCTTGACCTTCTCGATGAACTCGGGGATTTTGATGCCCACGGGGCAGGCGCCCACGCAGCGGGGATTCTTGCAATGCAGGCAGCGGGTCGCCTCGAGCATCGCTTCTTCGACATTGTAACCGTAGCAGACCTCTTCGAAATTGGTCGCCCGGACCTTCGGGTCCTGTTCCCTGACGGGGACTCTTCCTATCTTGTTCGCCATAATCTTATCCTCTGCCGATTCTACATACGTGATTCTCCCGGGCCTCCGTCTCTTCCGTGCGATACTGGCCCTGCCGGCGCATGGCTTCGTCGAAATCGACGTCGTAACCGTTGAATTCGGGGCCTTCCACACACGCGAAGCGGGTTTTTCCCGCCACGGTGACGCGGCAGGCGCCGCACATGCCCGTGCCGTCCACCATCAGGGTGTTGAGGCTCACGACGATGGGGAGGCCGAGCTTTTTGGCGGTCAGCGTGGTGAACTTCATCATGATCATGGGGCCGATGGCAACAGCCTGGGTGTATTGGTTCCCTTCGTTCACAAGCTTCTCCAGCAGGGCGGTGACCATGCCGTGGAAACCTTCGGAACCGTCGTCGGTGCAGAGGTGAAGATGATCGCAGACGGCGGCCATTTCCTCCTTGTAGATGAGGAGCGAGGCGGTCTTGGCGCCGATGATCACATCGACTTTGGCGCCGTGCGCGTGCAGCCACTTGGCCTGCGGATAGACGGGAGCGGTACCGACGCCGCCGGCGATGAAGATGAAATGGCTCCCGGCCAGCTGTTCGGGGCTCATCCCGATGAATTCGGACGGATTGCCGAGAGGGCCGACCACGTCGGCGAAGGATTCCCCGGCCTCAAAGGCCACGATATCCTGCGTAGAGGCGCCGATGGGTTGCGTTACGATGGTGACGGTGCCTTTTTCAATATCGAAATCGCTGATGGTCAGCGGGATGCGCTCTCCTTTCTCATCAGCCCTGACAATCAGGAACTGGCCGGGCTTGGCGGCGGCCGCCAGCCTCGGCGCCTCCACGACCATCCGGCAGATGTTCGGGGTCAGCATTTCCTTCTGGATAATCTTGTACATTTGTTTCTAGCAGACGGTTTAAATTCCGCCAAAGATATGAAAAAAATCCTTATATTTGAAAAATATAACTAAGGAATGAAGGCAATCCTCATCTATTCCGGCGGGCTGGACAGCACGACGCTCCTGTATGAATACAAGGACAGCATCGCGCTGGCCGTCACGTTCGACTACGGCTCCAAGCACAACGCCCGCGAGATCGCATGCGCGGTGGAGAACTGCCGCCTCCTCGGCATCCCGCACCAGGTGATTCCGCTGGAGTTCATCGGCAAGTATTTCCGCAGCGACCTCCTCCTGTCCGGCGGCGACATCCCCGAAGGCAGCTATGCCGATGACAACATGAAATCCACCGTCGTCCCCTTCCGCAACGGCATCATGCTGGCCGTGGCCGTGGGCCTGGCGGAAAGCAACGACCTGGACACCGTCCTCCTGGCGAATCACAGCGGCGACCACGCCATCTATCCGGACTGCCGGCCCGAATTCGTGGACGCCTTCGACCGGGCGGCCGAAGCGGGCACCTACAACGGCGTCCGCATCGTCTCCCCCTACTGTAACATCACCAAGCGCGACATCGCCCTCCGCGGCCGGGCGCTCGGCATCGACTATTCCCTCACCTATTCCTGCTACAAGGGCGGCGAGAAGCACTGCGGCCGCTGCGGGACCTGCACCGAACGGAAAGAAGCCCTCGAAGGCTTCGACCCCACCGAATACGAAGCATAGAACCATGTACTACGTTTGCAAAAGACTTGAAATATCGGCCGCCCACAGCCTGATGCTCTCCTACGAGAGCAAGTGCGAGGACCTGCACGGCCACAACTGGATCGTCAAGATCTACTGCAAGTCCGAAACCCTCAACCAGGACGGGATGGTCACGGACTTCACCCTCATCAAGCGGGACATCGAGAAGGCCCTGGACCACAAGAACCTGAACGACGTCCTCCCGATGAACCCGACGGCCGAGAACATCGCCCGCTGGATCTGCGACCGCACCCCCAACGCCTACAAGGTCGAGGTCTGGGAGTCCGAGATGAACATGGCCGCGTACGAAAGGGACTAGTGTACCGGGTCAACGAAATATTCTATTCCCTGCAGGGAGAAGGATACTGGACGGGGACGCCGATGGTGTTCCTGCGCTTTTCCGGCTGCAACCTGAAGTGCCCGTTCTGCGATACGGACCACGGCGGCTACCGGGAGATGGGTGCCGAAGAAATCGTGGCGGAGATGCTCCAGGCCGGCGGAGAGTGCCGGCGAGCCTGCGTCACCGGCGGCGAGCCTTCGCTGCAGCTCGACAACGCCCTTGTCGACGCCCTGCACGGGGCCGGATTCCGGATCCACGTCGAGACCAACGGGACCCGGGTCCTGCCGGCAGGCGTGGACTGGGTGACCCTGAGCCCGAAGTCCGACGTGAAGGGCCTGAAAGGCGACGGGACCGTCGTGCTGGAAAGCGCCGACGAGGTGAAAGTCGTCTACGAGGGCTTCCCTGTCGACAAGTGGGCGGCGTTCCCGGCGGACTGGCATTTCCTGCAGCCCTGCGACACCGGCGACGAAGCGAAGAACAAGGCCCTATGGGCCGAAACCATGGACCACATTCAGCGGCACCCCCTTTGGCGGCTGTCGCTGCAGACACATAAACTATTGAACATCAGATGAAAAGGAACGAGTACGACGTCATCATCGTCGGCGGCGGCATCACCGGTGCCGGCACGGCGAGGGACTGCGCGATGCGCGGACTGAAGGTCCTCCTCATCGAACGGCATGACATCGCCACCGGAGCGACGGGCCGGAACCACGGCCTGCTGCACTCCGGCGCCCGTTATGCCGTGACGGACCAGGAGTCCGCGAACGAGTGCATCCGCGAGAACATGATCCTCCGCCGGATCGCGTCCCACTGCGTGGACGAGACCGACGGCTTCTTCATCACCCTCCCGGAGGACGACCTGAACTACCAGGCCAAGTTTGTCGAATCCTGCCTCGCCGCGGGCATCAACGCGGAGATCGTGGACCCGAAGGAGGCCCTCCGGATGGAACCGGCCATGAACCCGGACATCATCGGCGCCGTCAAGGTGCCGGACGGCAGCGTGGACCCGTTCCGCCTGTGCGCCGCCAACATGGTGGACGCCAAGCTCCACGGCGCCCAGGTCCTCTTGTACACCGAGGTCACCGGCTTCATCAAGGACGGCGACCGCATCGTGGGCGTGAAGACGTACAACCACCAGACCCATAAATCCGGCCAGTACTACGCGACCATCACCGTCAATGCCGCCGGCATCTGGGGCCAGCGCATCGCGGACCTCGCCGGCGTCAAGATCGGCATGTTCCCGGCGAAGGGCGCCCTGCTGATCTTCGCGCACCGCGTGAACGGCATCGTCATCAACCGCTGCCGCAAGCCTGCGAACGCCGACATCCTCGTCCCGGGCGATACCGTTTGCATCATCGGCACCACCTCCACCAAGATTCCGTTCGAGGAATGCGACGGCGTGCGCGTCACGCCCGAGGAGGTGAACCTCCTCATCGAGGAAGGCGCCAAGCTCGCGCCCGCCCTCGCAAGTACCCGTATCTTAAGGGCTTACGCCGGCGTCCGCCCGCTCGTGAGCGCGGACAACGATCCCTCCGGCCGCAACATCAGCCGCGGCATCGTCTGCCTGGACCACGAAACGCGCGACGGCGTGAAGGGCTTCATCTCCATCACCGGCGGTAAGCTGATGACCTACCGGCTGATGGCCGAAATGGCCACGGACCTGGTGTGCAAGAAACTCGCTGTGGATAAGGCCTGCGAGACGGCCACGACTCCCCTGCCGGGCTCCGGCGGCAAGAGTTTCCGCGAGGTGGCGGAGAAGATCTGGGAGAATCCGACGACCGTGCAGAAGGCGGCCGTGGGCCGCTTAGGCACCGGCGCCGCCCGCATCCAGTCGGCCGACTCGCTGGACCAGTCCCTCATCTGCGAATGTGAGGAAGTGTCCGTGGGCGAGATCAATTCCGCCATCGAGCGACTGGACGTGAACGGGTTGACGGACCTGCGCCGGAGAACGCGCGTCGGCATGGGCACGTGCCAGGGCGAGCTCTGCGGCTGCCGGGCAGCCGGCCTGCTCGCCAAGGCGCACGGCTGCGCCGACCGCGCCCGCGCCGACCTCCAGGACTTCATGACCGAGCGCTGGAAGGGCATGTACCCCATCGGCTGGGGCGACGCCCTCCGCGAAGCGGAATATACGCAGTGGGTCTATAAACACGTGTTGGGCGTATGAGATTCGATACTGTGATCATCGGCGGAGGCCTGGCGGGCCTCACCGCGGGCATCAGCCTCCAGGAGGCGGGCCAGAAAGTCGCCATCGTGAGCGCCGGCCAGAATGCGATGCATTTCTTCTCCGGCAGTTTCGAGGAGGCCGCGCCGGTCCGGGAACGGGTTTCGGCCCTGTTCGCGGCCGCCGGCGTGCGCACCAACGCCATCGACGGACTCCAGCTCATGCCCATGGGCAAGTTCCAGCCCGTCTCCCTGACCCTGGAGGACGTGACCGTCTTCCCGGAGGAACACATCGCCGAAAAGGCGCTCATCGTCAATTTCACCGGCTTCCACGACTTCTACTGCACGTTCCTCGCAGAGACGCTCGAAAAGGCCGGCACCGCCTGCCGGATCCGCTTCGTGCGCCTGCCCGAGATGGAGCATCTGCGGACGAGCCCCAGCGAAATGCGCTCCGTGAACATCGCGCGCGTGCTGGACGAATACTGGGAGAAGGCCGTCTCCGACATCCGCATCCTGCTCGGGGACGAGGATCTCATCATCCTCCCGCAGGTGTTCGGGCTCAAGGACGCGTCGGTGCTGGACAAGATCCGCACCGCCCTCCCCGCCCGCGTCGCCTTCGTCGGGACGATGCCCCCTTCCGTGCCGGGCATCCGCACCCAGATGCTGCTGAAACGCCGTTTCGAGGTGCTGGGCGGCACCTTCCTGATGGGGGACGAAGTCACCTCCGCCGCCCTGCACGAGGGCGTCGTCTCCAGCATCACCACCCGGAACCTGGACACGGCCCGGCTCTTCGCCGACCACTTCATCCTCGCTTCCGGCGGCTACTTCTCCAAGGGCCTCGTCGCCACGCCCACGCAGGTGTTCGAGCCCCTGTTCGGCCTGGACATCGACTATCCTGTCGAGCGCAAGGACTGGTATGACGCGGACTTCTTCGCGGCGCAGCCGTTCATGGACTTCGGCGTCAAGACGGACGCGTCGCTGCACGCCGTCAAGGACGGCGAACCGGTGAAGAACCTGTTCTGCATCGGCTCCGTGCTCGGTGGCACGAGAAAAGAGGATTACGGGACGGCGGCCGGGCTCGCCATCCGGACGGCCTTCGCGGTCGTGGACACCATCAAAGGAGGGAACGTATGAAACTGCAGGAATACACCGCCAGCGCGCATAATTTCGAGGAATGCATGAAATGCACCATCTGCACGGCCTACTGCCCGGTCGTGCCGGTGAACCCGCGCTACCCCGGCCCCAAGCAGGCCGGTCCCGACGGAGAACGGCTCCGCCTCAAGGATCCGTACTTCTTCAACCAGGCGCTCAAGTACTGCCTGAACTGCAAGCGCTGCGAGGTCGTGTGCCCGTCCGGCGTGAAAGTGGCGGACATCATCCAGTCCGCCCGCATCAAGTACGACCACGCGCAGCCCAAGCTCCGCGACGTGATGCTGGCCAATACGGACTTCATGGGCCGGCTCGCCCGCCCGTTCGCGCCCATCGTGAATGGCACCACCGCCCTCGGCGTCACCAAGACCGTCCTGGACGCGACCTTCGCCATTGACAAGCACCGCACCTTCCCGAAGTACAGCGGCCGCAGCTTCGAGCGCTGGCTCAAGCGCCGCGCCAAGGAGCAGGCGAAGTTCGAGAAGCAGGTCGCCTACTACCACGGCTGCTACGTGAACTACAACTATCCCCAGCTGGGCAAGGACTTCGTGAAGGTGATGAACGCCCTCGGCATCGGCGTCCAGCTGCTGGACAAGGAGAAATGCTGCGGCGTCGCCCTCATCGCGAACGGCATGTCCAAGAAAGCAGCGAAGAACGCGAAGCACAACGTGGATGTCCTGCAGAAGGCCGTGGACGCCGGGCTCAAGGTCCTCACCACCTCCTCCACCTGCACGATGACCATCCGCGAAGAGTATCCGGGCCTCCTTCAGGTCGACAACAGCGGCATCAAGGACTCCGTCCTCCTCGCCACCCGGTATATCTATCAGCTGATCGAATCCGGCCAGGCGCAGCTCAAGTTCAAGGAGAACTACCGCGCCCGCATCGCCTACCACATCCCCTGCCACCTGGAGAAACTGGGCTGGGGCATCTTCTCCACCGAACTGCTGAAGATGATCCCCGGCGTGGAATTCACCCTCCTCGACTCCAACTGCTGCGGCATCTCCGGCACCTACGGCTTCAAGAAAGAGAACTACGAATCCTCCCAGGCCATCGGCAAACCCCTCTTCGACCAGATCAAGTCCGTAAACCCCGACTTCGTCGCCTGCGACTGCGAAACCTGCAAATGGCAACTCGAGATGTCCACGGACTACCCCGTCAAGCACCCGGTCTCCATCCTCGCCGAAGCGCTGGCCTAGATTCCTCCGCTTCGCTCGGAATGACGAAGAGATGGAAATGCGGGTAACGTCCCGAAAACAGGGACGTCACTTGCAAATAAGACACAAAATGCGGGTGACGTCCATAATAATGGGACGTCACCCGCATTGAGCAATGGACGGGAACCGCTACTCCCCTTTCAGGTATTTGAGCCAGAAAGCGTTGTTCTCGGCACGGAAGTGCTGGCCCTGGTAGCCGCCGTAGCCGTGCATGCCGTCGGGATAGACCATGAAGTCGAAGTCTGCGCCGATCTTGTGGAGGGCGTCGATGAGTTGGAGGGTGTTCTGGTAGTGGACGTTGTCGTCACCGGTGCCGTGGGTGAGTTTGAGCATCACGGAGCCGTCGGAGACGGTGCCTTCCGCGGCCGCGGAGCCGTAGGGACGGGCCGGATAGGAGGAGATGCGGTCCACCACGCGGGTGCGGGCGTAGCCGTCGGGATTGTCCTCGGGGGTGGACATGAAGCGCTCTGTGTAGTGGGAGTCATACAGTTTCCAGTCATACACGCCACCGCCGGCGATGCCGTAATGGAAGGCATCCGGAGCCGTCGCGACGAGGAGGGCCGTCATCGTGCCGCCGAAGGAGAAGCCTTCGACACCGATCTTGTCCCCCTGGACATACGGGAGCGTCTGGAGGTATTTCGCCCAGGCGACGAAGTCATCGACCTCCACCGTGGCGAGTTGCTTGTAGATGCAGTCCAGGCCGGCGCGGCCGTTGTGGCCGGAGGCGCGGTTGTCGGCGATGACCTCGATGATGCCGTTCTGCTGATACCAGGCATAGCGGGTAGGCTGCGTCCAGCGGTCGGTCACCTGCGGGGAGTCCGGACCGCCGTAGATGTCCACATGCACGGGATACTTCTTGGCCGGGTCGAAATCCTTCGGATAGACGATGATGCCCGGGAACGTGAAGCCGTCATAATCCAGGGTGATGATCTTGCCGAGGGAGTACTTGGAGGCATCGAAATCAGGCCCCTTCTGGTCCGCCACGAGCCAGTTCTTGGAAGGCTTGGAAGTCTGATACACACGCAGTTGCGTCGGGACGGACATGGAGGAAGTCTGCGCGACGAAATACTTGCCGTCCGGGGAGAACTGCACGCCGGCAACGTTCAGGGACTCGTCCGTGAGCGGCGTGATGACACCCTTCGGGGACACCTTGTAAAGGGCCTGGCGGACATGGAGTTCATCCCGCTGGGCAGTGAAATACACCGTACCGTCCTTCTCCGCACGGACCAGGGAGACGCGCCAGTTGGGACCGTCGGTCAAACGGCGGACCGTGCCGTCATAGCCCAGGAAATAAATCTGCTGCCAGCCCGTCTCGAAGGCACGGACCATGTACAGGCCCTTCTCCGTGAAGAGCATGCCCTCGATCCAGTCCAGCCAAGTGGGATAATACTCGTGGTAGAGGACGTTCTTGGAACCATCCACCGGCGACACCGCATACAGGTCCAGGGTGTTCTGGATGCGCGGCTCGCGGGCCACGTAGAACGTCCGGGAATCGTCCGACCAGAACGGGATGCCGAAATACTGGTCCTCCTTCTCGTCGAAATCGGCCCAGACCGTCGATACACGGCCGGCAATCGCCGCAGGGACATCGACGAAGCCGATCTTCACGTCCGGGTTCTTCTCCCCCACCTTCGGATAATGGGTCTCGCGGATCCTCCCGTCCTGGCCGAAGGGCGAATAGATCGGGAACATCGGGACCTCGGTGTCGTCGAAGTGGTAGAAGGCGATGCGCTTGCTGTCCGGCGACCACCAGAAGGCCCGGTAGCGCGACGGACGGCCCAGGATCTCCTCGTAATACACCCAGGAGGCGTAGCCGTTCATGATAACGGGCGTACCGTCGAAGGTGAGACGGCATTCCTTCCCGTCGGCGATCGTGACCACATACAGGTCATTCGCGCGCGTGAAGGCGAGCATCGTGGAGTCCGGCGAATAGGTCAGGTTCACGGCGCCTTCCGGCCTCAGCGGAAAGTCGGAATACTTCTCGGGCGCCTTGACACCGATCACCTTCGTTCCCTTGGGCATCACCAACTTGAAGCCTTCGTCGTCGGTGTAACGGCCGTTGTAGGTAAAGGCAACCTCCTTGTCACTGAGCCACTTGTAGGCAAAGGGAGTGCGGTTGAACTCCTGCGCGAAAGCGCCGGAGACGAGGGCCGCGAGGGCCAGGGATGCAATCAGTCTTTTCATATGAACAGTTCGTTTTTGAAATTCACGAGATATACCTTTTCGACGGCGCGGGTAAGGGCCGTGTACAGCCATTTGAGGTCATCCGGCACCAGGAAGTCCTGCCAGAAGGGATTGTCGATGAACACGCACTTCCACTGGCCGCCCTGCGACTTGTGGCAGGTGATGGCATTGGCATACTTGAGTTGGAGGGCGTTGAAGAAGGGGTCCTCCCGGACGGCGTCGTACCGCTTCTTCTTGGTGGTGATGTGCCCATAGTCCGCATCGACACCCTGATACAGGGCGTTCGACTGCTCATAGGTGAGCGACGGCGACTCGGCTTCCAGCGTATCCAGGAGGACTTTCGCCACGATCTCCTGGTCCTGATAATCGGGGAACGAGAGCCGCGCATCGGCGAAATGGAGGCCGTAGCGATCCTCGTAATGGCTGATGCGGACAAGTTTGCAGATATCGCCGTTGGCGATGTAATCCGTCCCTTCCAGCCCCTCGGCGAAATGGTAGCAGTTCCGCACGATCATCAGTTTGTCGTCCCGGACCAGGCGTTCTTCCCGGAACTGGACCTGCGCCCGGATACCGGCGTTGTAGCGGTTCGCCCGCTTGTTCGAGCGGCACAGGACGATGGTCTCGTCCTCGCCGTACCGCCCGTAGGCATCGGTCAACGTCTCGATGAGTTCCCCCCCGGAGATGCGTTCCACGTCGTCGAAACCCTGGACGGTGAGCCCCAGTTCATCCAGCGGGATCTCGCAATCCTCTTCGAGCAGTTCCCGCAGATGCGTCGCATTGACGAGGATGCCCGAATCGGCCTGCTGCCGGACCACCGTCCGCAGTTCCGAGAACCGGACACCGCCGACGCCGGACATGTACTCCTCCGACAGCGCGGGCGAACGGTCCAGGCCGATCGGAGGCAACTGGGCCGCATCTCCCACCAGGATCATCCTGCAGTCCACCCCGCTGCGCATGTACAGGACCAGGTCCTCCAGGAGATTCCCGGAGCCGAAAGCGGCGGTGCTCTGCCGCTCCCCCGCATCGATGCCGATGAGCGATACCTCGTCCACGATGAAGAGCGTGTTCTTCGCCTTGTTCGGCGCCAGGGAGAACTGCCCGAAGCCGTCGCTCCCGTGCGATTTCTGCCGGTAGATCTGCTTGTGGACGGTCGATGCCGGCCGCCCCGTATAACTGGACAGGACCTTCGCGGAACGCCCCGTCGGCGCCATCAGGACACAGGGGGTGCGCAGGTCCGTGAAGGCCGACACCACCGCCGCCAGCACCGTCGTCTTGCCGGTGCCCGCATACCCGTTGACCACCAGGATATCGCCGTCATCGGAAGTCAGGAAAGCGGCGATGTCCCGCATCAGGGCATCCTGGCAGGACGTCGGCTCATACGGGAGCCGACGCAGGAATTCATGGTACAGGAATCCTGCCCGGTCCATAGGCTATGCTTTGTGGAAGATACTCGCGATGACGGCGAACACGGGATAGATCTCCACGCGCCCGAGGAACATGTCGAACGCGAAAATGAACTTGAGCGCGTTCGGTTCCATGTTGTAATTGCCATGCGTGCCGATGGTTCCGAGGGACGGCCCCACATTCGTGAGCGAGGCGATGCTGCCCAGGAGGGCGTGCTGGTTCGGATCGCCGATAACCACGCACAGGATGGAAGAAATGGCGATCAGCAGGAGGAACAGGGCGATATAGAGAATCTGCTGATAGACATCCTCGTCGCGGAGCATCCGCTTGCCGAAGCGGACCTCGAAGACGGAGGTGGGATACAGGGTCTTGACGATCTGCATCCGGATGGCCTTGAACAGGACCAGCACACGGTCGGATTTGAGACCGCACGTGGTGGACCCGGCGCAGCCGCACACGAGACCGCCGATGACCAGGATGAAGCACGGCAGCATGGGCCAGTCCGCATTGTCGCTGATGGCCAGTCCCGATGTGGACGTGTAACTGGCGACATGGAACGACGCGTCCAGGAAGGCCTCTCCCCAGGTGGCGTCGACCCCCTGCAGTTTGAGCGAGACGGCCGCCAGGACGGAACCGCCCAGCAGGCTGAACAGGAAGAACTTCAGCACCGGGTTGTTGAGCGGACGGAGCGAACGGGTCACGAAAGCCATGAACAGCAGGCCGAAATGGATGGAGGCGACCGTCATGAAAATGATCGTGAGCACCGAGATCAGCGGGGAATGGAAAGCGCCGATGGACAGGTTCCGGGTGGAGAATCCGCCCGTTGCGCATACGCTGAAAGCGTGGTTGACGGCATCGAACGCGGACATGCCCGCCGCCCAGTAACAGATGAAAGCCAGGGCGAAGATAATGAGATACACCCGCGCGAAGATGGAAACCGTCTTGTTGGCCTGGGACCGGTAATCATCCCGGGACAGGGACGACAGTTCCATGTTGGTAAGCCTCAGGCGTACAGGCGAGGAGTTCGGGATGATCAGCAGCAGGAACACGACGACACCGAGGCCGCCGATGAAATGCGTCGAGGAGCGCCAGAAAAGCAGGCTCCGCGGCAGTGCCTCCACATCCTCCAGGATGGTGGCGCCGGTGGTAGTGAAGCCGGATACGCTCTCGAACCAGGCATTGGCGATGGTAAAGGGGCCTCCCCACAGCACGTAGGGCAGCATGCCGAACAGGAAAGACAGGAACCAGGACAGGAAAATGATCATGTATCCGTCCTTGAGCGTGATGCCTTCCGTCTTCCGCACGAAGATGAAGGGGAATATACCCACGGTGAAAGTCAGCGCGAAACTGATCAGGAGCGGCGCCAGGGCGCTGTCACCACCGTCGATGAGCGAGATGACGGCCGCAATCAGCATGAACAGCGAACTCACCAGGAGCGCCATTCCCGTGTTCCTCGATATGACCTTCAGGTTCATTCGGCTTCCTCCGTCCGGGTTTCCTTCAGGAGTTTGATCCGGCGGCGGTACTGCCGGTTCTCCTCCGTGAGTTCGGAGATGCCCTGGTTGAGTTCGGCCAGTTGGTCATCCCCTTCGAAGGTGAGACCGTACCGCCGGCCCATGGACCTGTAATCCGCCAGTCCCTCCAGCATCTTGTTCAACGGATTCACGTAGTAACTGATGATGAAGAACATGAGCAGGAGCACCAGGATGATGCCCACGGAAACGGCGACGATGACCGGGATGATGCTCCGGTGGAAACCCTGGTCAAATTCCTCGGAATTCGCCTGCAGGTCGTCGTACATGGCCTGGCTCAGGCGGTCGATGTCGCCGTTCAGCCGCTTGAAGGAGGGCTGCAGCCGTTCGAAGTACCAGGTACGCGAGTCGATGAAATCGGACTGGATAACCTGCTCCAGTTCCAGGGAGGTGAGCATGTACGCCGCATAGGAATACAGGACCGAGTCGGTGAGCGGAAGGACGTTCTCACCGGAGAAGGACGAGCGCAGCGAGTCGCAGTAGGAGACGAACCCCTGCTGGTCGAAGTCGGGCAGCGCATTCAGGTTGTCGTCGCCGATGACGGCGAGGATCTGCAGGTTGTATTCGTCGGTGACCGCCGCGAGTTTCTGCGCCACATTGATGCTGTGGATGTCCTCTGCGATCATGTTGGACACGAAGTTGGACATGCGCTGGTATTCCACGAAGGAAATGACTCCGGACACGATGAGGACGACGGCGATGGCGCTCAGGGAGAGCACCATCTTCTGCTTCAGCGAAAGCCGGAACGAATTCCTCCATTTTCTAAGCCTTCCGAACATAGCGTACACTTTTCTCAACTTACAAATATACGGTTTTTTCCCTTAACTTTCCATGCGTGAACGATTTCTCCAAAAATATTTAACGAATTTTCAAAACCAAATTTGTATTTATAAAAAAATTGGTTATTTTTGCACGCATAAGACCAAATACGATGAGAACCACATTCTTAGACAAGAAAGACAACAAGAATTCCATTCTGAAAAAGACCATCCTTCGCCTTTGCATCCAGAGCGGGGAATACAGCATCGCCGCGCTCAGCGAGCAGATCAATACCAGCGTTCCTACCGTGACCAAACTCATCGGCGAACTGATGGACGAAGGGTTCATGATCGAACTGGGCAAGTCGGGCACCTCCGGCGGCCGCCGGCCGAGCATCTACGGCCTGAACCCGGATGCGGGCTACTTTATCGGACTGGACATCCGGCATTCGCACGCCAGCATCGCCGTCACCGATTTCAAGGGCGGCCTGCTGCACTTCCAGGACAACATCCCCTTCGTCCTGGAGATCGACGAAGCCTGCCTCCACACCATTTCGAAGAACATCCGGAACTTCTTCGTGGAACACGACCTCGAATGGAACCGTGTGCTGGGAATGGGCATCAGTGTCGCCGGACGCGTGAATCCGAAGACGGGCTACAGCAACCTGTACTCCTTCGACCCGGAGCGTCCCATCAACAAGATCCTCTCCGAGGACCTGGACATCCCCGTCGTCATCGAGAACGACTCCCGGGCGATGACCTACGGCGAATACATCTCCGGCGTGGTCAAGAAAGAAAAGAACGTCCTCTTCGTCAATGTGAGTTGGGGGCTGGGAATGGGCATGATCCTGGATGGCCGCCTGTACTACGGAACCTCCGGCTACTCGGGCGAGTTCGGCCACTTCCCGCTGCTGAACAACGACCAGATCTGCCGCTGCGGCAAGGTCGGCTGCCTGGAAACCGGCGCTTCGGGCTCCGCCCTCGTGCGCATGATTTCCGAACAGTTGCAGGCGGGCCGCGCCTCTTCCCTCTCCCGTACCTTCAAGGAGCAGGGCAAGGTGAGCCTGAACGACATTGTCAACGCCATCCAGGAGGAGGACATCCTCACCATCGAAACGATCGAGAAGATCGGCGCCAACCTCGGCCGCGGCCTCGCGGGCCTGATCAACGTCTTCAACCCGCAACTCGTCGTCCTGGGCGGTAAGATGGCCCTCGCGGGCGATTACCTCCTGCTGTCCGTGCGCAGCGCCGTGAAGCGTCACGCGCAGACCATCGCGAACCAGGACACCGCCATCAAGTTCTCCAAACTCCGGAACCAGGCCGCCCCCATCGGCGACTGCATGCTGTCCCGCAGCCACCTGCTGGGAATCCTCTGATCCTACCGCTCCAAGCGCGCCAACAGATCGTCACCCAGAGCACGTTTCACCCGGATGTGCTCCAGGACGGCTTTGACGAAGGAATTGGATTCGAAGGCACCCCGCACCTGCTCGAAGTCGAGTTCCTTCTCCTCGCGGGAGCCATCGGCGCCGAAGCCCGTCATGGACGCCAGGTCGAACTCCTTCCGGGCGTCCTCGTACAGCATCTCGTCCAGGCCGATGACCGCGTCCTTCCACTTGATGACGATTTCCTTCACCTGGTCGGCCGTGACCGTCTCCAGCGGGAAACCGAAGAAATCGCCATACTTGTCATAGGCCCAGGTCCATTCCAGCCGGTAGTAATCCGCATGCATCTGCCGGAACGCATCGGCAAGTCCCTCCAGCGACACCTCCCCTGCCTCGGTCCGGTCCAGCAAGGCCTCCACGAGGCCCTTCGGGGCGATGAGGCCGCTCAGGTCGGTCCATTTGCCCTTGCCGCCCGGGAGGTCGGGCTTCAGCATGGCCCGGATCTCGGCGTCCGTCGCCTTGGCGGGAAGGTTCTCCAGGCGCTTGATGATCGAGTTCCCGAGGAACTTCGTGATGGCCGTCCGATACAGCATGAGTCCCTTCTTGAGGGAAGTGTTCTTGATCTTGGCGCTGTGGTAGGAATACACGTCGGACAGTTCGCCGGATGAATACTGCAGGTTCTTGAGCAACTGGACTCCCTTGAACATCTTCTGGATGGTGTAAGGGCTCAGGAGGTTGTAGTTGATGCAGTCCAGCCGGTCGGGATCCGTCCGGCCGTCGCGCTTGGGCCACTTCTGGGCGTCGCGGATGGTCCCCACGCTCCGGAGATTCACGCCCGGCATGAGATAGGTCGTATTCTGCTGCTCAATGAGATAGGAGAACGGGAGCCACGTCGTGTCGGAGTGGTTCACGTGCCGGCCCATCACCAGCGAGAACGCGCCCACGCGGGAAGGCCACAGGATGTAGGAGTCGGAGGAAGTCTTCGCACCGCGCTCCAGGATGCCCTGGTGGATCGGTCCCAGTTTGTACATGTGGTTCGACTGGTTGGAACCGCTGCCCGCGTTCATGAACGAGAAGTTGCCCGCGATGAGGAGGGTGGATTTGTGGTGCGTCACCGTGAACGGTCCGGCGAAGATGGAGCAGGCCTCGCCGTTCTCTCCCTGGCAGTTGGAGAAGAACAGCGAATCGGAGGCGCTGTAGCCGTGTCCGAAATGGCACGCCTGGCCGATGAAGCAGCGTGTAAACGTGGAGTTGTCGGTCAGGTGCGAGCCGCTGCAGATGATGAAGTTGTCGGCGATCACCCCGTGGCCGATCTGGACCGGGGCGGCCTCGTTGCTGTGCACGGTGCCGTTCCGGAGCCGGTTCACACCGCTGATGACCGCGTAGTCCCCGATGCGCACGCCGTTCAGGTAGCGCGTATTGCGGATGAACACGTGGTTGCCGATGCGGCCCATGGTCGATTCCTGCGATTTCGCATAGTCCTCCACCATCTGGTCCAGGACCTTCACCAGTTCGGGACGGTGGCGGTACATCGCCATCACATAGGCGATCTGGGCGGTGAGGCGGTCGTAGATGAGCACCTCGCGGCCGCCCGTCTCATTCAGGACCGACACGGAGACCCCGTTGCCGAAGCGGCAGGTGCCGTCCGTGAGCACGAGGTCCACGTTCTCCAGGACCGTGTCGTGGCCGATTTCGTAATTCGCGATATAGTTGGAGATATTCTCGATGAGGCAGTTGTCACCGACGGTCACGTTGTGCAGGATGGCGTCGTGGATGCCGGCGTGCTTGCGCAGTCCGCCGGGGAACACGAACTCCCGCTCGAACTTTCCGAAACGCACGGTGCCGGAGAAGTGCACGCGCCGGATATGGCCCACCTCCGCAGCGTCCGTCAGTACGTTCCCCCAATCCTCCGCCTCGCAGCCGGCGGCCTGCAATTTCTCGATTTCCTGCCGGGTAAGATTCCTGTATGCCATGCTAAGTGATTTGATTACCGGTGTATAATTCGTAGTATTTGCCCTTCTGCTCCAGGAGTTCGAAGTGCTTGCCGCGCTCGATGATGCGGCCGTGGTCCATCACGGCGATGTAGTCGGCGTTCTGGACCGTGGACAGACGGTGGGCGATCACGAAGGTCGTGCGCCCCTTCATCAGGGAGTCCATCCCCTGCTGGATGAGTCTTTCGGTGCGTGTGTCGATGGAGGAGGTCGCCTCGTCCAGGATGAGCACCGGCGGGTTCGCCACGGCGGCCCGGGCGATGGCGAGCAGTTGGCGCTCGCCCTGCGAAAGGTTGCCGCCGTCGGCGTCCAGGACGGTATCGTAGCCGTCCGGGAGACGGCGGATGAACGCATCGGCATGGACCAGGCGTGCGGCATCGCGGCACTCTTCGTCCGTCGCATCCAACCGTCCGTAGCGGATGTTGTCCAGCACCGAACCGCTGAAGAGTTTGGTCTCCTGCAGCACGATGCCCAGGGAGCGGCGGAGATCGGCCTTCCTGATGCCCGCGACGCTGAATCCGTCATAGGTGATGGTCCCGTCCTGGATCTCGTAGAAGCGGTTGATCAGGTTCGTGATCGTCGTCTTTCCGGCACCCGTACCGCCCACGAAGGCGATCTTCTGGCCGGGATAGGCCGTGAGCGTGATATCGTAAAGTACCTGTTTCTCAGGGACATAACTGAAATCGACATCCTTCAGCGACACGAGACCCTCCAACTTCCGGAGCGAACCGTCGGCTTCCTTCCAGGACCAGCGGCCCTCCCCTTCTTTCTCCAGGGTGACGGTGCCTTCATCCACCTCGGGCGTCTCGTCCAGCAGGGCGTACAGGCGGTCGGTACCGGCGGAGGCCATCACGATGGAATTGATTTCGTTGGAGATCTGCGTGACCGGCCGTGTGAAGTTCCGCTGCAGCGTCAGGAAGGACACCAGCGTACCCAGGGTGAGGGCGGCGCCGTCCAGGCCATGCAAGTACCAGGGAGAAGCGCTGCCCAGGGCGATGACGGAGCCCACGATGGCCAGCAGCACATACATGAAGTTGCCGATGTTGGAGTTGATCGGCATGATGATGTTGCCGATCTTGTTGGCGTTGTACACGCTGGAACGGAGTTCCTCGTTCAGGCCGGCGAAATCCTCCAGCGCCTTCTCCTCGTGGCAATAGACTTTCACGACCTTCTGGCCGGAGACCATCTCCTCGATGAAACCGTTCACACGGCCCAGGTTCCGCTGGCGCTCCACGAAATACTTCCTGGACACTTGTCCGAGGCCGGTCGTCACCTTGTACATCAGGAAAGCCATCGCCACGGCCACCACCGTGAGCGGCAGGCTCAGCACCAGCATGCTCACGAAGGTCGCCAGGATGGTCACCACCGACCTGAACAGGCTCGGGATACTGTTCCCGATCACCTGACGGAGGGTGTCCACATCATTCGTGTACACGGACATGATATCGCCGTGCGAGTGATTGTCGAAGTACTTAAGGGGCAGCGTCTCCATGTGGGAGAACAGGTCCTTGCGGAGGCGGAGCATCGTCCCCTGCCCCACGTGGATCATGATGAGCGACTGCACATAGCCGGCGATGATGCCGACGAGGAGGATGGCGCCCAGTTTCACGAGGGCGACGGCGAGCGGTGCGTAATCCGGCGCCGCGGCGGCCGTCATGGGCGTGATGTAGTCGTCGATGAGGGTCCGGGTGAACAGGGACGAGGCGAGCGAGGTGACGGACGAAATGATGATGCACAGGGTCACCACCACGAAGTTCACCTTGTAGTTGCGGAAGATGTACCGGAACAGACGGAAGACCGTCGAATCCTTCTTGAGGTCCTTGAGGGTGGCGCCGGCCCGAGGCCCGCGGTCCTGTCCGGGAGGGTGGTTGAATCCGGGTGGCATAGGCTAGGCTTGGGGTTCGTCGAAATCGCCCGAGCCGCCGCTCGTCTGCATTTCGTAGATTTCGGAATAGATGTCGCAGGTGCGCAGGAGGTTCTCGTGCGTGTCGAACGCGGCCACGCGGCCGTTGTCCATCACCACG